>FUFK010038696.1_pt1 | contig 51660 bp, 53 predicted proteins | sample 1021851 | NCBI WGS metagenome assembly FUFK01 (sample SAMEA51879418, study PRJEB19060) | metagenome | reverse complement strand
ATTTACCTGAAACAACTGCAGCTGTGCTAGAGGAGAGTGAATTAGAAGAACTTACTTTAACAATCGATGAGAAAGGGCAGTTTTTTATAGAATTTGAATCCTATAAAAATAAATCATTTTCCATTGATACTTTGAAGCCTGTTTTGGAAGACATATTCAAGATTAATAACAATTTGAATGTTTACATTAGGGGAGATAAAGATGTCGAATATGACAATGTCCTAAAACTTTTAGCAGTTATNCAGAATCTTGATCCAATATCAATCAATTTGATTTCCGATCCCGTTAATAATGATTAATTTAATAGCAGGTTTTTTTTGCTCTTTCTTTTTGCATGCTTTTTTATTTAGCTTCTTTTTCAATATTAATTTCAATGATTATTCAGAAGAAAAGATCATTCAGTTGCCCGTTAATCTAATCTTTGAAGAAAAAATAGAGCCTAAACCAAAAAAATCTTCATCTAAAAATGTCAAAACTNCTTCATCNTCTTTTTCAGAAGATGCCAAATCAAAAAATGATTTTGAGTCTGATGTGAATTCTTTTTTTTCTAATCTTGAAAAAGATAGAGATAGAGTTGAACAAATTTCTACTCAGTCAGAAGTTTTAAAAATAGCAGCTAAAATTAGAGCAGAGTATGAATTTTTGTGGCAAAAACCTAAAAATCTACCTGAAGATTTATTTGTTAAAGTTCTCATCTCAATTGCACCATCTGGTGAAGTTGTTAACTATGAAATTTTGAATAAAAGCGGCAATGAGGTTTTCGATCGATCTATTAGGATTGCTCTTGAAAGGATAAGCTCTTTTGACTTTATTAAAAATATTTCAAGAAATGATTTTGAGAAAAATTTTAGAGAATTTAACNTACAATTTTCTTCAAATTAATATGAGCCTTAAAGTATTTTTTGTTTCTATCTTTCTTTTTTCGTTATCTATTTTTTCAAATATAACTATTGAAATNAGNAGGGGAACAGAAGAGCCTCCAAGGATTGCTATTGTTCCTTTTCTTTATGATGATCAATCAATATCTTATTTATTGACTAATCAAATATCAGATAATTTATCTTTGTTTGGAGAGTTTGAAATAATTGCCAACAGCGATCTGATAGCCTTTCCGTCATCTCCAGAAGATTTTTTTTATAACGATTGGAAAACTTTAGATATTGATTACGTCGTAGCAGGATTCATAAGCCTTGANGAGGATACATCAAAATTTATTGTTAATTACTTCCTCTTTGATATAAGGCAAGGAAGNAATCTCCTCAATGGAACTGCAAGGTCATCAGCAGATTCTCTCGTGCTCTCATCGCATAAAATGAGTAATAGAATTTACAAGCAGATAACTGGAGTGGACGGAATTTTTACAACAAAACTTATGTATATTCTCAATCCTGAAAAGGATAAATATCAATTAAACATATGTGATATCAATGGCGATAATGAAATTACTTTGTTTGACTCACCTGAGCCGATAATGTCTCCAGATTGGTCTCCTGATGGGAAAAAAATAAGTTACGTATCATTTGAGAATGGTAATTCCGAAATTTTTATNCAAGATTTATCCTCAGGGAAAAGAAATTCATTAAGAAGGTATCCTGGAATCAACAGTGCTCCTGTTTGGTCTCCAAATGGAAATTATTTAGCCTTTGTTTCTTCCAGGAGTGGCAATCCTGATGTGTATTTATATGATTTAAAAACGGAAAAGATTTCTAGAATTACTGCGCATTACGGAATAGATACAGAACCTTCATTCTCTGCAAACGGCAGGAAACTTCTATTTACCTCTAATAGATCAGGAACTCCACAACTTTATGAAGTTAGCCTAATTACAAGAAAAATTTCAAGAATAACTTTTGATGGAAACTATAATGCCAGAGGAAGATATTTCCCAGATGGGAAGAATATTGTTTTTGTTCATAGATCAGATGAAAAGTTTCATATTTCAATAAAACGCCTCGGAAAAAGTGGTCTAAAGATGCTTACTGAGACTGCATTAGATGAATCTCCAAGCGTTTCTCCTAATAATAACTTCATTATTTATGCCACGAAAGACGCTGAAAACGGCTATTTAGCAGGAATTTCGCTNGATGGGCTGGCAAAGTTTAAAATACCTAGTAAAATTGGCGCTATTCGGGAACCTGTTTGGTCTCCTTTCTTGAACTAATTCAAGAATTTTGAGTCAAACATAATAGAACGTTTAACTAGATGAGGATAAAAATGGAACCAATAAGTATTTTTCTAATATCAATATTGGCATGTTTAGGTAGTGGTTGTGCTAATGATGTGGCTGACGATGTATCTGCATCTAGCTACGCTTCTGTTTCTGGTCAATCTGCTCAGATGGGACCAAAAATGGATGTAAATTTGCCTGATAAGGTTTATTTTGAGTTTGATAACTTTGACCTTGGTGATGATGCCATGGATACCTTGGAGCAGTACATTAGATTTGCTAAAAGAGCAAAGGCAATCAGATTAGAAGGTCATTGCGACGAGAGAGGNACAAGAGAATATAACCTAGCATTGGGTGAAAAAAGAGCTCAATCCGTTAAAGAATTTTTAATAGTCAACGGTATCTCATCTTCTAAGATTGATGTCGTTTCATACGGTGAAGAAAGACCAGATAGGCTTGGTTCTTCTGAATCGGCATATAAAGCTAACAGGAGAGTTGAGATATCTCTTTACTAGCTTTAAGTGATTAAAAGATCTCTTTTACTTTTATTTTTTTTAATAACCTCTTCGACTTGGGCACAAGATTCTGAGTCGGAAAGGTTGTTATTAAATAAGATNAATTCCCTTGAAAAAGAAATTCAAACACTCTTGAGTCAGCTTGAAGAAATTAACTATAAATTAAATAGAATTGAAGATACGCAGCAACTCAGATATGTAGATTTAGACAAAAGAATCCACGAGTTAGAAGGTATTTTGTTGGTTCAAGAAGAAATAGAAGGAACAAATATAGATGAATTAGATCCTTTAGCAGGATTAATCGAAGAAGATGATGCTAGTAATGAATTTGATCTTTGGTCAGATTCTCTTCAACTCATTGAAGATGGAAGATTTGCTGAAGCATCAGAAAAACTAAGATACTTGATCCTTTCATTTCCTGAAGGAAATTTCATTGGAGATGCTTTATTTTGGTTGGGTGAAATATATTTTCTTCAAGAAAATTACGCTGATTCCTCTGATTCTTTTAATGAACTAATTTCAACTTATGCGGAACATAGCAGGGTACCAGATGCAAATTTTAAATTAGGAATGATAAGTTTAAGGTCAGAAGATTCTAATAAGGCAAAAGAATATTTTAATTACTTAATTAACAATCACCCTGACTCTGGAGCTGGTATACTCGCAGCCGAAGAATTGAAAAAGTTTCAATAATACGTGGGTCGTTAGCTCAGTTGGTAGAGCAGTTGGCTTTTAATCAATTGGTCATAGGTTCGAATCCTATACGACCCACCACTTTAATATGTCTATTTTTATGATTTCTGTCGGTGGAGCTTTAGGCGCTTCATCGAGATATTTGATATCCTCATTTTTGAATAACTATTCAATTCTAAGTTTCACCCTCGGAACTCTGGTGGTGAACATCATAGGATGTTTTATTATTGGTTTTTATATTTCAGAGACTTCAGAAGTGATTTCNGAAAATATAAAAAATTTCTTAATCATAGGATTTCTAGGATCATTTACAACATTTTCAGCTTTTACTAAAGAGTCTTTAGAACTGTATCAAACATTTGGAATGACAAATTCTTTTTTATATATTTTAGTAAATGTACTTTTATGCTTGAGTGCTACTTACTTGGGCTATAAGATTTCTTAGATGTCGGAAGAAAAAACTATCTTTCAAAAGATAATAGATAAAGAAATACCATCCACTACTCATTATGAAGATGATTTATGTATTGTTATTGAGGATATAAATCCCAAGGCTCCAATACATTTACTTATTATTCCAAAAAAACCAATTCCAAAATTATCAGATGCTTCTGAGGATGATGTATCAATTCTCGGACACTTGATGTTTATCGTTGGAGAGATGTCTAGAAAATTTGAAACAGAAGATTCATTTAACGTCGTAATAAATAATGGAGCCTCAGCCGGGCAAACTGTCTTTCATCTTCACTTACATTTATTAGCTGGAAGAGATTTCTCTGATTTATTCCCAGCTTAATCAGCCCATTCTCTTTAAGGCTTCAGTAGTCTGATAAATTTCTTCCATTCTAGTCCTGATACTTTCACTTACCTCGAAGAAGTTTGTAGCCAGTTTTGATGCCTCTCTAAGCTGCATGATTGCTGCTTCAAATCGCCCCGTTAAAAAGAAGTACTCAGCTCTAGACCTATGCAATCCAATAAGGTTATTTGAGAAGCCTTGCACTTCTGCTAACTCATACCAAACGAAAGGGTCGGTAGGTCTTTTTTTTGAAATGTCATTTAAAATTTCTTCAGCTTCATCATATTTTTTATCTCTGAATAACGCTTTAGATAACAACAGGGAGATTGAATAATTATTAGGATGCAGGGAAATAAGGTTTTTTCCTAAAGAAACACTCTCAAGGATATTACCAGCCTTCATGTGAGCTTCCATTAAGGATATTTGAAGATTGATATTGATAGGATCTAATTCTATGCATTCTCTTATTAACGAAAAGGCTTTTGAATAGTCTTTATTATTTAGATACGCAAGGTGAAGGCCATACTTTGAAATAGTCTCATCTTTTTTTGTTTTTGCTTTTCTAAGTTCGCTGGAATATTTTCTTATTAAACCTCTAGGATTTTGCTCTATTCCGCTTTCAATTCTTTTTTTNACTAGATGAAAGTCAACTGANTCTCTGTAAGATACAAATGAGTTTTTTTCTACAAACTCAGTTTCCCTTATCCTGGCATCAGTAATACGATCCTTAGGAAATGGATGTGTCCTTAAGTAACCAAATTGATCTTCAGAATTATTACGAGAGAGATCCTGAAGTATCTTAAACATCCTTCCTTGTCCCTTGGGATCAAAACCTGACCTGACAAGATTATTGAAGCCTATTCGATCTGCTTCTTGCTCATTAGAGCGAGTGAAATTAGTATTTAATTGTTGCATCAAGGCTGGTCCAGTTATGATCGCCTGAGGATTATTAGATGCAGCCGCCAAAGCTATGCTTCCTAGAATCATTAGAGCATTTGCCAAAGGCGATCCTCTATTTTGACTTCTTGCATAATGTCTCTGGCTTAAATGAGCTAATTCATGAGTCATAACTGACGAAAATTCAGACTCATCATTTGTGTAAAAGAATAAACCAGTATTAATCCCTATTATTCCTCCAGCCGCTGCAAAGGCATTTATAGACTTATCATCAATGATAATGAATTCAAATCTTCTGTCTTTAACTTGTGAATTCTCTGCTAGCCTATATATCAAATCTTCTATGTATGACCTCACAAGAGGATCGGAATGCTCTTTAGCTTGCGATCTGAAAAGAGATAGCCATAATCTCCCCATTTCAAATTCACCAGATAACGACACAGATGCGGACGATCTATCTCCTAAAACTGGTAAATCATCCTGAATGTCCTGTGCACTCGAGAAAGATAGAACTACTAGAGTTAAAAATAAAAAAAATCTCTTCACAATAACAGTATAATTACTTTTGATTACTAGAAAACAAAATAGTTCAAAAGTTTATGGCTTCATATTTTAAAAATCTTATTGATAAATATTTTCATACGGAAGATCAAATTTCTTTATCAATTTTATTAGTTTTTATAGGAATTATAGTGATTTTTTTCGGTTCAATTCTTACGCCGTTATTTATAAGTGCTCTTGTTGCATATTTATTAAACAGTGTAGTTACTGCTACTGAAAGAAGAGGGTTTTCAAGACCGATAGGTCTAACTATTTCGATAACTTTGTTTTTTGGTCTATATCTTTCATTGTTTCTAATCTTCCCTTTACTCTCAAGACAAATAATTGGGTTGGTAAATGAATTACCTAGAATCGTAGAAAACTTAGAAGACATTCTTGTAAATTTCTTTAATGATTACCCAGAATTTTTTACCTCAGAACAAATCGAAAACTTGAGCGTAACTGTAACCTCTAGCTTGCCTAATATTCTTGAGCAAACCCTTTTACAGCTAAATGCTGGGTTTTCAGCAGCAATGAGTGCCCTTGTTTATTTGGTGCTAATTCCTTTTTTAGTATTCTTCTTTTTAAAAGATAAGAAGCAAATGCTTGAGTACGTTGCTTATTTTCTTCCTAGCGATAAAAGTTCAGCCTCCAAAATCTGGATAGANCTNGATTCTCANCTTTTTAANTATCTTCGAGGTAANGTTCTTGAATTAATCATTGTAGGGATTGTTACAACAACCGCATTNTCNATACTCGGTGCCAATTATTCTCTTTTACTTGGCATATTGGTTGGGTTATCGGTTTTGATACCATTATTTGGTGCTATTTTTGTAACGATACCTGTCGCTATCGTTGGCTATTTTCAATGGGGCTTGGATATGAATTATCTAATTTTCCTAGCTACTTATCTGATCATTCAAGCTCTAGATGGGAATATTCTATTCCCGCTCTTGATTGGAAGAGAAGTAAATCTCCATCCAGTTTTAATTGTTTTGGCAATACTTATTTTTGGAGGAATTTGGGGATTTTGGGGAGTTTTATTGGCGGTCCCATTAGCTACTGCGATAAGAGCAGTTATAAAGTCTTGGCCTGCAGTTAATAATTAACTTTTTAAATATTCTTCAAGAGTTTCTAAGACCTCTTGCGCATGTCCAGGAACCTTAACTTTCCTCCATTCCTTGATTAACTTATTATTTGAATCGATTAAAAAAGTACTCCTTTCTATTCCCATATATTTTTTTCCGTACATACTTTTTTCCTTAATAACATCAAATAATTTACAAAGTTTTTCCTCAGGATCACTTATTAGTTCAAAAGGAAATTTAAATTTTTCTTTAAAATTTTCATGAGACTTTAAGCTTTCTCTTGAGACGCCGAAAATTTCTGCATTTACATCTTTAAACTTTTTGTAAAGGTCCCTAAAATTTTCTCCCTCAGTCGTGCATCCGGGAGTATTATCTTTAGGATAGAAATAGATCACTAAATTCTTTTTATTATTTTTTAGATCAAAAACAGAATCATTTGTAGCATCTGCCTTAAAAGTTGGAATTTTTTTACCTTCAATAATTTTTCCCATTTTTTTCCTCTTAAAAAAGTAATTTATTTAAGTCAATAATATACAATTCAACTTTGCAAAAAGAAATATGTTAGTTAAGGGAAGTATAGTAGCAATTGTGACTCCTATGAAGGCAAACGGAGACCTTGATCTGGATGCTCTTGATAAACTTGTGGATTTTCATATTGAGTCAGGAACTAAAGGAATTATTGCGGTTGGTACAACAGGCGAATCTGCTACTTTGGAAGTTTCAGAACATATTTCGGTTATTGAAAGAATAGTCAAAAAAGCAGATAAAAAGGTTTTTATTTTTGCTGGAACGGGTGCTAATAGTACAAAGGAAGCAATATACTTGAGTATGGCAGCTAAAAGTGCTGGTGCCGATGCTTCTTTATCTGTTACGCCTTATTACAACAAGCCAACACAAGAAGGTCTATTCCAACATTACACTCAAATAGCAGATCAAGTTGAATTTCCTCAAGTGCTTTATAACGTTCCAGGAAGAACTAGTTGTGATTTATTGCCTGAAACTATAGCCAGGTTAGCACCTCATGAGAACATTTTAGGAATCAAAGAGGCCACNGGGGATCTATCAAGATTAGAAAAACTCAAAAAATTAATTAGCGATGAAACTTTTTTTCTATACTCAGGTGACGATGCCACGGCAACAGACTTTATTCTAAATGGAGGCCATGGAAATATTTCGGTTACTGCCAATGTTGTGCCCGATTTAATGTCTAAGTTATGTGATTTTGCTCTTGAAAAATCTTCAGAGGCAAAGGTTATAGAAAATAAAATTTCTAATTTAAACGAAATGCTTTTTTTAGAATCTAATCCAATACCTGTAAAATGGGCTTTAAGTAGAATGGGCTTGATAGATATTGGAATTAGATTACCTCTAACTAACCTTTCTAAAGAGCATCAACAAACCTTGCAAGAGGAATTATTAAAACTTGAGTTAATTTGAGATGANATTTTTTGTATTACTTTTAATATTAGCTAGCTGTGTTTCTGATCCATCCAAACAATCTAGAAATGCATATTTATTAGAGGAAGAAGATAACACTTTGTCTGAAGTCATTGAGGACATTACAATTCTCTTAGATTTGTATCCTATAAATGGCGAAATAGATAAAGAGAAATTAAGTTATGAGNTTCAAAGACCAAGACAGTTTTTTTCTTCAGGAAGCAATAATGAAATAAGACTCCATAAACTGGGTCAAATTAGATGGTTATATGTTGAGTCATTGCCTAGCTCAGTATGGCCGATTCTTAATCAATATATTGAAAACGAAAATGATTTATCTATTAGGATTTCTGATCCAGATGAAGGAGTCATTGAAACAGAAATTTTCAACAGAAAGGATAAAGAGGTCAAGTATCGATTTAAAGTTGAACATGGAATAAGACAAGCCAGCACTGAATTATTTTTTACTGAGCTTGTTAAACAGGAAAATGATTGGGCTATTCTGGATAATGATAATTCTGAAGCAGATGAATTTTTAAGGAAGTTACTGGATTATTTTTCTTCAGCTACTGTTTCTCAAGGTACTTCCTTAGTTGCCTTAAACTTAAATCAAGGCAGAAAGTCTGAGGTAATCAATACGAATGATGGAAAATCATATATCAAACTGAGCATAGGTTTTGCTAGAACTTGGGCAGCTCTTAACAGAGCTCTTAAAGAGGCAGCAATTAATGTTAAGGATCTAAATAGAGAAGAGGGCTATGTTTTGATTAATTATGGGTTGCCTGAAGAAGAGGGAATCCTCGCAAGACTAAGAAAAAGTGAGCCTAAAGAGTATAAAATTATTGTAAGATCATCATCAGAAGATCTAACTCAAATAATGTTAGATTCAGAAGAATGGAATGATGAGCTTGAAAGTCTTCTATCTGAAATTAATCAATCTCTCTCTTAAATAATAATTATGAAAAAAATAGAACTTTTATCGAGCGGCAAGGCAAAATCTTTATATACCACTGAAAATTCCGATCAGCTTATTATGGAGTATAGAGATGACACTTCTGCTTTTGATGGAAAAAAAATCGAAAAACTTGCTGGCAAAGGGACTGTAAATAACAGATTTAATGCGCATGTTATGCAACAAATAGAAAAATCTGGCATACCTACCCATTTCATAGACGAGGTTTCAGAAAATGAAAGCCTTGTTAGGAAGTTAGAAATGGTTCCAATTGAATGTGTTGTGAGGAATATTACAGCTGGGAGCATATGCAAAAGATTGGGGCTTGAAGAAGGCATGGAGTTAAATCCTCCAACGTTTGAATTTTTCTATAAAGATGATGAGCTAGGCGATCCGATGGTAAATGAATTTCACATTATTTCCTTTAATTGGGGAACTGAGGAAGATATAGAAGAAATGAGAGAATTAACTTTCAAAGTTAATGACGTNTTAAAAAAAATGTTTGCAGATGGAGGGTTATTNCTTGTCGATTTCAAACTCGAGTTNGGGAGACAAGATGGAAAAATGTACTTAGGCGATGAGATGACTCCTGATGGTTGCAGAGTGTGGGATGCTGAGACAAGAAAGAAGCTTGATAAAGATAGATTTCGACAAGGCTTGGGNGACGTAATTGAATCCTACCAAGAAATAGCCTCAAGAATAGGAGTTAGTTTAGAAAACTAATTTAAACCCTCGTTGATTGTCTTCAGTTTGTCTGATCCTGGGCAAAGCTCTTTCTCGTTAAGCATATTTAGAGGTTTCTCGATGGCGTTTAGAGTTTCGTATAGATCAGGAGCTTTNGTGTCAATATATAAAAGCCCCGTTGCAACTTTGCCCTCATCATTTTTCTCTCTGACGGTATTCAATGCGAGATTAGCATCAGTTGGATCATAACTACTGTCTAACTTTTCTAAAGACATTTTTGATCCATCATGTAAATTTACCTCAACAGTCTCTCCCTCTTCATAGTTTGCTGTGATTTCTCTACCTAAAGGAACAAAATCTACCTTACCCAAAGCATCATTATGTTCTCTGATGTGATCATAACTTTTTGTTGAAGCATCATGATTATTAAAAGTTACACAAGGACTAATTATGTCTAGTAGAGCAAATCCTTTATGTTGAAAAGCTCCCATTATTAATGGAACTAGTTGTTCCCTGTCACCAGAAAAACTTCTTGCAACATAACTTGCTCCTAGTTGAATAGCCAAAGCAGCCAAATCAACAGGCGGGAAGGGATTTTCTTCTCCATATTTATTGGGAGAGTCTTTATCGTTAGTTGCAGAAAATTGACCTTTTGTCAGACCGTAAGTTCCATTATTCTCAACGATATAAGTCATATCTACTTGTCTACGTATTGCATGAACAAACTGACCCATACCAATTGATGCACTATCCCCATCTCCAGATACTCCTATATATAAAAGGTCATCATTTGCACAGCTAGCCCCAGTTGCAATTGACGGCATTCTCCCATGGACAGAATTAAAACCGTGAGAATCATTTAAAAAATAAGCTGGTGCTTTTGAAGAGCATCCTATACCTGACAGCTTTGCAACCTTATATGCTTCTATATTCAACTCAAAGCATGCATCAATAATCGCAGCACTAATGGAATCATGTCCGCATCCTGCACAAAGGCTTGATACAGCTCCTTCATAATCTCTTCTAGTTAAGCCAAGTTTATTTTTCTTTAAGTTTGGATGATGATTTATTGGTTTTTGTATATAAGTCATGACTAAATCTTTTCTGGTTCACGTTCTCTAATTTTCTTTGCTATGAAATTTGCTTCAATAGGTTGACCATTGAACCAAACCAAAGATCTGAGCTTTTCTGCAGATATTCCACCTTCAGCCATAAGCAAGGTTCTCATCTGACTATCTCTATTTTGTTCTACAACATAAACATAATCATGCTTTTCAATGAAATCCCAAACATCTAAATTGAAAGGAAAAGCTTTCACTCTCATCAGGTCTAACTCTATACCTTCTTCTTTAAGCATATCTCTTGCTTCTATCATTGCAGCAGACGTACTACCGTAATAAATAACACCGGAGCAATTTTTTTTATCTGAAAGTATTATTTCAGGATCAGGGACTAACTCAGAGGCTGTTTTGAATTTTTGGACTAGCCTTCTTAGGTTGGTTGCATTTATTTCACCATCCTCAGAATATCTAGCGTACTCATCATGGGAAGTTCCTCTTGTAAAATATGCCCCTTTGCTTGGATGAGCTCCTGGATAAGTTCTGTAACAAATACCATCACCATCCACATCATGATATCTTCCAAATTTTTCTTCCATTTTTTCCAAAGCCTCAAAGTCCAACACCTTACCTCGATCAAACTTTCTGGAATCATCCCACTCCANTTCATCGACAACCCAGTCNTTCATCCCCATATCAAGATCTGTAACGACAAAAACAGGAGTTTGTAGCCTATCTGCAAGATCAAAAGCCATTGCAGAGAATTCAAAACATTCTTTTGGATCTTCAGGAAGAAGCATTACATGTTTCGTATCACCATGAGAAGCATAAGCACAAGCTAAGATATCTGATTGTTGTGTTTTTGTAGGCATACCAGTGGATGGACCTCCTCTTTGAACATCAAACACTACGACTGGAACTTCAGCAAAATATGCCAGACCAAGAAATTCACTCATCAACGAAATTCCAGGGCCACTAGTCGCAGTGAATGATCTAGCTCCATTCCAGTTGGCCCCGATAGCCATGCCAATAGCAGACAATTCATCCTCTGCCTGAACGCTTGCATAGAGGTTTTTTCCAGTTTTTTCATCAACTCTAAATTTTTTAGCGTATTTTTCAAAACCTTCTGCTAACGAAGTCGAAGGTGTTATGGGATACCAAGCGCAAATAGTTGCTCCTCCATAAACAGCTCCCAATCCAGCTGCTTCATTCCCACTAATAAGAATTTTTCCATCATTCTTATCCATCCTTTCCAGCGTCAAACCAATTGGATAAGGCAAATTATTTAAAACGTAGTCCCTTCCAATATTAAGAGCTTTAAGATTTGGCTCGATTAAGTTCTTTTTAGAAGCAAATTGTTCAGATATTAGTTCTTCAAAAATTTCATACTCCATATCTAGAAGTACAGACAAGGCACCTACATAGGCAATATTTTTGAACAAGGCTCTTTGCTTTGCATTCGTAAAAGACTCAACACAGAGGCTAGTGAGGGGAATTTCTATTACGTTAATATCATCTCTATAGAAATTTCTTTTCCAAGAAGAATCATATAAAAGATATCCACCAGAGTTGAGCTCTTCAACATCTTGATTGTAACTTTGAGGATTCATCGCAACAGAGAGGTCAACACTTCCTTTACTGCCAAGATACCCATTTTTATTAATTCTGATTTCAAACCAAGTAGGTAATCCTTGAATATTTGAGGGAAAAATATTTTTTGGACTTACAGGAATACCCATTCTGAAAACTGCTTTAGCAAACATTTGGTTAGCACTCGCTGAACCAGAGCCATTCACATTTGCAAATTTAATTACAAAGTCATTCTTAGAAACTAAGGAATCAAAAGTTTGAAGTTTTTCCATTATGCAACTTCTTTGTATTTTTTCTTATCTTTCGAATTCAAAGTTTGAGCTTCTGTGTAAGAAAACTTTTGAATATCCCAGGCTCCAGTAGGACATCTTTCTGCACAAAGCCCACAGTGAACACAAACATCTTCGTCCTTAACCATTACCCTGCCAGTTTTGAGTTTGTCTGAAACATATAAACTCTGATCTAAATTTACCGCTGGTATTCTAAGACTTCCTCTAACAAATTCTTCAGTACCGTTATCAGTGAAGTTAATACAATCGGTAGGGCAGATATCAACACAAGCATCACACTCAATGCAGAGATCTTCTTTAAACACTGTCTGCATATCGCAATTAAGGCATCTTTGAGCCTCATCTAGTGCAAGTTGTTCGTCGTACCCTAGCTCAACTTCTACTTTTAAACTTTTCAGTGCTTCGGAATGATCAGCATGAGGAACAATGTTTCTATCCTCTTGAGAGATATCATTATCATATGCCCATTCATGAACACCCATTTTCTGACTCACAAGATTTGTTAGAGGATCAGGTCTATCAAGAAGATCAACTCCGTTACAATAGTTATCAATCGATATAGCAGCTTGATGACCATGAGCTACTGCCCAAATAATATTTTCAGGTCCCCATGCTGCATCACCACCAAAAAAGACCTTTGGTAAAGTTGATTGCATTGTAGTTTTATCAACAATAGGCATATCCCATTCACCAAACTCCATTCCAATNTCTCTTTCAATCCAATCAAAGGCATTATCTTGACCAATTGCTAATAAAACGTCATCGCACTCAATGACTATTTCCTCGCCAGTAGGAACCATCTTTCTTTTTCCATCATCGGAATATTGGGGTGCTACTTTCTCGAACTTAACTCCCTTAAGTTTTCCATTGTCATCTACAACAAATTCTTTGGGAGAAGTGTTTTCAAGAATAGGGATTCCTTCATCTATAGCTTCTTCAATCTCCCAATCTGAAGCCTTCATTTCTTCGAAAGGACTTCTTACAGTAACTTTCACATCTTCAGCTCCTAACCTAATGGCTGTCCTGCAGCAATCCATTGCAGTATTTCCACCACCAATTACAACTACTTTTTTCCCAATAGAAGATATGTGTTCAAAAGCGATACTAGTAAGCCAATCAATACCAATATGAATATTTTCAGATGCTTCATCTCTTCCGGGAATATTTAAATTTTTCCCTTTAGGTGCTCCTGTACCTACAAAAACAGCATCAAATTTTTCATCATCTACAAGAGACTTCATGCTTTTAATTTCAGTATTGTTAACAAACTTCGCACCCATTTTGATGACTCTATAAACTTCCTCATCTAAAACTTCTTCAGGTAATCTAAAAGATGGAATATTGGTTCTCATTAACCCACCAGGCTTAGGATCTTTTTCAAATACCGTTACCTCGTAACCTAAAGGTAATAGATCTCTAGCTACAGTCAAAGAAGCAGGGCCACCACCAATCAAAGCAATGTTTTTTCCATTTTTTTCAGACGGAATCTCAGGAAGAAGAGTATCAAAGTCTTCTTTATTATCGGCGGCAACTCTTTTTAATCTGCAAATTGCTACCGGTTCTTCATGTGTTCTAGATCTTCTGCATGCTGGCTCGCAAGGCCTGTCACAAGTTCTTCCAAGAATTCCAGGAAAAACATTTGATTTCCAATTAAGCATGTATGCATCGGTATATTTTTTTTGAGCAATCAGTCTAATATATTCAGGAACATTGGTATGAGCAGGGCAGGCCCACTGACAGTCAACAACTTTATGAAAATACTGAGGATCAGATATATCTGTTTTGGGCATGTACTCGCCTATAGGAACGTCTGATTTACCAGAAATATCCTTTGATGGTTTAGAATTTTCCAAAAGGTTTTTTTCGGTATTGATAACGTCTCTAAACTCTTGGACAATTTGATCTCTCTTTAAAATTGCCTCGTCTAGATTTGAGGTTCCTGTGGTTTGCCTCAGATCATAACCTAACTTATCTCTTAGAGCTTTTGGAACTGAAAGTTTTACCCACCAAGTATTATGCCTTTTATAAAGATACTTGTTTTTGCTCATGATTCTGTACCTATAATCATTTAATTTGATTAGAGTGTACCTTATTTTTTTTCAAAGGTACATATGAAGATATAAAAGATCTNCTAAGAGGCTTNTAATATGGGTATTTGATCTATTTTCCAGTTTCTTTATAATTAAAAGTTATAAAGTAGTCTATTAATGTACCTTTTTTCTTTACTCTGTACCTGAATGAGAATAGAATACACACAAATTTATTGGTAGGTAATTTTGAAACAAATTTATTTAGATTATGCATCAACTACTCCTGTAGAAGAAGGCGTCGTTAAAAAGATGACAGACTTTATGTCCTTCGATGGGAATTTTGGGAATCCTGCTTCCAGATCTCACTCCTTCGGTTGGAAAGCTGATGAAGCAGTTGAAGAGGCAAGAAATAANCTTGCAACATTAATTGGTTGTGATCCAAGAGAAATCATTTGGACTTCAGGTGCNACTGAATCTGATAACCTAGCAATCAAAGGCGCAGCAAGATTNTATAAGAATAAAGGNAATCATCTCGTCACTTCAAAAATAGAACATAAAGCNGTTCTTGATCCCTTCAGGCAACTTGAAGAAGAAGGTTTTGAAGTTACATATTTGGAGCCAAACTCATCAGGAGAGATCACTGTTGAACAAGTTGCAGAAGCAGTCACTGATAAAACAATNTTAGTGTCACTCATGCATATGAACAATGAATTAGGAACGATTACTGATATTGATTCAATAGGTGAACTAACTAGAAGCAAAGGAGTAATCTTGCATGTTGATGCAGCCCAAAGTATAGGGAAAATCTCTATTAATATGTCTTCAAACAAAATTGATCTTTTATCAATATCAGCTCATAAATTTTATGGCCCCAAAGGTGTAGGCGCATTATTTGTTAGGAGAAAACCCAGAGTTAGACTAGAACCATTATTTCATGGAGGCGGTCACGAAAGAGGTTTTAGATCTGGTACTTTGGCTACACACCAGATAGTAGGTTTAGGGGAGGCTGCAAGAATAGCTCATCAACAAATGGATGATGACTTAAGAAAGCTAGAAAATCTTAAAAGAATCTTTTGGGATGAAGTAAAAGATATTGAGGAAATCTACGTCAATGGAGATTCAAAAAACAAATTCCCTGGCATATTGAATATATCTTTTAATTTTGTCGAGGGNGAATCTCTAATTATGGCTCTTAAATCAATTGCAGTTTCTTCTGGGTCTGCATGCACTTCAGCGAGCTTAGAACCTTCCTATGTTCTTAGAGCGCTTGGAAGGAAAGATGAGCTAGCCCATAGCTCTATTAGATTTTCTTTTGGTAGATATACTACTGAACAAGATGTAAAGGAAACTGCTTTGCTTGTTAAGTCCTCAGTTGAAAGGTTGAGAGAAATCTCTCCTCTGTGGGAAATGTATCAAGATGGAGTAGATTTAGATAAAATAGAGTGGGCTTAATAGCTAAAGAGGATAAAAATGGCATATTCACAAAAAGTAGTAGATAAGTTTGAAGAAACTTTAAATAATCCTGAAAAGGCCAGCGTTGGTAGATGGAAGCCTGGCGATGAAGATTTTCATCGAGTAGGTACTGGAATTGTTGGTGCTCCAGCCTGCGGAGATGTGATGAAACTTCAAATAAAATGCCAGAACATTGATGGCGAAAACAGAATAGTAGATGCCAGGTTCAAAACATACGGTTGTGGTTCAGCTATTGCATCAAGTGGACAATTAATTGATATGCTTAAGGGCAAAACTTTGGAAGAGGCTCAAGCTATTTCTAATCAAGAAATTGTCGATATTTTAGAATTACCCGCAATTAAAATTCATTGTAGTGTGCTCGCAGAAGAGGCAATTCATCGCGCAATAGATGACTTTAAGAGTTTAAGAAATAATGACTAATGCCCAAGATAACTATTTTGCCACATGCAGAGATATGTCCTGAAGGAGCAGTTGTAGAAGCTGAACCCTCTAAGTCAGTCTGCGAAAATTTACTCGATAATAATATTTTAGTAGAACATGCTTGTGAGATGTCATGTGCATGCACTACCTGTCACGTAATTGTTACTGAAGGGTTCGATACTTTGGAAGAATCATCCGATGACGAGGAAGATATGCTTGATAAGGCGTGGGGTCTTGAGCAAAGGTCTAGACTTAGTTGCCAATTAAGAAATCTCTCTAATGATATTACAATCCAGTTTCCACGATATACTATCAATATGGTTTCAGAATTACATCCAAATAAGCATAATTTAGACGCAGAAGATAAGAAGTCTCTCAGTAAGGACGATTTCTTTGTCTCTAGCTCTGCAGTAAGTCATCTTGTTGAGATGATGAAGTCCAATCCAGGCTCAAATGGAATTAGAATATCTTTAAAAGACTCTGGATGCTCAGGATATGCTTACAATCTAGATTACGTAAAAGATGAAGATCCTAATGATTACCATGGAAATTTCTCTGGTGTTGATGTTTATATCAAAGACACAAGCTTGATTTTCCTCAAAGGTACAGAATTGGATTTTATTCAAGAAGGCGTAAATCATAATTTAGTCTTTAAAAATCCTAATGTTGAAAATGAGTGTGGATGCGGCGAAAGTTTTACATTTTCTAACAAACCATTTGCGGAGCTTAAATAGTTTCTAATCTTTGACAAAATGCTTTGGACAGATATTTATGAAATCGTCGACGAACTTATTGAAAAGCACTCTGAAACTGATCCAGAAAAAATTTTGTTTGTTGATTTAAGAAAAATGGTTATAGATTTGGATGGTTTTACCGATGATCCAGACAGATCAAATGAAAAGATATTAGAAGCGATTCAGGCAACTTGGATTGAAGAAAAAGACTAATTCTTAAGGAGGAAATATGGAAAATACTTTATGCATAATCAAACCTGATGCTGTAAAAAATGGCTTCATTGAAGATATAAATGAAAAGATAAAAGAATCGGGAATAAAAATTACTAAATCTAAACGCCTTACTCTGGATAGAGAAACAGCAGAAAACTTTTATGCAGAGCATTCTGAAAGACCTTTTTTTGGAGAACTTGTTGATTTTATGACATCCGGTGATTGCGTCATTCAGGTCTTAGAAGGAGATGACGTTGTTTCTAAGTACAGAGAATTAATGGGAGCAACTAACCCAGCTGAAGCAGATGAAGGAACACTAAGAAAATCATTTGCCACTTCTTTGGGAGAGAACGCTGTGCATGGCTCTGATTCTTTGCAGTCAGCTGAAAGAGAGATTGCTATCATGAATGATCTTTTCTAGAGAGAACTTTGGATTTTGACCTAGCAAAATTCCGAGCAGAAAAAGGAATTTCACTACATGAGATTTCTACTAAATTAAATATTCCAGAAAAATTTCTTCTAGCCATAGAGGAACTAAATTTTGATGAACTGCCAGCNCCTATTTTTGCTAAATCACAAATCAAGAAATATTGTTCATTTTACGATCTTGAACCTTCAATAATTCTTGAAAAATATGAAAAATTTCTGAAAGAAAAAAAAATTTCTAATGAAGATGAAGACCAAGAATCATCAGAGAGCTTTTTTTCTAATTTTGTATCTAAATTACTAGAAAGAAAGATTACTATTCTTTCAATTATTATTTTTTCTTTGATAATTCTTTCCTACTTGTTATTCGGAGGCGATGATCAGAAAAAAGATGTCAGTTACATTGAAAATATTTCAGATGATCAAGAAATTATCAATGACGAGTCAGTTTCTGAAACCGCTATAGAGAAAGACGCAAACATTCCAAATAATATTCTTGAAAACCAAATAGCTTTTGATCAAGATCCAGATGTTCCAACCATTGATATTGACTTTGAGAGGGATGATAAGAAAATTCTCTCAGATGATAATGTCAGTGAAATTGAAATAATAGTCCAAGGCGAAAGTTGGGTAGAAATTATTGATAATGAGCAAATTCTTTTGTTTGAACTTCTTCAAACAGGTCTTTATGAAGTAACTGGATATGGCCCTTTCAAATTTAAAATAGGACACTCTCCATCTGTGAAGATATACTTGAACGGAAAAAATATAGATTTTTCAGAAACTGTGAGTCAATACACCGATTATGCTCACTTTCTATTTGAGAACGGAGTAGTTGTTGAACTTTTTAAAGATTAAAAGACGAAATTCTCTAAAAATTAAAGTTGGCAATGTAGAAATTGGTGGCGATGCCCCAATTAGTGTTCAAAGCATGACGAACACTAAAACAGAGGATGTCCAAGCGACTCTAGATCAAGTAAAACAGCTTGAAGATGCTGGAGCAGATTTAGTCAGAATTTCTGTACCAAATGAAGAAGCAGCAAAGGCTTTCAAGTTGATAAAAAAAGATTCCAATGTTCCTCTCATTGCAGATATACACTTTGATTATAAGATGGGTATTCTGGCTGCTAAAAACGGAGCCGATTGCTTAAGAATTAATCCTGGCAATATTGGTAACATCGATAGAGTTAAAGAGGTAGTTAAATGTGCGGAAGATAAAGATATTCCAATTAGAGTTGGCGTCAATGCTGGATCTTTAGAGAAAAAACTACAAAAAAAATATGGTGAGCCCACACCTGAAGCCTTGGTCGAATCAGCCATGAATCACGTGGATATATTGGAATCTCTTAATTTTCAAAATTTTAAGCTCAGCATCAAGGCATCTGATGTTGGCATGATGGTAGAAAGCTATAGGATTATTGCAGAAATGATAAAACAACCTTTACATCTTGGTCTCACAGAAGCAGGTGGGTTCAGATCTGGCACAGTTAAATCATCCATAGCTATGGGTGCATTATTAATGGATGGAATAGGGGATACAATCAGGGTGTCACTTGCATCAGATCCGGTTGACGAAATAAAAGTAGGTTTTGATTTATTAAAAAGCTTAAAACTTAGATCAAAGGGAATCAATTTCATAGCTTGCCCAAGCTGTTCAAGACAAAATTTCAATGTAATTGAAACTATGAATCAATTAGAAGCAAGATTAGAGGATATCANGGAAAATATTGATGTTGCTGTAATTGGTTGTTATGTGAATGGACCCGGGGAATCTAAAGCAGCTCATGTTGGTATAACTGGGGCAGATCCAAATAATTTGATTTATATTGATGGAGAGCCTGATCACAAAATAGGGAATGAAAATCTCGTAGAGCATTTGGAAAAACAAATCAGAGATAAAGTAAAATCTATTGAGATTGAGAATAAAAAAATAATTGCTAAAGGTTAGATTATGTCAAAAGTAACAAAGCCCAGAGGTTTCAATGATCTGGATCCGAGTGAGTTTGAGCATAAATCAAAACTACTAAATGAAATAAAAACCATTTTTAATAGTTATTTTTTTAAAGAGATTGAAACTCCCATAGTAGAGAAGAAAGAACTTTTTATCAGATCTGTTGGGGAGGAAACAGACATAGTAAATAAGGAAATGTTTACCTTTCAAGATAGGAAGGGTGAGGGTTTAGTTCTCAGACCAGAGGGCACAGCAGGTTGTCTTAGGTTTGCCATTGATTCAGGTTTGCTTGATTTAGGTCCAATTAAACTGTCTTACGCGGGTCCAATGTTTAGATATGAACGACCTCAAAAGGGTCGATCAAGGCAATTTTTTCAAGTAAGCGCAGAAACATATGGCGTCAGGGGGTTTGAGGCAGATCTTGAGTTGCTGATGATGGCAAATGAAATTTTCCAAAGATTTGGAATAGGCAATGTTTCACTAAATATCAACTCTCTCGGTGATGAGGAATCTCAAAAAAAATATGCTTCAGAATTAAAGAAGTATCTAAGTGATTTCTCTGAAGCTCTTGATGAGGATAGCTTGAGAAGACTTGAAACTAATCCCCTAAGAATCTTAGATTCCAAAAATGAAGAAACTCAAAAAGTCATTAAAGATGCGCCCAAAATATCCTCATTTTTAAGTCAAAAATCAGCTGACAATTATGAGTTAATCAAAGAAGGCCTTAATGATTTAGGAATATCGTATATAGAAGACGAGAAATTAGTCAGAGGTCTCGATTACTACAACGACCTCGTTTTTGAATGGACATCTCCAGATCTCGGAAGTCAAAACACTTTTTGCGGAGGGGGAAGGTACGACAGATTATCCAAACAACTTGGTGGAAGAGATTGTCCGGCTGCTGGTTTCTCGATTGGTCTGGATAGACTTGCTTTGATTACTCAAGCAAACGAATCAACTTCTTCGTCGTCTCTTCAAATAATACTTACCGATGAAAGCTATGTTTCAGATGGGCTTAAGCTCTCACAAGAGTTAAGAAAAGATAATAAAGATTTAAGAGTTTTGTTCTCTGGTTACCAATCTTCACTAAAAAATCAGCTGAAAAAAGCTGACAAGAATAATATTGATTTTGCGGTTATAATCGGCCCGGAAGAAGTGAGGTCAAAAAACTTTTCACTAAAAAAATTAAAAGAGGATGAGGATCAACTCACTCTTGAATATGATCAACTAGTTAAAGAGCTAAAAAATGAATGAAGATCCGTTTAGTTCATCTGCAGAAGCGAGACTATCTGGTTTTTTTGCTTGGATAAAATCTAATGCAATATCAATAACTCTTGTTTTAGGTCTTCTAATTGCTGCATTTTTTATCTATCTATACTTCCAAAATAAAAANGAAGAAAGATTGTCTGAAGCTTTTGAAGCTTATCAAAATATTATTGAATCTTTTAATAATGCGGAATCAACCCTAGAGGATTTCATGATGCAAATGGATTCAGCGCAGTCTAGCATCGAAAAAACAGTTTACGAGACAGCATCTGATCTCTTAGTTGCTAAGAAAGCTTTCGACGAAGCCAATCTTGATTTAGCAAAAGGAAAACTTACTAAGATAATCAGAACTGCCGATAACTCTAATAACCCGCTGCACGATATTGCTGTTATAAGATTAGGATATATTTTGATCCAAGAAAGAAATTTTGACGAAGCTAAGAAAAATTTAGCTCCAAGATTGGATTTTTATGAACCTAAGAGACTTGAGTTATTAGGAGATATAGCAAGCTTTGAAGAATCATATGAAGCAGCAAACACATATTACGAAGAGGCTATAAAGGCAACAGGCGATCAAGGATTCATAGAGTTGATGAATATAAAATTATCACTTCTCCCGTCATCTTAAATTTCATGAAAATAGCAAATTTAATAGTTTTATTGATTACTTTTTTTGTTTTGCTGGGTTGTGAATCAGATGGAGAGGAAATTAATCTGCCTACTCCCTTGCAAGAAATAGAATCTGAGGTTAGCGGTGAAATTCTTTGGAAAAAGAAAATTCTAAAGAATCCTATTTTTGGAAGGTTTGATATTCACTTTGATGATAATTTTTTCTACTACATAACTTCCGAAGGTTTTTTAATCAAAGGCGATATAAGAAACGGTCAAGAAATTTGGAAAAAAGAAATTTCCAATAGTCTTTCTGCTGGTTTGGGACATAGTTTTAGAACATTGTTTGCTGCTTCTTCAGATGGGGATGTTTTTGCTTTGGATGATGAAAACGGTGAATTGAAATGGCAGGCTAGCGTCAATACAGAAGTTCTGTCTTCTCCGGTTGCAAATGGGAGAATTGTTGCCGTGCAATCTGTTGATGGAAGAATAACAGCATTAGATTTTAAAACCGGGGAATTTAAATGGGAGTATTTGGCAGTAATTCCTCAATTGACTCTGAGAGGTACGTCAGAACCTTATTTTTCTAACAATATGCTATTCATAGGTTTTGCCAACGGAAACTTAGCTATGATTGATCCAGATTCAGGAGTAGTTAGATGGGAAATTCCTTTAACTTTAAGCGAAGCAAGTTCAGAATTTGAAAGGATAATAGATGTCGATGCTAAACCGATAGTAACCTCGGGATTAGCAATAGGAGCTGCCTATCAAGGAAGTATTTCTGCTATTGAAATTCAATCAAGCAGAACAGTATGGAGACAAGATTCATCAATCTTTCAAGATTTTATTTCTTATCGAGGTGATATTTTCTTCGTTGATCAGTACGATGAAATTTTTTCACATCGGACTGTGGATGGTGACTTAGAATGGAAAAATTCTGAACTCAAATACAGAGAATTAACAAAACCTATTAGATACAAAAATAATCTGGTTGTTGGAGATTTAGAGGGCTTTCTTCACTTTGTAGACTTAAAAACTGGTAGTTTAGTTGGCAGAATACAGCCAACTAAAAATAAATTAGTTTCATTATTTTCTCAGGATAACTTCCTGTTCGGAGTTGATTCGAAAGGCGCTTCCTTTTTACTTTCTGTAAAATAAACCTTAAAGCAGTTATGAAACCAATTATTACGATATTGGGCAAACCAAATGTGGGAAAATCCTCCCTGTTTAATGCTTTATTAGGAAACAACGAATCCCTTGTTGCAAATATAGAAGGTCTTACCAGAGACAAACAATACGCAAATTTAATTATTAACCATAGCAGTTATGTTCTTGTTGATACTGGTGGAATTGGCTTAACTAACAATGAGATTGATTTTGCTGTAACAAAGTCATCGTTAAGTTCATTTGAAGAATCTGACTTAATTATTGCGTTATTTGATTCATCAACCAATTTATCAAAAATAGATGCAGAGATCTTAAATTACATAAGAAAAGCATCTGTCCCTTTTATTCCTGTTTTGAATAAATGTGATTTAAAAGAAAGCGAAAATAATAAAGATCTTTATTACGAGGAAGGATTACAAAATATTGTTGAAATATCAGTAACAAAAAAACAGGGAATAAGAACCCTTGAGAAGAAAATAGAAGAAATTCTCCCTTCAAGAGAGCAGGCAGAAGACGGTATGCAAAGTAATTTGAGAGTTGGAATAATTGGTAAACCAAATGCCGGAAAATCAACTTTTTTTAATAAACTTCTCCAAGCTGAAAGATCTTTAGTAGATAAATCAGCAGGCACAACAAGAGATTCAATTTCACATAAATTAGATATAAATAAGGCTGAAGTTATTCTTACTGATACAGCGGGGATAAAAAGAAAAAGTAAATTAAATGATCAAATAGATAATCTGATCACCAGAGAATCAATAAATACTCTAAAGAATGTTGATGGAGTCGTTTTTTTGATAGATGTTCACCAGTCCATTTCAGATCAAGATCTTCAAATTATCTCCCTATGCCTTACTTCAGGGAAGCCAATCGTCATAGGTTTAAATAAAAGCGAGAATTTAAGTAAATCAGATAAATTAATCCTTAAAAAAGAAATTAATAGAAGGTTGTCTTTTGCGAGTCATTTAGAAAGTAAATTTATTTCTGCAAAAAAAAATATAGGAACTAAGGCTTTAGTCAGAGGGTTAATTAAAATTATAAAAAATTCAAGAAACAAAATATCAAAAAAAGAATTAAATGAAATTTTAGAAAGAATTGTAGAAAAAAATCCACCGCCAATTTCAGGAAGATTTAGACCAAACCTCAAATTTGTCCAATTGCAATCGAATAGACCTTTCACCATTTCAATTCATGGTAATAAACTCAAAGATATCAGTAATTCCTACACGAAATACATAGAAAAACAATTCAGAAAAGAACTGGATTTAAAGGGAGTTCCAATCAAAATTTTTTATAAGACTGATGACAATCCTTTTAAAGATAAAAAGAATAAGTTGACAGAAAGACAATTAAAAAAGAGGGCAAGGATAAGAAGGCGTTGATCGTTTTATTTTAAGCATTATAATTCTCTTGCCCTCCGAAAAATAAAATGTCAAAACCGCCAGTTAATTTAAATTTATTTACAATTCAGTTTCCAATCACTGCATTGTCTTCTATTTCGCATAGAATTTCTGGAGTCATTTTATTTTTCTTAACCTTCCCCTTTGTTTCATTGGTATTAGTTGCAATTCAATCGCAAGNGGGTTTTGATTATGCGTCAGCTCTAATGGCTCATTTCATCATGAAATCAGCATTGACCTTATACGTCGCGGCAATTGTTTATCACTTTTTCTCTGGGTTAAGACATTTGGCAATGGATTTTGGATATTGGGAGACACTCAAAGCCTCTAGATATAGCGCAATGATTGTTTATCTTTTATTTTTAGTTATGACTGTAATTTTTAGCTTTTTAATATGGTAACCAAGTTAAGAACATTTAAGAGAACTGGAGTTTTTGAGTTCTTTGTCATAAGACTTACCGCAGTTTTTCAGGCACTCTATTTTTTGGTTATATCCTTCTATTGGTTTCAGGTTGAACCTGTTAATTTTTCGGATTTAACGGCATTATTTGACAACATTTTGTTTAGGATTTGGACTTTCTTGATACTTGTTTCAATTTCCTATCATGCAATGTCTGGAATGTTGAATATTGCACATGATTATTTGACATCTAGGCTTTTAGGAAACGTATCAGGATTTGTAAAAAACTCTTTTCTAGCTTTATGTTGGATACAAGTTTTAGGTTCAATTACGGTAGGAATTTTATTAATAGTGAGTTAACTCTATGGCAATGAATGGAAAAGGTGAGGAATTAGACGCAAGTAAACTGAAAGTACTAGAGTTTGATGGAATTGTCGTAGGAGGCGGTGGATCTGGCTTGATGGCTTCCTTGCAATTAGCCCAATCCGGTTTCAAAACCGCTGTAGTTTCAAAAGTTTTCCCAACAAGATCACATACTGTTTCCGCTCAAGGAGGCATTACTTGTGCAATACAAAGTGCTGATCCGGATGATGACTGGAGATGGCATATGTACGACACTGTTAAAGGTTCGGACTTTATTGGCGATCAAGATTCTATCGAGTACATGTGTCAAGAAGGCCCCAAAGCAGTTTTTGAACTTGAGCATATGGGATTACCTTTTTCTAGAACAGAGGAAGGAAAAATTTATCAGAGGGCTTTTGGAGGCCAATCAAAGGATTACGGGAAAGGCGGTCAAGCAGAGAGAACTTGCGCAGCAGCAGATAGAACCGGCCATGCTCTTTTGCATACTCTTTATCAAGCAAACCTTAAAGCCGGAACGAATTTTCTAAGTGAATGGTTTGCAGTCGATCTGGTTAAAAATGGAGATAATCAAGTCGTTGGAGTCATAGCTTTCGAAATAGAAACGGGAGAGCCTTATTTTCTAAAATCTAAAGCTACAGTTTTAGCAACAGGCGGTGCTGGAAGGATATACCAAACGACATCAAACGCGATGATCAACACTGGCGATGGAACTGGAATGGTTCTAAGAGCCGGCTTCCCAGTTCAAGACATGGAGATGTGGCAGTTCCATCCTACTGGCATCTATGGTCACGGCACTCTAGTTACTGAAGGATGCAGAGGTGAGGGTGGTTACCTGGTGAATAAAGATGGTGAACGATTCATGGAAAGATATGCACCTAACTATAAAGATCTTGCCAGTAGAGATGTAGTTGCAAGATCAATGATGTTAGAAATTCTTGAAGGCAGAGGATGTGGCCCCGATGCAGATCACGTTTACCTTAAATTAGATCACTTGGGACCTGAGATTGTTCATAAAAGACTTCCAGGTATAACAGAACTTTCTAAAACATTTGCTCACGTTGATCCCGTTGAACACCCTATTCCTGTAGTGCCAACTTGCCACTATGCAATGGGAGGAATACCAACCAATGTACATGGTCAAGTACTTACTCAAGCAACAGACGGAACTGACAATGTAGTTCACGGTCTCTATGCGGCAGGAGAAGCAGCTTGCGTCTCTGTTCACGGGGGTAATAGACTGGGTGGAAACTCTCTCTTAGATCTTATTGTCTTTGGAAGATCTGCTGGGCTTCATATCGAAAATGCACTCAAAGATGGAATAACTTTATCTAAGGCTACCAATGACGATATTGATCAAGCTTTGGTTAATTTAAATAGGGTGAATATCAGTTCAACTGGCGAGGATGTTGCAACTGTAAAAGCTGAGTTACAAAAAAATATGCAATTAAACTTTGGTGTATTTAGAACTGGGGACTTAATGGAGAAGGGGTTAGTTGAGTTAGAGAACATTAGAGAGAAAACACAAAACATACACTTAACGGATAAATCGTCTAGGTTTAATACGGCTAGAGTCGAGGCATTGGAGCTTCTGAACTTAATAGAAGTTGCGCAAGCTACTGCTGTGTGTGCTAATGAAAGAAAAGAAAGTAGAGGCGCTCATGCTAGGGATGACTTCCAAGAAAGAGATGATGAGAATTGGTTGAAACACTCTATTTATTTTGCTGATACAAAGGAAGTGACTAAAAGAGACGTCAATTTCCGTCCTAAAACTGTTCAGGCCTTTCAGCCAATTGTGAGAAGTTATTAAGATGGATGCAATTGCCTCAAAGTCTATTTCCTCAATTAATCTTTCTATCTATAGGTATGACCCTGACAGCGGTAAAAAGCCTTACATGCAAGATTTATCAATAGACATTCCTGAAGGGCAAGACATTATGGTTTTGGATCTTTTGAATATGGCAAAAGAACAAGATCCAAGCATATCTTTTAGAAGATCTTGCGGAGAAGGTGTATGCGGATCGGATGGAATGAATATTAATGGAAAGAATGGATTGGGTTGCATCACTCCGCTTTCTGAGGCTTTGAAAGGCAACAAAATTGTTCTCAGGCCTTTGCCAGGGCTACCAGTTATAAAAGATCTGATAGTTGATATGAAACAGTTTGTAGATCAATACAAAAAGATTAAACCGTATTTGATCAACGATGAAGAAAAACCAGAAAGAGAAATAAAGCAAACTGTTGAAGAAAGAGAAAAGCTAGATGGGCTTTATGAATGCATTATGTGTGGATGTTGTTCAACAGCTTGTCCTTCATTTTGGTGGAATCCTGACAAGTTTTTGGGTCCTGCAGCTCTTCTTCAGGCTCACAGATTTATTAGCGACAGCAGAGATACTGCAACTGAAGAGAGACTTGATCAACTTGAAGATGCCTTCAGTGTCTTCAAATGTCATGGAATCATGAATTGTGTTTCCGTATGTCCTAAGGGTCTTAACCCCACAAAGGCAATTAACGAAATAAAGAAAAAATTAGTGAAAAGAGCTTTATAATAAAAGCTTGAACATTCACGAATACCAATCAAAACAGATTTTCAAAGAGTACGGACTTCCCGTTCCTAACTTTTTAACTGCAAACACAACCGAAGAAGTATTAGCCTCTGCAAAAGAAATTTCTGATACAAATTGGGTTGTCAAAGCTCAAGTTCATGCAGGAGGAAGAGGAAAAGCAGGCGGGGTGAAAGTAACGGATAACTTAAAAGAAGTTGAAGAATTCGCTGACAAGTGGATAAACAATAAGTTAGTAACTTATCAGACAGATGACCAGGGCCAGCCAGTATCTTGTATTTTAGTAGAGGAGTGTACTGAGATAAAAAAAGAATTTTATCTTGGGGCAGTAATAGATAGATCAACAAGATCCCTAGCAGTTATGGCTTCTCCTGAGGGAGGCATGGACATAGAGAAAGTGGCAGAGGATCATCCCGAAAAAATATTTAAAGTCTTTCTTAAGTCTCCATCAGTAGGAAATGAAGATCATTTGCCTCTTGCAGAAGGTCTTGAATTATCTGAAGAACAAACAAAAGAATTCAAAGATATTTTCAGAAACTTGGTCAAACTTTTTTTCGAAAAAGATTTATCTTTAGTTGAGATTAACCCGCTAGTCCTTAATGGATCGGACAACTTAGTATGCTTAGATGGAAAAATTAATATCGATTCTAATGCTCTGTTTAGACAGGATGAAATCTTAGAATTAAGAGATATCTCTCAAGAGGAAGAAAAGGAGTTAAGAGCTTCTGAATGGGATTTAAACTATGTGTCCCTTGAAGGAAACATTGGTTGTTTAGTTAACGGAGCAGGTCTCGCAATGGCAACCATGGACATTATTAAATTAGCTGGAGGAGAGCCAGCAAATTTTTTAGATGTTGGCGGTGCAGTTGATGAAAAAAGGGTTGCAGAGGCATTTAAAATCATCTTAGAAGATGAGAACGTAAAAGCAATACTAGTAAATATATTTGGCGGCATTGTAAGGTGCGATGTGGTGGCTGATGGAATAATTTCTGCTGTAGAGGGAGTGGGCGTAGATGTTCCGGTAGTTGTCAGACTGAAAGGGAATAATTCTGAGATCGCAAAGGAAATGCTGGGTAAAACTAATTTAAATATTATAGCTGCATCTGAATTATCTGAAGCTGCAGAAAGGGCTGCTGAGATAGTTAAATGAGCATCCTCGTCAACAAAGATACCAAAGTAATTTGTCAGGGCTTCACCGGTTCTCAAGCCACATTGCATTGTTCCCAAGCTATTGAGTATGGGACGAGTATCATCGGAGGGGTAACACCAGGAAAGGGTGGAGAAAGTCATTTAGATCTTCCTGTATTTAATTCTACAAAAGAGGCTCAACAAGAGTTGGAAATAGACGCAACAATAATTTTTGTTCCTGCTAAGTTTTGTAAAGATTCTGTTCAAGAGGCTATTGATGCAGAAATTCCATTGATCATTTGTATTACTGAAGGAATACCTACTTTGGATATGATGAAGTTAAAACAAAATGCTGACTCTGCAGGTTGCAGAATTATTGGTCCAAACTGCCCTGGTGTGATTACGCCAGATCAATGCAAACTTGGAATCATGCCCGGGTATATTCATAAGCCAGGGAAAATAGGAATCGTTTCAAGATCGGGAACTTTAACTTATGAAGCTGTTGATCAGACCACTCAAGCTGGTTTAGGTCAAAGCAGTTGCGTGGGAATTGGCGGAGATCCCATTCCAGGATCAAGTTTTATTGATATTTTGCAGCTTTTTGAAGAAGATTCTGAAACAGAAGGAATCGTGATGGTTGGTGAAATTGGAGGAACTGCTGAAGAAGAGGCTGCTGAGTTCATTCAGTCTAATGTTTCCAAACCTGTGGTTGCATATATTGCAGGAGTCAGTGCTCCACCCGGGAAAAGAATGGGACATGCCGGAGCAATAATCGCTGGTGGAAAAGGAACAGCGGAAGATAAATTCTTAGCTCTTGAAAAGGCTGGAGTTCATACAACTAGAAGCCCTGCCAAAATAGGAGAAGAAATAAGCAAACTAGTATGAAAAATTTCCATTGGTATTTTTTCATTCTCTTTTATTCGATTTTTTTTATCTGGTATTCAAATCTTTCAGGTCCACTGAATGATGAAGAGATTGATTCCTTTATGAAAGTCATTTCTGAAAGAAGNGGCAACGACGAACAAAACATTCAGCGTTTAAGAAAATTCATGGAAGAAGACGACGGAAAGGATTTTTTCATGGTTAACTTTTTAGACTACAACGAATCTCCAGAAACAATGCCAGCAACTGGCAAAGGAGCATCCTCTTCAAATCTTATGAATTACTACATGGAATACATGTATCCTGAAATGTTTAAAAGAGCATCTCATCCAATTTTTTTCTCAGAAGTTTTTTTTCCAGCTATGGACATTGTGTCAGCACAAGGCATGGAGGAATGGGATAACGTTGCTTTCGTTAGGTACAGAAGCAGAAAGGATATGTTGGAAATTGGCTTAAATCCAATTTTTGATGAAAGACATCTTTATAAAATAGAAGCCTTAGAGAAAACAATAGCTATACCGGTAGAGACACCTCTCTTGAACGATTTAAGACTGATCCTTTTTTTTCTATTACTGACTTTAGGCTTAATAATTGATCGGATTCGAGCTTAGTTTTATTTATGAGGTGTAACTAAATACTTCTCCCCAGTAGCCTGTTTTGCATAAGTCAGAATTGAATCTGCATCCAACATCTCAGAAAGAGAAACCTCTTTAGTGTAATTACTAGCAAAAGTTGTTGTAATCTCATCAGCCACGCGTTGCCTCATCTTTTGGAAAATTTCATTTCCTGCTTTTGCAATAAAGGGAGTCAGAAGCCATCCACCAAGCCCCCAATTCAGTCCATAAGATCTATTTAAAACTGTTGGAGTAGGGTCTAAGCCTCCATAAATATAAACTTGTTTGTAAGTATCTGAACCATAACGGCTGTATTCTTTCATATTTCTATTTGCAGCAGTTTCCATAGCAGATAATATCTGACCGGCTAATTTACCTTCATTACCTCCACCTGTTGCATCAAATCCAAGAGTGGCGTTATTTTCAGCTATTGCATCAATGAGACTTTCCATAAAATTGTCGTTCGTAAAGTTACAAACATGAGTAGCCCCCAGACCTTTTAGTAATTTTTCATGTTCTTCTTTTCTTACAATGTTCACCAGAGGAATGTTATCTGCCAAGCAAATCTTAATTAGCATCTGACCTAAGTTTGAAGCAGCAGCAGTATGAACAAGAGAAGAGTGATTTTCCATTTTCATGGTTTCAATAAACCCAAGGGCAGTAAGAGGGTTCACAAATGAAGAAGCAGCATCTTTAGATGATGTTCCCTCATGCATCACAAGACAACTCTGCGCAGGTATACACCTATACTGAGAGTACATTGCTCCACCAGCAACACCAACTGTTTTGCCAATCATTTCCTTCGCATCTTTTCCTGCATCAATTACTACTCCGGCACCTTCATTACCAACTTGCATTGATTTATCTAATCTTGCTTGCATGGTCCTTAGTAGTTTTGGATGAACGTTCATCGTTGCTTTTTTGTCATCTCCTTCACCTTCAACTTTTAAAGATGTGACATCAGCAGCAAANCTTATTAATAATCCAAGATCTGATGGATTTATTGGAGAAGCTTCAACCTTAATTAAAACTTCATGATCTTTTGGTTTTGGAATTTCCGAAGAGGAAATGGATAAAGTTAATAATCCATCCGAGTTGATTTCAGACCTAATTTCTTTTGACATTTCTCCCATTTTTTTATCTCCCTTGATTTAAGAAAAAAGCTGGACTACAGCTAGGATCAACATTACAGACAAAGCCATGTAGATCATCGAGCTTAAGATGAGTTTTTTCATTTTTTTATAACCGTGAATTCAAATAGATTATCTGATTCCTTTATTTCTTTCAATTTATGCTCTAAATATTCACAGAATTTCTTAACATCAGGAACACTCATGGGATCGGTAGAAATTAAGCGAACTTCTTCTCCGCTTTCAGCTTCATAAATTGCCTTATGCAAAAGCATAAGAGGCTCAGGACATTTAAGACCTTTTGCGTCAATTATTTTCATAAGATTGTTGGAACTGAGCGGAATTCTTGGATACTAAATTTAACCTCCAAAGAACCAATATAGATAAAATGAACATTCCAGCTGCCATTCCAATCCACATGCCAAGCGCTCCAATGGGCTCAATAATATTATCTGTTAAGGATATGTTGTAACCAAGCGGCATACCTACGACCCAATACGCAATTATCATTATCAAAAGCGGGACTCTTGTGTCTTTGTAACCCCTTAATGCACCCATGCCGCTAAATGCAATGCCATCTGTGATTTGAAAGATGGCTGCGACAATTAAGAGGGTAGAAGCTAAAGAAATTATCAAGCTGTTAGGATTAAAAAAACTTGCAAGGTATTCACCATATAGAATCAAAATTGCGGCATTGATAAAGGCAAGAGCTATGGAAAATCCTATTCCACAAAAGGCTGCAAATCTAGAATCCTGAGAAGCATTTGCGCCTACTAGATTTCCAACTCTTACAGAAGCTGCTAAGCCAATAGCTAGCGGTATCATGAATGTCACTGTTGAAACATGCATGGCAATAGAATGACTAGCTATTACGTCAGCCCCTAGTTGACCTAAAATTAATCCAGAGCCACTGAACATACTGATTTCGACAAAAAGGGTTCCTCCAATCGGTAGCCCTAAAATAACTATCTCTTTAATAATTTTAAAATCAGGTAAATCAAACTGGTCAAAGAGCCTACAGTCTTTGTAATTATCACTTGTATAAATATAGGTTGCTAAAATAATTAGAGATAGCCATGCCGATACAGCAAAAGAAATCCCACAACCAGCGCCACCTAACTCAGGCAAGCCAAACTTTCCAAAAATGAATCCATAATTGAGTATTGCATTCACAGCTACCATAAAAAGGTTTATGTAAGTTATAGGCAAGGGTTTTGTTATACCTTCGCTCATTGACCTCAAAGGTTGAAAAAAATATAAAGCAGGAAGCCCAACCATTAATCCATACATATATTTTCTGGTTATCTCTCTTACTTCTTCAGGAGTACCAAGCAAGTTAAAAGCCCAAGAAGATTGACTCATTGCCCAGATTCCTAAAATAATCAGAGGAATACTTACCCAGAAAGACTGCCGTATTATTTTCCCAACATTGTCTAAAGTATTTGCTCCAAAATTTTGAGCTACCATTGCGGTAACAATGAATAAGGTTCCCATCAATCCCATGGAGATTGGGAAAAAAAACATATTTCCAGTAGCTACCGCAGCTTGATCTATTGTGCTGTAATTTCCTGTCATTAGAGCTGCAATTATTCCTGTTGCATGTCCTGCAAGCTGAGAAAAAAACATTGGTATGGCTAATTGCCTAAATTTTGAGAGCTCAAACGAAATCTTAGGCAGAATTTTGTTTGGTCCTTCGTAAATTAATCTAGCAGTATTTGACATAAAAGGACGCTATCATATCACTTAGCACCAAAGCAGGAGTTATAAAATTAGAAAAGATAATCGACCATTTTGGTTAAAAAGAATTCATTGGTTTTTGGATAAACTTTATATTGAAAAAATTATCAGACCGCAATTTGACTACCTTGGAAAGGCTCCTATGATCATGGGTGTTAGGTATGTTCAAATCTTTGGTACAGGAATAAAAATGGGTGATTTTGCGACTCTAATTACCTCACCAGATGCTCATATTCATCTTACTACTTGGATAAGCGGAGGGTATGAAGGAAAAATAACTATTGGAGATTTTTGTTTAATTAGCCCTGGAGTCAGAATTTCTGCTGCCACAAACATTGAGATAGGTAACTCCTGCATGTTTGCTAACAATGCGTACGTATCAGATTCAGATTGGCACGATATTTACGATAGAGCTCAACCAGTTGGACAATCAGAACCTATTAAACTAGAAGAAAATGTTTGGGTTGGAGATAGAGCAGTAATATGTAAGGGAGTAACGATAGGTAAGAATAGTATTGTGGGTGCTGGAGCGATAGTCACCAAGGATGTGCCACCAAACGTTGTTGTAGCCGGGAACCCTGCAAAAATTGTAAAAGAGTTAGATCAAACAGCAAAAATGAAATCAAGAGAAGATATGTTTTCTGACCCCAAAGAAATGGATGATTTGTATTTAGCTCTTGATAGATATAATCTCAAAGGCAATACCTTTTTTGGATGGATTAAAAGCAAAATTTTGCCCTCAAGCAAAAATTGATAAAACTAATAATAGATAAAAATATTCCTATTTCAGAAGAATCTTTTGAAGGCCAGAATATTGATTTTGATTTTTTACCTTTCGATAAAATAAATTCTTCAACGATTAAAAATGCTGATGCTCTTTTTATTAGAACTACAACTAAAGTAAACAAGGAGCTCATTTCAAAATCCAACATTTCATTTATCGGATCTTTTGCTTCTGGAGAAAATCATATTTCTAATGATTTATTAGATGATAGTGAATGTTTCATACAAACCGCCAAAGGTTCAAATTCTCAAGCTGTTTTTGAATATGTGCTCAGTTGTATGTTAGAAAATGATTTTGAAGCATGTTCGGTTGGCATAGTGGGTCACGGCCACGTTGGAAAAAAAATCGATTCTAGTTTAAGTAAACTTGGATATGAGGTAGAGATATATGATCCTTACTTATATGATCATTCAGAAGATGAGTTGAATAAAGTTTTATCGTGTGAGGTATTAAGCATCAATTGCTCATATTCAAGGGAAGGAAAATATCCCTCTCATAATTTAATCTCAAAAGAACAGAGACCGAAAAGTAAATTAGTAATTAATTCATCAAGAGGCGAGGTAGTTGATTATTCTGAAATAGCAAAATCGTCAGAAATATTCAATGATGTTTGGGTAAATGAACCAAAAATTTCCCTAAATGATATTTATTCTTTCATGAATCACTCAAATGCTTTTGGCACACCTCACATAGCGGGTTATACATTCTCATCTAAAGAAAGACAGATTGATTTAATTTTAGAAAAGTTTAATGATCTTTTTTCTAAATCTGTGGAACGAAAAGAAGATAAAAAGTTTATAAAACTCTCAAGCTGTCTTTCAGACAAATTAATAAAATCAAAGAATTTAGATTTTAAATCCATGATTTCAGAAGTTTTTTCAACGAGAAAAATCGCTATAGAATTTAAGGCTCTCTTGAGTGAATACAACGAGATGGGTAAAACTTTTGGGCCAGAGGAATTTGAAAAGCTAAGAAAATCAAAAATGAGACAGGGCTTTGATGAAATTAATATAGATATACCTATGGATAAAGATCTATTACAAAGAATGGAGCTTTCTGGCTTTAAAAATCAAAAGAAATAAAAATTTTCCTAAAAAACTCACTTAGTTATAATTAGCATATGAATGATTACAATTCTCTTCTGAGCGATCAAGAAATTGCAATTTTAAGAGAAAAAAAAGATTGGAAAACCACAATGACAATTATTTCAATGTGGGCTCAGGTTCTTTTCGCTTTTTCTTTATTCATTTATCTGCCGAATGCCCTAACTTTTATCATTTCTTCANTGATCGTAGCNGCNAAGCAGTTCCAAATGACAGTTCTTATGCACGATGGTGCTCATGGTTTGATGTATAAAAATAGAAAATTAAATGACTTTGCATCNCAGTGGTTTTGCGCTTTTCCAGTGATGACTGATACTTTTCCTTATCGAAAAATACATTCACAGCATCATAAATATACCGAAACAGATAAAGATCCTGACATAGGTTTAACCAAAGCTTTTCCTACATCCAGAGCAAGTCTCATCAGAAAATTTACGAGGGATCTAACTGGAGTCGCAGGACTACGAAGATACTTTGGTGCGCTAAAGTCTGCCTGGGGATCAAACTTGAGCCTATCTGAGCACATTTCTAGATTTTTAAGCAAAATGCACGGATTTCTCATAACTAACTTGATTCTTTTTACTATTCTTTATCTAAGCGGTAATCCTTGGCTTTACCTCTTTTTATGGTGGGTACCGATGATTACTCTATTCAGCCTTTTTTATAGAATCAGAAGTATCACTGAACACTCAGGCGTGGAAGGTGGCAATGATTTCAAAAACACCAGGACNACAAAAGTGCCATGGTATTTAAGCTACTTTCTAGCNCCTCTGAATGTAAATTATCATGTTGAACATCACCTTTTTACATTTTGTCCTTGGTATAACTTACCTATGGCCCATAAAATGCTCAGAGCAAGGGGCCATACCTCTAAAATGGAAATTGCCAATGGTTATGGAGATGTCTTTAAGAAAATACTTCTAACAAATTAATGTCAAAGCAAGAAAAAGAAAAAAAGCAGATCTCAGCAGAGGCTTATTATGTGACCCAGCAGCATGGAACGGAGCCTGCTTTCTCTGGGAATTTGAATGATAATAAAGAGCCGGGAGAATATGTTTGCGTTTGTTGTGGATCAAAGCTATTTGATCATACTGCTAAGTACGATTCTGGTTCCGGTTGGCCAAGTTTTTATAAGCCATTTGAAAAAAATTCCGTTGCTTACACTGATGATTATGAAATTGGTTATTTAAGAAAAGAAGTTCATTGTTCTAAATGTTCAGCTCACTTAGGTCATGTATTTGATGATGGACCACAACCAACAGGTTTAAGGTATTGCATAAATTCAGTAGCTCTAGATTTTNTTCCTGAAGAAAAAGAATAATTTTGACTACACCTTCTAAATTGGAGAGCCCTCAAAAAGGTTTATTTTTTAAAACGGGCTTAGTTTCATTTTGGACTTTTCTTTCTAGAATTTTCGGTCTGATAAGAGACGTTGTTACAACCAGTCTTTTAGGATCATCGCTTGCACATGATGTTTTTGTGGTCATGTTAAAAATACCAAACGTTTTTCGGAGACTAGTTGCTGAAGGGGCTTTTAATCAAGCTTTTGTTCCCGTACTCACAGAGTATAAAAATTTAAATAGTTTTGAAGAGACAAAAGAGGTTATTAACAAATCATTTACCTTCATATTTTTAGCCTCAGGAATTTTGGTGGGTTTGGTTTTTATTTTTACACCTATATTCGTTTTTATTTTTGCTCCAGGTTTTTTTTTACGATGAGTCTAAGCTTGCACTGTCTCAAGAAATTCTAAGGATAACTTTCCCTTATTTATTTTTTATATCTTTGGTTGCCTTATCGGGCAGTATTTTAAATACATTTNNTAAATTCTCAGTTCCTGCAGCCACTCCTATTTTTTTTAANTTAAGTATCATTCTCTGTGCNATNTATCTTAGAGACTATTTTGAGAGCCCAGTATTTGCNCTGGCTTATGGNGTGATAATCGCTGGGATAGTTCAATTATTNTTTCAAATAAAATTTTTGNTAGATTTAAAACTTCTGCCAAGANTTGATTTGAAAATTTTCAATAAAGGCACTAAAAAAATATTTAATTTAATGATCCCTGGTATTTTGGCTGGTGGAGTTGTTCAGTTAAATATTTTAATTGATACTATTTTCGCTTCTCTTCTTGAAACAGGGAGCCCAACTTGGCTTTACCTCTCCGATAGGTTGATACAACTTCCTCTTGGAATTTTTGGAATTGCTATTGCCACTGTAATTCTTCCTAAATTATCAGGAGAGTATGTCGCTGAAAAATATCTAGAATTTAAAGAAAATTTAAGATGGGGAATAGAACTCATTTTAATTTTTGCAATCCCGTCATCTATTGCACTTTTTTGTTTAGGATTACCAATCATTGAATTACTTTTTGTAAGAGGAAACTTTAATGAAAGTGATGCAATCATGACTGCTATGAGCTTGCAAGCTTTCTCGTTTGGCTTATTTGCTTTTATGTTGATTAAAGTCTTATCAGCTAGTTTTTTTGCAAGACANGATACTTTTACNCCTTTAATCATTACTATTCTTTCTTTTGTGATGAATGTTTTTCTGAATTACTTTTTGGCTTTTTATCTTGGATATGGGCATGTTGGACTCGCCTTAGGAAGCTCTATTGCTGCGATAGTTTCTGTAGTAATTTACTATTTAATCCTATCAAGAAACTCTTTTATTGAAGTAACCAAAGAAAGTTTAATTTCAATAATAAAAATACTAAGTGCAAATATAGTTTTCTACTTAGTTATTAATTTCTTTGCAAACAATATTTCAGCTATTAACGATCAATGGCTATCAAACCTAGTTCTTTTATTTGGGATATTATTTTTAATAATATTTTATTTTTTAATCCTTTATTTATTGGGATTCAGAGCATCTTTTTTTAGAAGATAATGTATTTGATTAGAGGTCAATCCAACATAGAGCTTTTTAGAGAAAAGCATCCAAATGATTCATTCATCGCGACCATAGGAAATTTTGACGGCTTACATTTAGGCCATAAAGAAATTCTTAAAAACATGCTCGCAATCGCAAAAAGAAAAAAGCTTAAGAGAATGGTTATTTTTACAGAGCCCCATGCGAAAGAATTTTTTGCTGAAGAAATTTCATCTGTTGAAGCNCCACCAAGGATTTCACCTTGGAGAGATAAATATTTAAGTCTTAAAAAAAATGGAGTGGACGTGGCTTTTTTTCTTAAATTCAATAGCAATTTAAAACGAATGACTCCAGAAATTTTTGCAGACGACATTCTCGGAAATCTTCAGATTAGGTCTTTAATGATTGGCGATGATTTTAAATTTGGAAAAGATAGGAAGGGTGATTTTAATTTTCTAGTTAATTGGGGAAAGAAAAAAGGCGTAGACGTCTTAAAAACTGAGACATTTAAAATTAATGATAAAAGAGTAAGCAGCACCCGAATTAGAGAAGCTTTGATAAATAATGATTTTGAGGAGGCTAAAATACTTCTTGATAGGCCATATACCTTTTCTGGAAAAGTAGTCCATGGAAATCAACTAGGCAGAACAATTGATGTTCCAACTGCTAATTTATGGCTGCCTAAGACAAACTTACCTATCAAAGGGGTTTACGGAGTAAAAATTCAACTTGAAAACAGAAAATTTTTAGGCATAGCCAACATGGGTCTGCGTCCAACAATTGGAGGAACAATGCCAGTTTTAGAGGTCCATATATTTAATTTTTCAGAAGATATCTATGGCCAAAGAATTCAAGTAGAATTTTGTTTTAAAGTTAGGGATGAGAAGAAGTTTTCTGGATTAGACCAACTTAAAGAACAAATAAAAAAAGATATTTCCTACACGTTGAATACATTTGATTCGAATCTATGAAAGATACCCTAAATCTTCCAAAGACTAAATTTTCCATGAAAGCCAATTTGGCTCAAAAAGAGCCAGAGATTCTTAAATTTTGGGAGGAGATTAATCTGTATGATGCTCTTCAGAAACAAAATAAGGATAAACCTAAATTTACCTTCCACGACGGCCCTCCATATGCCAATGGCCCAATTCATTTGGGTACAAGCATCAACAAAACCTTAAAAGATATTGCCTGCAAATCTAGATTGTTATCCGGTTATAACGTCTCTTTTGTTCCTGGATGGGATTGTCATGGATTGCCTATTGAGTTAAACGTGGAGCAAAAATCAGGTAAGCCAAATAAAGATATTCCTGCTAAGGACTTCAGGGCTAAATGTCGTGATTATGCTAATCAGCAAATAGCTATCCAAAAAAAGGATTTCAAAAGATTGGGTGTTTTGGCTGATTGGAACAATCCTTACAAGACAATGGATTACTCTTTCGAGGCAGGGATAGTCAGAGCTCTTTCAGAGATAGTCAAATCGGGTCATTTAGTCAAAGGGGATAAACCTGTCTACTGGTGTCCTGATTGCAACTCTGCACTTGCTGAGGCAGAAGTAGAATATAAAGATAAAACCTCAAGCTCAATAGATTTCCTTTTTGAGATGGAGACATCAAGAGTGAATGAAATTTTTGATACTTCAGTGGATGAAAACACTAAAACATCCTTTTTATCGTGGACAACAACTCCATGGACTATCCCAGGAAACGTAGCTTTATCAGTCAATCCAAATCTTGATTATTCTCTGCTAGAGGTCAAGAAAGATAACTCCATGCAATGCTTGATTATTTGTAAGGATTTAATAGATAGCGTTCTTGAAAGATGCTCTATATCTGACTTTACGATCTTATCGACAAAACCTGGATCTATTTTGGAGTCTGCAGAAGCTAAACACCCTTATTTTGATAGAAAGTCTACAGTCATATTGGGAGATCATGTTACTACCGAAATGGGAACTGGAATTGTTCATACAGCGCCAGCTCATGGCTTAGAAGATTTTCATGCAAGCAATAAATATAAACTTGAGATACTAAATCACGTTGGTTCGGATGGAAGATTTTTAGAAACAGCTTTTGATTTTTCTGGAATGAATTTAGAGGAAGCCAATAAAAAATCCATCGAAATGTTAGAAGGACAATCAAACCTTCTTTCTAAAGACTCATATCAACATAGTTTTCCGCACTGTTGGAGACACAAAACACCGCTATTTTTCAGAGCAACTCCTCAATGGTTTATATCTATGACGGCAGAAAATCTATTGGAGAATTCTATGAATTCAATTGATTCTGTTAACTGGATGCCAGATTGGGGTAAATCCAGGATTACAAGCATGATGGAAGAGAGGCCAGATTGGTGTATTTCGAGACAAAGAACCTGGGGTGTTCCTATAGCTTTGTATTTAAATAAGAAAACTGGAGAGCTTCATCCAGATACCGTTTCTATCATGCAAAAAGTAGCAGATGAAATTGAAAAGGCAGGGACTGATGTTTGGTTTGAGCAAAAATTAGAATCAGTGAAAGTTGGTGATGAGTATGAGCCTGTTATGGATATCTTGGATGTATGGTTCGATTCTGGCGTTACACATTACTGTGTTCTGAATGAACAAAGAGGATTGTCTCAACCTGCAGATTTATATTTAGAAGGATCTGATCAGCATAGAGGTTGGTTCCAGTCATCTCTTCTTACAGGGATGACAATTAATAATCTACCTCCGTTTAGAAATGTAGTAACGCATGGCTTTGTTGTTGATAGTGAAGGGAAGAAAATGTCTAAATCTCTAGGAAATGTTATTTCTCCTCAATCTGTTTGGAATCAAAAAGGGGCGGATATTTTAAGAGCATGGGTTGCTTCAACAGAGTTTAGAAATGAGATGAATTTCTCAAATGAAATTTTGGATAGAACGACTGATTCCTACAGAAAAATAAGAAATACAATTAGATTTCTTTTGAGTAATTTGTATGATTTTGATGAAAGTAATCAACTGCAAAAGATTAATGAACTCGTTGAGTTAGATCAGTTTATTGTTGCTAAGGCAATGGATGTNCAAAAGGACATAGTAGCCGATTACGATAATTTTGATTTTCATTTGGCATTTCAAAAAATCCTAAATTTTTGTACAAATGAATTAGGTAGTTTCTATTTAGACATAATCAAGGATAGAGCCTATACATGTCATCACGACGGACCTGCAAGAAAATCTTCTCAAACTGCAATGTTCCATTTACTTCAAATGCTTATTCGTTGGATTAGTCCAATCATTAGCTTTACAGCAGAGGAAGCATGGAAAGAATTTTCAAATGATGAAAGTTCAATCTTTGAGAAAGAATGGTATTCGCTTCTAGAACCTCTCGAGTCAGACTTAGATGTTTGGAATGATTTAATTAATCTAAAAGACGAAGTAAATAAGAATATTGAAATCTTAAGAGAGGAAGGAAGTATTGGTTCTTCTCTCGATGCAGAAGTTCATATAACTTTTAGCGAGAATGATTTCTTAAAATTTTCAAGATTTGGAGAAGAACTTAAATTTCTTTTTTTAGTATCTAATGTAAGTCTATCTGTTTCTGACAAAGATACAGATGAACCTAAAATTGATATCAAAGTTTCAATCGATGAAAAATGCGAGAGATGCTGGCATCATGTTGCTGATCTATCTGATCATGAAGGCAATAAAATTTGTTCTCGTTGCATATCGAATTTATCTTTTCCTGGAGAAGAAAGACAGATGATATGAAGGCCTATGCGGGATTATTAATTTTGATACTATTTATATTTGATCAATATTCAAAATATCTTATAAGGATAAATTTTGACCTTTTCCAGCAAAAAAGTGTTTTTTATTTCCTTGATTTTGTATATATCCCTAATTACGGAGTAGCTTTTAATATCCTTAATAATGAAAGCTTAAACCTAGGATTTGTATTTAGCTTGCTTGTCTTTTTAATCTGCCTTTACTTAGTTTGGTTGATATTTATAAACCAAGAAAGGCCTAACAAAACTCAATTGATATCTTTGAGTCTGATTCTTGCAGGAGGATTCGGTAACTTGTTTGATAGAGTTTTTTTAGGGCATGTGGTTGATTTTATTGCCATTACATTCAATCCTTATGTATTCAATTTAGCTGATGTATTTATAACAATTGGGATAGTACTTTATCTGATAAATTATTTTAAAGTTAAGGAGCAAAATTCTTGAAAAGAGAGATTAAGTTAGCAAATCCAAGAGGATTTTGTGCTGGAGTAGATCGTGCCATAGAAATTGTAAATCAGGCATTACTGAAATTCGGTCCGCCAGTATATGTCAGACATGAGGTAGTTCATAATCGAAATGTTGTAGAAGATTTAAAATCTAAAGGAGCAATTTTTGTTGAACAAATTGATGAAATACCAGAAGGTGCAATAACTATCTTTTCTGCTCATGGGGTTTCTAAAAAAGTTGTCGATGATGCTGAGACAAAGAACTTGAATTATTTTGATGCAACNTGCCCTTTGGTCACAAAAGTTCATATGGAGGTCATCAGATATGCGAGGCAAGGNNTGGATATCATTTTAGTTGGGCATGATAATCATCCTGAAGTGGAAGGAACTCTGGGAAGATTTCCTCACGACTCAAAAGGTAAAATTTATTTAGTTGAGTCAGAAATNGATGCAAAAAATATNGAAATAGATCANCCTTCCAANCTNGCTATGGTTACTCAAACAACTTTATCTGTGGATGATACAAAATCGATTATANATATTTTGAAAAAGCGTTTCCCTANANTAATAAGNCCATCTTCNGATGATATTTGTTACGCAACACAAAATAGACAAGATGCTGTAAAGCAGCTCGCATTAGAAACAGAACTGATAATAATCGTAGGTTCAAACAACAGTTCTAATTCAAATAGACTAAAGGAATTATCAGAAAATTGTGGTGTAAAATCCATATTAGTTGATGATCCTGATGAGATAGCTCCTGAACAACTAGATGGAATTTTTAAATTAGGAATATCNGCTGGGGCTTCTGCTCCNGAGTCTTTAGTTCAAAGCATTGTTNCAAAATGTCAAAAATTGGGATTNGAAATGTCTCAGGAACTNGACGGCTTGAAAGAATCGGTAAATTTTAAACTTCCAAAAGAATTAGTTTCATGAAAAGAATTGGTGTCATAGGTTCAGGTATAGCAGGGATTACAACTGCTTATTCATTAGCTAAAAGAGGTCATAAAGTTACGCTAATAGATGCTAGAAGATATCCTGCAATGGCCACCAGTTATGCAAATGGGGGCCAATTAAGCGCCAGTAATGCTGAAACTTGGAACACAACAAAAAATTTATTTAATGGAATAAAATGGATGTTTCAGAAGGATGCTCCTCTTCTCTTCAATCCAACCCCAAATGTAAATAAGTATAAATGGATGCTTGGATTTCTNGCNGCAACTTTTTCCGGTAAGCATAAATCAAATACCCTAAAAACAATAGATATGGCAAAAAANGCNAGAGAACATTATTTTAAAATTGCTGATGANGAAAAAATTGAATTTAATTTATTAAAAAAGGGATTACTTCATATTTATGATAATGAAANTGAATTGCAAGCTGCNAGAGAAAAAAAGAATTGGATTGAGCAAGATGGAATGGAGTGGGATTATTTAGATCTTGATGAGATTGAGGATTTGGAGCCAGCATTCAAAACAGACAAAAATACAAAAAAAATTGTCGGTGGTATTTATACAAAATCAGATGCAAGCGGAGATATCCATAAATTTTGTGTGAATCTTCATAAGGTGCTTGAAGATAAATATAAACTTGTTTCTAAATTTAATTCTGAGGTAGAAACAATTTATAAAGAAAAAAATTGTGTGATTGTTTCAATTTCCGATGGAAATATTACTGAGGGTTTGGAGTTTGATAAGGTGGCGATTTGTGCAGGTGTCGACACTCAAAAGTTCGCGAATGTATTGGGTGATAGAATGCAAGTCTATCCAGTAAAAGGTTACAGCGTAACCATCAATCTAAATGATCAAGTTTCTCAGGAAGCAGCCCCTAAAGTTTCCCTGATCGATGATCCAGTAAAAATTGTTTCAAGTAGATTAGGCAATAGACTCAGGGTTGCAGGAACAGCAGAGTTAGCAGGATACAACAAAGATATAAGGCAAGACAGGGTCAGACCATTACTAAACTGGGTAAAAAAATATTTTCCAGATGTGAGTACTGAGAGCTACACACCTTGGGCAGGACTTAGGCCAATGACTCCAGATATGATGCCTCTTCTTTTTGAAAGCAATCTTGGAGATATTTTTTATAACACTGGTCATGGGCATCTTGGATGGACACTTAGCGCAGAGACTGCAGAAATATTAGCTAAAAAAATATTAAATGAGACTTGAAAAAGGCTGGTTGGATAAAGCAAACAGATGTCCTTCTCCTAATTATGATGTCAGATCCAACGAAGAGATAGATTTAATTGTGATCCATTCTATAAGTCTTCCACCGGGAATTTTTGGCAATAGCTTTGTAGAAGACTTTTTTCAAAANAAACTTGANCATTCAAAAGACAAATATTTTCAAGAAATAAAAGATTTGAAGGTATCAAGCCATTTTTTGATAAAAAGAGATGGAGAAATTACCCAATTTGTTTCAATTTTAGACAGAGCTTGGCACGCAGGGGTTTCNAGTTTTGAAGGAAGAGAAGATTGTAATGATTACTCAATTGGAATAGAGCTTGAGGGCACTGATATTGATTCTTTTGAGGAGAATCAATACGAATCCCTGGTATCTCTTACAAGCATCTTAATGTCAGAGCTTCCAAGAATTACTCTCGATCGAATTGTTGGACATAGTGATATAGCTCCAGGAAGGAAATCTGATCCAGGAAAAGGGTTCGATTGGGATAAATTTAAAGATAGAATAATCAAATAATGCCTTCTTTTGATATCGAATCCAAAGTTGATCAACATGAGCTGACCAATGCCATAGATCAAGCTAATAGAGTTATTGGAAACAGATTTGATTTCAAAGGCACTGATTCTGAGATTCTTCAAAATGAAAATAAAATTACTTTGAAGTCTCAACAATCTTTTCAAATTGATCAAATGCTTCCAATACTGAAAGAATCTCTCGCCAAAAGGGGCATTGATATTAAATGTCTTTCTGAGGATGCAACAATTGAATCCAATAACCAAGCATCAAAAGAGATTATTGTTAATGAAGGTATCTCTCAAGATATTGGTCGGATGATAAACCAAGCTGTTAAATCCTCAAAAATCAAAGTTCAGTCTTCCATCCAAGGGGATACGGTTAGAATTTCTGGAAAGAAGAGGGATGACTTGCAATCAATTATGGCTGAAATTAAATCGCTTGATATTGAGCTGCCTTTGCAATTTAAAAATTTTAGGGATTAATGGCTTCACTTAGTCAATCTTTTCTGGCTTATTTTCAGAAGAAAAATCTACAAATTATATTATTGGGTTGTTTATCTGGAATCCCTTTAGGATTACTGATAGATCCTTTAAATTATTGGCTCGCAGAAGCTGGTATTGAAAAGAGCACTATCGGTCTTTTTAGTTTGATTCTTATCGTCTACACAATTAAAGCTTTATGGGCTCCATTAATTGATAGATTAAGTTTGCCGATTCTCAATGGCTTGGGGCAGAGAAGAAGTTGGCTTATTTTTTCTCAGATTGTAACAGGCTGCTTTGTGATCTCATTAGGGATGATTGATCCAAATTCAAATATCTTATTTTTTGCTTATATAGCTTTTTTCATAAGTATCTTTTCTGCAACCCAAGATATTTGTGTAGATGCACTAAGGATTGAACTTGTTCAAAAAAAAGAGCTGGGAGAAGCATCATCAGTTTATGTAATAGGTTATCGAATTGGAGCGGTCTTAATCTCTCAAGTTATCGGTTTATATCTTGCTGAAATTTTTGGATTCCAGACTGCTTATGTTTTTCTTGGGTTATTTTTTATTGGCTTCTCTATTCTTACTTTTTACTTTTTGGATGAGCCAGATAGGATTGTAAAACCCATGCTATCTCCATTCACAAACTTTGGGAAATGGCTTAAGGATAGTTTTCTTGATCCATATTTAGATTTATTTCTAAGGTATAAAAATCATTTAATTATTTTGTTATTGGTTATGTTTACCTATAGATTGAGTGACATTTTTCTTGGCCCTATGGCAATGCCTTTCTATCAATTTCTTGGATTTACTAAGTCTGAGGTGGCTACCTATACAAATCTTTACGGTCTTTCCATGACGATTGCAGGAGGTTTATTTGGTGGCTTGTTAATTCATAGATTTGGAATTGCAAGCATGCTTGTTGCAGGCTCAATTTTAGCTCCTTTGACTAATTTATTCTTTTTGTTGCTTAATAATGTAGGCAAAGATTTAAGCTTTCTTATCTTAACGATCACTGCTGATAATTTTACTCAAGGGTTTGTTGTCGTGGTCGTAATATCTTTGCTTTCCAGTGTTGTATCCAAAACCTATACAGCAACTCAATATGCTGGTTTATTTTTGTTAGGAACTTTGCCTTCAAGATTGATTTCAAGCTCATCTGGTTTCATTGTTGATTCATACGGTTTTGGAGAATTTTTTATCATATGTGCGCTATCTGGAATTCCAGCAATTATATTTACAATTATGTTGGTTAATACTTCTTTTAAATTATTTTTAAAAGATTGACGAATGCTTTTAAATTTTTGGCGGATATTATTTTGTTTTACTTTGGCCTTGGTATCTTATGGTTTATTCTCTGAACCAGGCAGCGAATCAAGTTTTAAAATTCCTGACTATTTGCTTCATTTTTCTGCTTTTTTTCTTTTATCTTTTTTTTTAACAAAGGCAACAAATTTTTTTATGGCTTCAATCTTAATAAGTTTTTATGCTCCAATTACTGAAATAATCCAATTTTTTCTTCCATATAGAGATGCTACATTGTCTGACCTTTTTTTTAACTATTTAGGCATTTTTTTTAACTTTTTTTATCTAAAATTCATTGAAAATTCTTTCTAAGACTATATATATCTATTGTTATTGAATGTTGTGTCGCATACAATGCCGCACTCAATTACATTGAATTTATTAAGGAGCAATAATATGAAATTTAATCCTTTAGGAGACAGAGTCCTTGTAAAGCGTAGTGATGAAGAAGAAACTACTGCCGGAGGAATCGTTTTACCTGGAAGCGCTGCTGAAAAGCCATCTCAAGGAGAAGTTTTAGCAGTTGGCCCTGGAAGGGTTCTTGATTCAGGTGAAACTCAAGAAGTAAGCGTTAAAGTTGGAGACGTTATTGTTTTTGGGCAATATGCTGGAAGCAATACTGTCAAAGTTGATGGTGAAGAGCTTTTAATCTTAAGTGAAAGCGATATTCTTGGCACCATTTCTTAATATTATTAATTAAAAGAGGTAAAAATGGCTAAAGATGTAAAATTTAGTGATTCAGCAAGAAGCAAAATGCTTGAAGGAGTAAATATTTTAGCAAATGCTGTAAAAGTAACTTTAGGTCCAAAAGGAAGAAACGTAGTTTTAGATAAATCATTTGGNGCACCAACTGTAACNAAAGATGGTGTTTCAGTTGCCAAAGAAGTCGAGTTAGAAGATAAATTCGAAAACATGGGAGCTCAAATGGTGAAAGAAGTTGCTAGTCAAACTTCAGATGCTGCTGGTGATGGAACAACCACTGCTACAGTTTTAGCTCAGTCTATCGTTAATGAAGGACTTAAGTCTGTTGCTGCTGGTTTTAATCCAATGGATTTAAAAAGAGGCATAGATAAAGCAGTTGCCCAAGCAGTTGAAAGCGTCCAGAAAATGTCTCAACCATGTGAAGAGAGTAATGCAATTGCTCAAGTAGGAACAATTTCAGCTAACAGCGATGAAGAAGTTGGAAACATTATTGCTGAAGCCATGGAAAAAGTTGGTAAAGAGGGTGTTATCACTGTAGAAGAGGCAAGCGGAATTGAAAATGAACTAGAAGTGGTTGAAGGTATGCAATTTGATAGAGGATATCTCTCACCTTACTTCATTAACAATCAAGAGAAGATGATCACAGANCTTGAAGATCCAGCTATTCTTCTTCATGACAAAAAAATCTCAAACATTAGAGATTTGCTACCTTTATTAGAAGGCGTTGCAAAAGCAGGTAGATCTCTTCTCGTTATTGCTGAAGACATTGAAGGTGAAGCTTTAGCAACATTAGTTGTTAATAACATGAGAGGTGTGGTTAAAGTGGCTGCGTGTAAGGCTCCGGGTTTTGGGGACAGAAGAAAAGCTATGCTAGAAGATATAGCTATTCTTACCGGAGGAACAGTGATNTCNGAAGAAGTAGGTCTTGAATTAGAGAATGCTACTCTTGAGTCTCTAGGTACTGCTAAAAAGGTTGTTCTATCAAAAGAGAATACAACNGTAATTGATGGAGCAGGTTCGCAAGATAATATTTCTGGAAGAGTAAATCAAATAAGAGCACAAATAGAAGAAACTACTTCTGATTATGATAGAGAAAAACTTCAAGAAAGAGTTGCAAAACTTGCTGGTGGTGTCGCTGTTATAAAAGTTGGTGCTGGCTCTGAAATGGAAATGAAAGAGAAGAAAGCGAGAGTTGAGGACGCTCTTCATTCCACTAGAGCTGCAGTTGAAGAAGGAGTAGTNCCAGGCGGTGGAGTTGCATTGATAAGAGCTCTACAAGGATGCGCTAAATTGAAAGGTGATAATGAAGATCAAAACATTGGTATTTCTATTGCTCTTAAAGCCATGGAAGCTCCCATAAGGCAGATAGTTNCAAANGCTGGTGAGGAATCTTCAGTCATNGTNGATAAAATAAAATCTGAAGAAGGTAATTATGGATTTAATGCTGCTTCTGGNGATTTTGGNGACATGATTGCNATGGGGATTCTAGATCCTGCAAAAGTTACTAGGACCGCTNTACAAGCTGCAGGATCNGTAGCNGGTTTGATGATTACNACTGAAGCAATGATTTCAGAAATTCCACAAGAGGCACCAGCCATGCCAGCAGGTATGCCTCCAGGAATGGGCGGAATGGATGGAATGATGTAATCCTNAAGCTTTTAAAAAAAAGGGGCTCATGGTATGCCCCTTTTTTTTTGAAAATAGNAGATTCGTTTTATAATAAGTNCTAANAGGAGGCANACAGATGGAAGAAACATTTATTTATAGCGTTTTAGTTAGATGGGGACATGTCCTTTTTGGAATTGCTTGGATAGGTCTACTTTATTATTTTAATTTTGTTCAAACAGAATATGTAAAGGTTGCGGATCCTGATGCCAAGTCTGACGTTATGAAAAAATTAGCACCTAATGCCTTATGGTGGTTTAGATGGGCTGCCTTCTTTACTTTTGTAACCGGAGTGATCCTCTTATATTATCTTCAAGTTTTAGCTACAACAGAGATTGTTCTTGGTTCAATAATGGGAACTTTAATGATGCTTAATGTGTGGGGCATTATTTGGAGAAATCAAAAGATTGTCATTGGTCTCAAAGAGGGTGATGCGGTTGCTGCTGGGGCAAAAGCGGGCTTAGCTTCTAGAACAAACACTTTATTTTCACTACCAATGTTGTATTTCATGATTTCTTCAGCTCATAGTCCTGTTAAATCTTACTTTATGGGAACGCCTGCAACAGGAACAGATCCTGGATATCTTGGCCTTGATTTTTTAATTATTTGTGCCGTGATTGCTTTAATTGAGTTAAATGCAATATATGGAAAGATGTATCCTGTGATTGCATCGGTAAGAGGAGTGATTACTTCAAGCCTAGTTTTAACTGTAGTTTTCTCAGGCTTGGTTTTCTATATCTAGTCTTCTGAGTCTTCCTCTTCAGTTGNNTTAAATAGTCTAGCTATTTTTATCATATTATTTCTGACGAGAACGGTTTCAATAATGACATTTTGAATAGTGATACTTACATTGGCTTCAGGGATAGTTTCTATCTGCTCTAGAATAAGTCCATTAAGAGTTCTTGGTCCGTTAAGAGGTAAATCACATTGTAACTTTCTGTTAATCTCCCTAATTGGAACACTTGCATCAATTAAAAAAGACCCATCTCTTTGTTCCATTATTTCAAACTTTGAATCATCATTATTTTTGGCTAATTCCCCAACAATTTCTCCCAAAATATCTTCTAAAGAAAGCAAACCTTTCACAGAGCCATATTCATCTATAACAATTCCAACTCTTTTTCTCTCTTTTTGAAAATTAAATAATTGCTGACTCAATGAAGTATTTTCGGGAATGAAATAAGCATCATCTGACGCTTCAACCAAATTATCTAAATCTTTATGATCCTGAGATAGAAAGTTTGTNATTCCATATAGATCAAGCATTCCTCTTAAGTCATCTAGGCTTTGGTCGAAAATCGGTAGAAAATCAACTTGATTTTTTTGAAGTTGTTCTAGAATTTCATTGAAGTCATCGCTCAAATCGATGCCAATAATCTCAGATCTTTGAGTCATGACTTCTTCTATAGAAATTTTATCTAACTCCAGAATGCTTAAGAGCATATCTTGATATCTTGTCGGAATTAAATCTCCTGATGTTTCCAATATAGCTTTCAGCTCTTCTGGAGACACATCCTCTCCGTCATTCTCAGTTCTATTGATCCCCAAAAACCTTAGCAAGAAATTAGAAAAATAATTTATNACTGAAACCAATGGAAAAAGAACTTTNTGCAAAATTTTTAGCGGAAAGGAAGAAAAAAATGCNAANGGTTCAGGTTTTATTGCAGCAAAAGTTTTTGGAGTAACCTCTGAAAATATTAAAATCACTATCGTAAGAAGAATTGACCCAATCAAAACTCCCACATCTCCATAAAGTTTCATAAACAATATAGTTGTCAGAGCAGACGCAAGAATATTTACAAAATTATTACCTATAAGGATTATGCCCAGCAATCTGTCAGGCCTTCTTAATAATTTTTCTATTCTTATGGCAGCTTTATTTTTTTCTTTCGCTAGGTATTTCAGACGGTACCTATTAATTGCCATCATGCTAGTTTCTGAACCAGAAAAAAAAGCAGATAAAATAAGTAAGATAAAAATACTAGCCAGGAGAAGCCAGATAGGGAGATCGTTCAATATTTAATTTATGTAGTTAATTATTTCCAAATTATAGAATGTTTTCCTTGAATAGATAAATAATTAACTTAGAATAGCCATCTTATTTTTTAGCAAATGGTAACAATTAGATTATCTAGAAGTGGGGCAAAGAAAAAGCCTTTCTATCATTTCANTGTAACTGACTCTAGGAGACCTAGAGACAGCGGTTATATTGAAANNTTAGGTTTTTTTAATCCTTTTGCAAAAGGCCAAGAAATTCGTCTCAAAATTGATCATGAGAGACTTGAATATTGGTTAAGTGTAGGAGCTCAAACTTCTGATAANGTTACTAATCTTGTGAAAGAGTCCAAAATGACCCCTGATCAACTTTCCAAGCTACAGGAAAAAAAGGAGTTAATTAAGGCCAAGAGGATTGCAAAAAAATCTGAACAACATAAAATTGACAGTCCGTCAGATGNATCAAGTGATGAAGGGTCAGAAGTTGAAGTNGCTGATGGAGAAAATTNNAATAAAGAGGAAATAAATATGGAAAACGATAAAAATATTGTTGAAGAAGGCATCGAAGGAGTAGGCGAAACTGCAAAAGAGGCTATTGAAGGCGCTGCTGAAGTTGCTGGAGAAGGTGTAGAAGCTGTAGTGGAAACTGCAG
>FUFK010075564.1_pt1 | contig 51692 bp, 68 predicted proteins | sample 1021851 | NCBI WGS metagenome assembly FUFK01 (sample SAMEA51879418, study PRJEB19060) | metagenome | reverse complement strand
TGCCGCTATCTACACCNAAATACGCATAACCATTATCTACATCTAAAGCCATTCCAAGAATATATGAAGTTGCTGTTGCGCTAGTATTTCCAGTTCCTAAAGTACCGCTGTCCACAACTTTTATATAGTCACCATAAAGGCTGGTAAAAAAACCATCCATTCCTGTTAAATTTTCATTTGCTACACCACTCCAATTTATATCTTGATTAGTAACTCCAAAAACTGTTACGTTTCCAGATCCTACACTAATACCTATTCTACATTCAGCATACCATTTGCCACTTGCAGGAACATTAAAAGTTGAACTTAGATTTGAATAATGTCCACCATCATATGTACCTGCTGTTACATATAAATTACCCTGATTTAAAACGCCTATGGTACTATTAAAAGGTTGAATTCTGTTTAATGTTGAAAAATTATTAGTAGGTGTATCAAGTACAACATCTGAATTTGCTAGATTAACTGTTGTATAATTATTTCCTTCCCCAGAACTATCTGTTCCAATAGCTCCTGATGCAAATTTTAAATAAAAGCCGTTTGTACCATATTCAGAACTGGTAAATGCTGTTTTCTTTGGAATCCATTGTCCTGTAGTAGAATCGGTTTCACCAAAAGCCGTTACAGCTTTAGCAGTTCCATCTAACAAATAAGCCTCTGCTACATAACCATCCCAACGATATAAACCAGAATTATCAGTGCTTGCACCATGTTCTTTATAAGCTCCAACAGCATGCCAATTCGTGTTATTAATCATAGTGTCAAAATTTAAACTTGCGTGGTTTGGGGTATCCCAACTTACTGTTTCTCCATTTATATAAATTTTAACCCTATCTGCTTCTGCTGATTCTGTGGTGTCACAAATAACTACAACATGATACCAAGCTGCTAAATCACGAAATAAATTATAACTATAATAACTAAAATCAGTTGAGCCTCCATCGTAACCACCAACGTGAAGATGATCTCCTTGTACTCTTATATATGTTTCATTTCCCCCATAAATAGAAGCAGCAAACAAATAATAATATCCAGATGAAGTATCCCCACTATCTTGTTGGCCTCGCTTAAACCAACAACTAAACGTCCATGTTTTTCTATTGCCTTCAGAACTAGGAGTTCTATGTAAAAGTGCGCCATCTCCATCATCAAGCAAAACAGACTGCTCTATTTCATAAGCATCTTTACTGCCTGATGCAGATAATAATTTTGTAGCTCCAAAGCTCATTAACTTAAATCCTGACCTGCTGTAAATCCATAATATGTTGTTCCACCATCAACAGTGTGAAACACAAACACATCTACATCTCCACTGCCTGTGCTGATCGTAGGTGCTGTTCCTGCTGCCCAATCAACTGCACCGGGCCATGTTATAGTTCTTGCTGAAGAATCTTGTGTAACCTTTAAAGTAAATGTACTAGCATATCCACTTGCTGCTGGATTGCTAAACGTATACGTAACATTTTCGCTTAGTGTATGTGTAAAAACTGTACCATCACGTAAGTTAATAGTAGCTGCATTGGAACTAGAACTAACGGCTGTGCTTTCTTCTTGTATACCGTTGTCAAACTTAACAACACCATTAGCATCTGCTGTAACAGCTTTAGAAGCTTCTGTAGTTCCTAATGTTGAAATGTCTAAGTAATTTAGTTCAGTAGCGGTAGCTGTAACACCATCTAAAATATTCAATTCTGCTGCTGTGGATGTTATTGCTGTACCACCTATAGAAATTGCATCGGCTTCTACAGTTCCATCAAAGTATGCATCTTTAAATTCTAAAGCATCTGTACCTAAATCAACAATAGCATTACTTCCGGGTGTCAAAGCTCCATCAGTCAATATTAATTGTTTTTCATTGCCAGCATAGAAGTTAATAGTGTCAGCATCTTCAAAGTCAATCTTTGTTTGATCATCCTCACCAATCTTAATGTCAGTAGCTAATAAAGATGTTATAGTTGTTTGTGCTGCTCCAAGTGCAAAGTCTAAAGTATTATCAGCATCTTGATACGTAACAGTTATACCTGTTTCTGTGTTGGAACTAACCATTGCACCAACAGTATCAGATATAGTTTCTGCTAATGTTGCACCATCAATTGTAATAGCATCAGCTTCTAATGTTCCATCAATATCTACATCACCACTTATATCTAATGTAGCTGCATCTAGTTCACCAGTAATCGTTAAGTTTCTTAAACCTGTATAATCTTTATTTGAATCTAGTATTACTGCTTTAGAAGCTATTGCAGTTCCAACTGCTGTTGAACCTAGATCAAGTGCATTTAGTTCTCCAACTACAGCCGTAATGCCGTCTAACGTATTTAGTTCAGCCGTAGTAGCTGTAACACCATCAAGAATATTAAGTTCAGTAGCCGTTGAAGTAACTGCTACATCTTCATTAATCTTAGGAGATGTTAAAGTTTTATTTGTTAATGTGTCAGTAGATACTAAAGATACTAAAGTAGAATTACTTCCGGCTGGAAGCAACATTGTATTTGTTACTCCTGCTGAATGTGGTTGAGCTTGAACTATTTGACCATGACTATTATTTTCACAATTAAATTGAATAGCCCCTGAATTAGTATTACCTTTTACTGTTACGTGTCCAGTTCCATTAGGTGCTAGTTCAAGATCAGCATTAGATGTTGTAACAATGTCTTGACCATTCATATCAAGATTGCCACCCAACTGTGGTGTAGAATCATCTGCTACATTAGATATTGCACTAGATGTAGCTAGTCCTGAAACAACAGCACTTCTAGCAATCTTTTTAAGTCCACCACCTGATGTATCAACTGCAAGAAAAACATCATCGTCAGCTACCGTAGATATTTCTGATAGACTTCCAACCGCAATCGAATTAAAGTTTGTACCGTCTGCAATTAATAAATTACCTGCTGTATTAGTTCCCATTGTAATATCATCGCCTGTAACTGTTAAGTCACCTGCAACGGTTACGTTTTGTGACGCATCAATTGTAAGTGCTGTTGTACCACCAGTAGCTATTGTAATTACATCAGAACCACTAAAGGTTAGTGAGGTATTTGTATCTCCATCACCTGCAATACTATCTAATTGTATTGATCCTACATTTGTAATATTCTGATCATTAAAAGATGTAGCTCCTAATGATATAGTTCCAGTAGCCGTTAAGTTAGATGAACCAATATCTATGTTACCAAAACCAGAACTAATTGCTCCTGATCCTAGTGTGCCTACAGTTGTTACATTACTTAATGTATCTAATGCACTTTCAAAGTAAGTTTCAAAGTCTGTTAGTGCTACCTGCACCATTGTACCGTTATCATTTACTACTACACGATCTGCATCTGCAAGTGTTGTAGATGTAGCAGATGTATTACCATCTACAATGTTTAGTTCAGTAGCCGTAGATGTTACGCCATCTAGTATGTTTAGTTCTGAAGCAGTAGCCGTTACGCCATCCATTATATTTAATTCGGCAGCAGTTGCACTAATAGCTGTACCGTTAAAGTTTATTGCGTCTGCATATACTGTGCCATCAAAGTAACCATCTTTAAATTCTAAAGAACTAGTTCCTAAATCAATATCATTATCAGTTACAGGAACTATAGCTCCATCTTGTACTCGTATTTGTTCTACGGCAGAACTAGAAACTTGTACAAAGAAACCCCAACGATTATTTGTACTATCAACAACTATCTTATTAAGAAAATCTTGATCACCAATTACTTCTATATTACCGCCTTCACCTGCTCCACCATCATGTTGGTGTCCTGTTGTACCAGATGACGCATAAGAAAATGCATTTAATAATTGGTTAAATTCATTGTTGAACAAAGCTGCGGTAATTGTATCGCCATCTGACATTGTGCTTTGTCTTGTATAGCTAGTTCCTGCCATTATTTATCTCCTACCTGAAGGTACATAATCTATGTATATTCCATTTATAGCATATGCTGATTTTTGATCATTACTTCTAATTCTAAAGTTTGCTGCGTGTCCACTACCTGTAATTGTTTTTCGTACCATTGGATCTGTTGATCCTCCAAATTGTGAAGTACCAAATGTACCAGTACCGAATAATGAAGGAAGTAAAATATTTGTTATACTTGTTTCTGCTGGTTGTGGTACATTGTTATCTTCATAATCATACCTAACTCTAAACGAAGGTTCTACCGATCCTTCTGGAGTTATTGAAATCTTTGCGTACTTTAATGTTTTACGTGTTCCTGCATCACCAAAGTCAAAATTTGGTGATTGATATTTAGCTTCAATATTTAATGCTGTACCGTCATCAATAAATGAATTACCAGAATCATGCGTATAAATATATCCATTATTATCACCATGAAATATTTTTTCTACGCCATCATTATTAAATCCTGATGTTAGTGATGGTGCTTGTATACCTACCGTTTCTGACCATTGAAATCCTTCTTGTGTTAATGTTCCTATTATACCTTTTGATGTTGCAACTGAAGCTGTAGAAGAAGAATAAAATAATCTATATTGAGCTTTACTTCTTAATACACAGCTTGATATATTAAAACCACTAATACTGGTTGCAATATCAGATATAACAGATTGTATCTGTCTACTAACAGATCCTAATTCAACGTCACCAATTCGTGCTGTACCTGCAACGCTACGAATACCGTCTGGTGCTAAGAAAACTAGATCACCTCCTATTTCCTGTATACTATAGTGACTTAAACATCCTACATTTTTTGCTACTGGTGTTACTACAATTGTACTACTATTATTTATGTTTGATAATTTAAAAATACTGTTTGTGCAAAATATAAATAAATCAGTACGGAAACTTTTTAATCCTACAATTTGATCTTCAAGTTGTATACTTCCTGATCCTGTTGATGTAAAATCATCTGGATCTAATGTACCGCTATAATAAATTGTATTAGGAGATGCACTTGCACCGCCTACAACAAAATGTTTATCGTGTATTACACCTACAGTTGGAGTTTTATCTGTATCTACTGCTACTTCAGCAGCAAAATATGTTCGACCACTTAATGCTCCTGAACCTGTCATTTTAAAAAAGAATGGTTTGTTTGCTCCGTCACATATAAATACTTCACCATACGTTGATGAGCCTTCAAAAATAGAAATAGAACATTGTCCTTGTGCTGTTCGTGTTAGTGTAGATCTACCAGTAAAAGTAGAATAGTTATCTCCACTTCCTGATACACTACTTCTATTTATTTGAAGATATGTATCACCATCAAGAGTAAAATAAATATTAGTTCCTGAACATACAATAATACCATCACCATATACTGCAATACCTAAAACACGATTAGTGCTATTTGGTCTGGTATCACCAAAAGCAGTATATCCATTAACACGCCTATANCCACCATCAGAATCTACTTCAAAGTTTTGTAGTTCTGTTGCTGCTCCGGGCATACGTAATAACTCAAACTGATTTAAGTTTGTATTTAAACCGCCTTTACAACTAAAGCCAAATGCTTGAGACATTATACGTATTGCATCCTATCGTCTTTCATATAATACGGAACAGGTTCCATTAGATTTGATTTCATAAGTTTTAAACCACGCTTATAATCTTCTAATGCAAACGCTGCTGATTGTGGGCTTTCTTTAAATTGGTGAATATAATATCTAGCTCTTGCTAATAATACAGGTTTATATAAATCTGGAAAAACTATTGAATCTCCATGAGCATCAAGTTCAGTTGGTAAGTCATATGCATAATACCATATACGATATACTTTATCAGGTATAGGACTTAATCCAAACTTACGTGCATCAGGGCTTCTAATAATTCTTCGGGGTTCTCCACCATTAGCATCACCAGCATCATCTTTATTTTCTGATATGCGAAAGTTATCTTTCCATTCTTCTGTAGTTATAAAACGTAAATTATGTGCTACAAAAGGTGCTGATTCACCAGAAACCCCAACAGTTGTTAAAAGAAAGTTATCCCAATCTATATAACCATAATCAGTTGTAATACTAGAACTTGCTGGTTTTAATTCATACCAACGTGTATTAGCAGTAGTTTCAATATATGCATTACCATACATCGGATCAGTTGCACCACTTTCAGCCGTAGCTAAAAAAGGCCATTGTGGTTCTTCATTAACAATATCTAAATATGCTCTATTAATTGCATCTTTAGCATGTTGTTGAATACCTACTGCTGAACTAAAATCAGATGAAGTTAAAACAACTTCATTCATTTCACGTAGTAGTTCGTTTGTTAGATTAAGATAAGTTGCCATTAGGATTCAGTAGGTTTACTTTTTGTGCTTACACCACCTGTTTTTTTCTCACATGAAAGAGCCATGTCTCTAATAGAAGAATAATCAGCTTGACCACCTTCTCGNTTCATTTGACGAGCGTAGCCTCCTCCCATATACATATCTTTTTTCTTATCCTTTTTCATTAGTTTTTGCTCCCTTTCTAAATATTCTATCATAATTACTTTGATATTTATCTTTATCAAAGCCTTTACGAAATCTACTTTCTTTACTTACAATTGCTTTTCTAAACATCATTGGGTTTTCATCGCTTCCAATTTGTGCCATATTTTTACCTTTAGAAATTAAAGGGGGCTGTTAAGCCCCCAAGTTGCTATAGCTTAGTCTATACCGTAAAAGGCAGATACCAAAGCTTCGCCACGCATTACTTTAGCTCCATAAACGTGCAAACCACGCACGATGTCGCCAAAGCTATCAGGGTCACGAATTACTTCAGTGCTAGTAATAGTCTGCGCTGTACAGGTTGAAGACATGTGACCAGCAATACACTTACCAGCCGCATTGGAGGTAGATGCAATGTTGTTAGTCTTATACATGTCAAAACCACGTAGCTTTCCAGAAGATACTAAACCGTTACGAATAGAACCTTGACCAGCGTTATAGTCTACCGAAAGTAACTTAGAAGAACTTTGTACTAGCTGCTCATAAAACTCAGGATTAGCTAGGAACCAACGTCCCTCTTCAGGTACATTTTGCTCATCCAACAAACGTGCCATATGTGACAATACGTCAATAGGGTCATGTTCGCCAGAAGCAAAACCGATGTCTAAGTTACCAGTACCGTCAAAAGTACCAGCCGCTAGATCAGTTGCGTTATCAGAACCAAGAATATGATTAGGGCTAGATGCTGATACACCTGCAAACATAGTAGCAATAACACCTTCATCATAAGCGTCACGCAATGCGTAAGCTGCTGAAGAAGACGCTACTTCTTTAAAGTTTACGTGTGACATCTTAGTTTCAATATCATCTACGATAAACTTAAAAGCGTTTGCTGTGTCAACAACCAAATTAACTTCTGCATCTGTTAGTTTAGTTGCCGTTACATCTTGGCCTCTTTCATATTGGTATACTGTGATTTCAGGCTCTTTGATTACCTTAACGGAATCTCCGTAAGCCGTGATCTCTCCAGCATAGTCTGTGTTAGTAATTGCTTCAGCTACCGATGCTTTCCTAAAAAAGTTAAGCACCTTTTTGCTATAAATAGCAGGTAGGAAGTATGAATTGGCCTGTGTAGATACAGAATTTGCAAAGTTAGCATTAGTATCTGTACTAGGCTCAAAATATTGATCTGATTGGTTATAAGCCATTGTTAAGCTCCTTTAATTTCTTTAGACAAAATTATCGCACTCTGCCTTCTTGAATAGCTAGATCAATTTCTTCTTCGTATTTATCATAGTCATTCATAGACATAGATGCAATTTCCCTTTGTGTCCAGATTTTAGGCTGCTGTGGTTCAACATTTGTTGTTTTAGTTGAAACCATTGATGCCGCATCTGAACGTGAAGTTTGTGATCTGACTGATTGTTTTGGAGCCTTATCATTTATTTTAATATTATTTTCTAATTTATATAAATCAATTGCACGACTTGCTAAAGTTGCATTATCAGGATTGTTATATATCCAGTTTTGAATATCTTCAGGTTGGGTTTTAGCCCAAGTATGAAAATTTTCATCACCTCTTATATCTTCAAAATCAGGATGCCTAGATTGTAATTCTGCTTCAGCATCTCTTTTAGATATAGTTGCTTCACGTTCTTCTAAAGCTTGTAGTTTAGATTGAAGTGCTTGAATTTGTTCTTCACTTCGCAGGTGAGCAACTGTTTCTACAGTTTCATATAAGTCTGGATATTCTGTTTTAAACTTTTCAAGATCTTCTTCGCTTTTTGGCGGCTGATATTTAGGATATGCTTTTTCCGCTGCTGAACGTAGTTCTTGCTCTCGTTGTTTAAATTCAGATAACTTAGTATCATAATGTTTCTTTAAATCATCATACCTTTTTTTATAATTAGTACGAGGTTTCTTTTGAGGGGTTCCGTCTTCATNTTCGGAAGTAGCCTCTTGTTTTGGTTCCTCAAAAAATAATGAATCAGCACTTTGCGTTTCTTTCATATCACTTTTATTATGATATTCTTTTTTTGCATTGTACGGATTTGCTTCTGGTTCCATTTGTTCTTCAGTCATATCGCTCTCCTTTTGGGGCTTGTCTTTTATCAAGGTAGCTATATTAAATGCGCTTTTTTAATATAGGGTCTTGAACTTACAAGGTGGCCTCTAGGTTAAAAATTGATAAGGGGCTGAATATCAGGTAGCCTTATCGTCCTATTATGCTTGGCATACGATTAGCATACATCATTTGCTTTTTCATTTCATCGTCTTGCCGTGTTGTTCCATACATTTCGGTTTTTTCATCCATTAGCGGAGTAGTATCTTTAACTGCTCCACCTAGCATGGTATTATCCACAGCACCGCCAAGTGCATATTTTTGCATCATTCCTCCATCGGCTGCACGTTCTGCCTCGTCCATCATCGTTTGCAGATTGTCAGCACCGATTTGGTCTGTTGCTTTTTTGGTGATTACAAACTCACCGTCCGATAGCCTTGCAGGTATCGAATCTGATATACCAGTTCCGGGGCCTTCTACTTCCCCTTCACCAGTAAATTCTGTAGCATAAGTAACAACCTTATCTAAAATACTTTCTAGTTGTGGATCGTTATCTAATGCTGCGTTTAAATAATCTTGTTCGCTAGTTGTTAAAACTTCTGCTGTTACATAATCAACATAGTCTTCTTGCATTTGTTCGTCTGAAGCGATAGGCATTGCCTCTTCTTCGGGTGTCATATTTGGATAGGTATCAACTGGAACATCTTGTTCCATAAGTTCAGGAGGCATTGCCATTTCACCGCCTTCTTGTTTTCCAAATCTTTCTCCTTCTTGCATCATTTCTATATAGGTATCTAAATATTTTTCATATTGTTTCATATCTCCACCAGAGTTCCAAAGTATAGTTTCTTTATGTCTTTCTATACCCGGACGAGAAAATTGTTCTATATCTAGTTTATCTCCATAATGAGATATTAAACCGTATTCTTTTCTTTCTATTCTGGTTTTATCTTCGTCAGTTAAAGAGTTTACTGCTTTTTGTACAAATTCTTGTTTTTTTGCAGAAGAATTCCATGCTTCATCTGCGCTTTTTCCTAATTTTTTAGCTACTTTTTTAGCAAATTTAGTTGCTATAGACCCGAAACCATATCCTTCTCTTGAAGACATTAAACTACCGCCTTCTTGTTTTTTTGTTCTAAAATTAGGTAAGTTTTTTCCTTTAGATGAAAAATCATAACCTTCAGCAGCTACTATTTCATTAATAACATCTTCAAAAAGATTATTTTCTATTTCTGTCCTCTCATCGTATAAGTTATTTGCAACAGCATCAGCATAATCTTCATCAACTTCAGATAAAAAACGTCTAACACCTTCTCGTATAGCAAATTCTGTGTCGTCTGGATGGAATTTATATTCATTTTCAGAAATTATTCTATCTACAAAATTCCAACGTTCTTCAAAAGGTACAGTATTATCCATCCATAAAGCTTCAAATACTCCATCTTCAAGACTTTCAAGTGCTAGATCTTCATCACTTAAATCTCCTCTTTGTGGAGGCCCTAACATACTTTTACGAGCCTCTAATGTTTCTTCTCTTCCTTCTCTACTAAGAGGATCTTTTATAGGATCTACTGGTTTAACAATATAATCTTCAATCGTATCAGAAGGAGGTATTCTATCGTCTATATCTTCTGATTTAGTTGCAGCATACTCTTTTTTAGCTTTAGCTCTTTTTTGTAAAGCCCTCATTATGCCTTTAGTTGCTAAAGAACCAACACCATATCCTTCTCTTGGAGACATTAAACCACCAGTAGCAGCTTCAACTTTAATATCTCTATTATCAATAGGCATAACTAGCAAACCTTGTTGTCGATCTTTACCACTCATACCATGAGCAGCTTCAAGTGACTCTACTTTTTCTTTTAAATCTGCTAAAAAACCCATATTAATCTTCCTTTCTTCGTTGTTTTACGATATCTGGTAATTGTAATAACTTATCCAGAGAATTCACTTTCCCCTGCTTGCGGAACATTTCCTGTTCCGATGTTGCCACCACCAGTTCCTGTAACCCCAACATCCGTTGGTACTCCAGTAGCTCCTTGAGGGGTTCCCATAGCTCCGGGTTGTTCACCACCGGGGCCAACTTGTTCGCCAGTTTCTTGTCCAACATTATTTTGTAATCCTATTATCTGGGCAGCTAGGGCTGCTTCTTCTTCATTATTAAGTATTTCATCAGGATCAAGATCCAAGCTATAAGCTAGTTCGCTAATAAGTTTTGACATCTTAACGAATGGTGCAATGGCTGGATTTTGAGCAGTTTGAAGAAACATAGTAAGACGTTGTGACCTAACTTCTTTCTGCATTAGGCTGTTTGTTCCCATAGCTTTAATTTCTAAGTCGCCTTCTATATTTAAATCGCCTTCAAAAAACTGCATGTTCCATTGAAAATATGATTGACCTAGAGGTTTTAAAAGAAAATCATCTAGGTTTTTTACAACTGTTTTTATATTTAAACTTGCAGCACCTAGTAACATTGACATCCCTGAAGCTGTTCGTGTCATACTTTGAACACCTGTCATGCCGTGTGAATAACTAGGTATACCTGTCTGTTCGTCTGCAAGCTGTCTAAATTTATCAAACATCATCATATTTTCTGTAGATGTGTTTGGAAATTTAACGCCATGTATAGATTGTCCGGGCATACCGGACTGTCTTCTAAATACCTTGCCGGGGTATATTTCCATGCTTTGACCACCTACAAGCATAGTCTCATCAATATCAAATACTAATGAACCACTTAATGCTAGGTTATCTATAGCCATACGTGCATGACCATTCATAATCTGTTGGCTATCATTCATGTTTTCTGCTACGCCAATACCAAAAAAGGAATATGGATTACGCTCATATGGAAATGCATTATATGGTAAACGTGCTGGAGAAAATGGATTAACTACTGCTCTTAATACTTTACCGTTACAAACCCAAGCATTAATTTGAATTTCATCTAACTCATCTATTTCTTCTGGAAGATCCATGCCTATTTCTTTAGCATAATCAACATCCATTATTCCCCAATATTCTAATACTTCAAACTTAGACATAGTATAATCATCATTTTGATGTGAGTCTTTTAATTCATACTCATAGTCTTTTTCTTCGTAGTTAGGCCCTAAAATTAAAGCTTCACGTATTTCATCTTTATTAAAATAAGGCATTTTACTTAAAGCTCTTACTTGAGATTTATTTAATTTATGTCTATGTACTATATATTCACATTCTTCAATAGAAGTAGCATTTGGATCAGGAAAAAAATCCCATATACTTACAAATTCTATACGTGGAACACGTACATAATCAGGAGTATATTCTCTTCCTTCTTCTGTTTTAGTCCAACGATTTAATGTTTTATTAAAATTAAATGGGCCTTTAACAATACCTGTTCCAAAAAGTACAGATTCAAAAAGTGCATTACGTAATTCACTAGAACCATTTGATTCTTCTATTTGATCGTGAATAAGTTTTTCCATATTTCTTGCAGCTTCTTTAGCTGGAGAAATTGTTGGTATACCGGGAATTGGGTTTGGCCCTTCTTCAAAAGAAATATTTGGATCTTCATTAGATAATTCTTCAAATATACCTTTACCACCGCTTAATGTAGCTCCGGGTCTTAAAACTTTACCATCACCTTGATAGCCAATATTTAAATCTTCTGTCATTTCATCAGTAACGCTATTAGGTGTTGCTGCACTTGTTTCAAGGTTTGGAGCTTCTTGATTACTAAGATGCATATATTCTGATATACCTTCAGGAAGAATAGTAGGTGTTACTCCAATAGGAAACTTTCCGGTTCCAAATATAACATCTACAAGTTGACCAAACGCTGCAAGAACTTTAGTTTTAGTAATTTTTATAAATACTCTTGATCTTTCTGATTCACGAAAACGAACATTTTTAGGATAGATACCACGAAAATTATGATAAGCAGTTATCCATCTACTTTCATCTGTATCCCTAGATGCTTCAGAAGCAGCATGTCGTGCTTCTACTAATCCAGCTAGTTTTGATTTTAAAGCAGCTTCTAAATTTAAATTAAGTCCATCTTCATCTTCAACAGATTCAAAATATACATTATCAGCATTTTCTACAAATTTATTTTCAGGCATAATTTATATTACTTTTATTGCTTGTATTATTATGGAAATAGTTATAACACATATGACGTATATGCCATATGTGTTAAACTTACGAAATACTTTGTTTTCGTCTTTATTAATCAGGCAACACGCCAAGATGTAAAAACTCCACTAAGTATGTAACTGTTGTAGATGCTGTAGCTAGATCATTTGCCAAAGGCTTTAATCGTGCATGTAAAGTCCTTGCTGAAGCTGTATACAAAGTTCCTGCAATTACAATTGCTTCACTTGTTGCAGGGCCACCTACTACACCAGCAGTAACACTAGTGCTTACAAAAGCGTTAGCTCCATGACCATGTGAATCTTGAATAATATACAGCGGTGCATTAGCTGTCCATGTTACGGCTGAACCACCGTCATCAAGAATAGCTTCTTCATCAATTATTTGACCACCACCTGCGGAAGTACCTAAATCAAAATCTACATCATCACCTGATGCTCCAGCAGTAACAATGTTACCAGCAGGTATTGCAATCAAGTTACGAATAATTGTGTCAGCAGGTTGTGTAAATGTTACATCATACGTTTCATCTGCTGTTACTGCTATTGTGCCTGTTGTTGCTGATGTCCACGAGTGACAGTTGTTGTCGGATAAAGCACGTACATCATGTATGCTTGCTGTGCTTCGTCCTGAATCTCTAATACTTACTACGGGATTTGCCATATGAATTCTCCTAAATGTTTAAAAATTTTTTTGAACTTTCAATCCAACATAATCTTTAGATTTTTCAAGTCTAAAAACATCGTTACCTACAGATGTTTTACGTCTATTTTGACCTGTATTAAAATCTCTTGCTACTTCATGTCGTATATCAATACCTTTAGAAAGAGGATATTTAAATTCAGTTTTTGCTCCTTGTAAATGTATATTAGATTTAGTTTCTAAATCACCAATATTTTTTACATATGTAGCTCCACCACCATTATTATATTTCATTCTTTTCATATTAATATCCAAATACTGAATCAGAAGGTTGAAAGTTAATTTCTCGTTTAAAACTTCGCATTTGATTTATCGGATCGTTGATTCGTGGTCTTGACATAATCAAATATCTTAATGCATCGTATGCGTGATCCGAAGCATGCGTGTCTACATCTTCAGGATTATTTTTGTCCAGTGGAATACTTTGTAACTCACGTATTAGATTAGGACATGTGTTAAAAATTTGTATCCTTGGTCTTCCACTCATTTGTGTTTTTAAGTATTCATGTATCTGAACTTTACCTGCTACTCTATTTTTATCTGCTCGTCTTAGCTTATGTCCAGCTTTAACAAGTGTTTCTCCTACGGTTGGCCCGGTCATCCCTGTCCTAGCCCAACAAGCTGTATCCAATACTCCGGGTACGCTAAACGGATCATATGCTTCCATTTGCATAAGAGTGGTAGCTAATTCTGTTGCTAACATACCTTTACGGTATAGTTCTCTATAGATAATTAAAGTGCCATCGCTATCATCTATTGCACCCCAAACACAAGCCGATTCGCTTGCGTATCCATAGTCAATGCCTTTTATACGTTCCCAATACATAGGAAGTTCAAAAGGTTCAATAATATGTAAATTTCTATCAAACTCTGTAAACGCAGCACCTTCAGCAACATCCCAATCACCTTCAAGTAATTGTTTACGTTGTGTAGGCGGTAATGCGTTTAACATCTGTTCATACCTACCGTCATAAGATAAATAAGGATTATCTGACAATCTAGCTGGTATAAACTTTCTTGTTAAGCCATCATCACCTCTGAAAGATTCATTGGGTGCATAAGGCGTAACATATCTTTTCTTTACCCAATGTGCGCCTATTCCACCGGGGTTTGCCGTACAACGCATATAAGGTGTAATTTCACTATCTGTTGTACGTAATCGTGACGCTAAATAATTCCAAGAAAATTCAGTCGGTAGGTGTGTAATTTCATCAAACCCTATCCAACTGTATGCTTGTCCTTGGTAACGGTATACGTCTGCATCACGTTCCAAGAATCCAAATTCTACTTTAGCTCCCGATGGGAAGTTCCAAAGCTTTTCTACTTCTTTGTATTTACAACCGGGAAAGGCTTTCGGGTAGAGTTCTCGTGATTTATCAATAAGCTCACGTAGCTCTGGCATAGACCGTCGCAGGATTAAGGCTCTATGCGCTGCCCGATGTGCGAAACGTAGTGGATCTACTAACATCGCATAGGACTTGCCTCCTCCAGCCGCACCACCATAAAGAACATCTGTTTCGGAAGCAGCTAGAAAGTCTGTTTGTGGCCCATCGTTAGGACTAAATATGACATTCTCTTTTGCCACTGTCTTTAGAGATTCGGGTAGATCATCAAGATTATCAACAATCTTACCTGCTGTTTTAGCTTCAGTCCCTTCTATCTTCTGTAAAGATGTTTTAGACTTTTCTAAAGACTCTTCTCTTTTCTTTAGTTGTGTGCGAACCTGCGCTAACTTTTTTTCTTTGTTCTTAACTGTACGTCTTGCTGTAAGTTTTGCTTTTGTTTCTGAGTGGTAGTTGTAACCTCTGCCTTTTGAACCTTTTGGACGACCCGGTTTTTTCTTCGGAGTTCCGTCAGCCTTGAGTAATAATTCGCCCGACTCAGAATCCCGAAGATAAGCATCTGGGTTAACCTCCCAATCATTCATATTTGTCTGCTATTTTTTTTAAACCCATGTGTGAAAGATAACGTCCTGTTTCGTACTCTAACCATGTAGCACCTTCACGCAAAGAAATAGATTTATTTTTAATTAAAGATACCATTTTATCTAATGCTTGTTTTTCTTCTGGTACTTCTTCTAAAGTATTGTCTTCTGTGAGTTTATAACCAAAAGGAATTGTACTACTGGTGCGCCTCTTCATACTCACCTTCTATTATTGTTTCAGATTTAGCCGGTAAAATAAATATACCATTATTTCCTTCAACATTTAAATTAAGTTTATCCGTCTTAACTATCCCAACACGGTCTAGGAGCGTNTGTGCAGCTTGTAGACGAATGTTAGCCTGTGGTATAGGCTGATCACTATCTAAAATATTAACAAGTTTCATGGCTGCTTTGGGAGCGTTCTGCGCCAGTATCCCTTCTGATATATCTAGTATCTCTTTTTTAAGGCTTTTGACTACAGATGTGTACGATCCCTCCGCATAACCTGCAAGTTCTGCTGCTTGTTTAGCATTTCCTCCACAATCTACAAGATTGTCAAGAAAAGTTTTCTGTTTTAGTGTCAATTCTTTTTTCATATTGTATATTATACACCTNATTTACAAATTTGTCAACAATTATCTTGACAAAATGCAAATAAATGTGTATAATAGACTATGTAGCCCACCGGGTACATACAAATTTCAGTATTCGCAGACTTTAAAAACCTTTAAAGCTGCGCCCCAATCTACTTTACAGTTAAATCTTTGAAAAAAGTATATGAATGAGTATATATATACTGGGTAGGGGGTGGCATCCTACCTACCTATAGCTCGTATCTTAGAATCTAGTCTGTATTTAAATCTTGGTAGATTTTCATAACTAATGTAAAATTGTGTAGCGAAGCTTTGAGGAACTTCAAAGGTTTTGAAATCGACATCAATATGCTTTTTTGTCACACTAGTTGACAAAGCCTTGCAAGTTGCAAAGTCTTTAAAGATTACAGTTTTAACTATAAGTTGCTATTTGAATCAATACCTTACATTATTTTGTGAATGAATTTTTAAAACTCCATACAGTTTAGCTAGGTTACTTTAAATTCTCTTAAATTCCAATACCTCAAGCTCCTTCGGAGTCACTTTTGGTGAAGGCATTGAAATTTCTTCGATGTCAATTTAAAGTAACCTAACCTTTTAGGAGTTTTAAAAATGTCAAATCAATCACAAAATAAGTTCAGTAAAATTGATCCAAATCAGCCAGCAACTTATAAGCAAGTTAAAGCTGTAGCTTCTCGCTTTGCAGATCTACATTGCAAGGCTAACTCTCTTGATCCAAAAAAGCATAAATACATGATGTCGAGACGCTTCGGGGCTATCTTGAACGAGATGCACCGTAAAGCGGGTACACCTCTAACGCATCAAGATATCCAGAAGCTTTTCAAAACCACTTCCGTTCCTCAGAAATATGCAACTGAGTTACGAATTGCAAAACCTAAAGTGGGGTCTAAAAGCCCCACAAAGAAGCAACTAGAACAAGACAAGCAGGATCTTATCGCCCTTCTAAGGCTCAATGGGATTGAGCTACCAAAGGATGACGATGAGCAAGATCCAAAGCAGCTTGACTTGTTCTAGTAAGCTTGCTTCTAAACTCGAGGGGCTTTTTAGCCCCTTTTTTATTTTTGCAATTCGTAGCTAACTCAAAGCGTTGCATATTTCTACACAATTTTACTAGGTGGCAACCGAAACCCCGGAGCTTTAAATAGAGTCAGTCCTCGCATTTAAAGATGGCTGGCGCACGACATATTGACCTTCGTTGAAACGGTAACAATTAATAATCATGGCTTCAAAAGCCTTCGGCTTTGTGAAGGCTTTTGAAGCCATGATGATCATTATAACTACTGGAGACATATTATGATTGTACAACCTCTCGAAGATAAAGTTTATTTTGAAAAGAATAAAAAAGAAATTCTCTGGAAAATCCTAACTCAAGATGTTCACTCCACTTTACATTCTATCCCAAATCTATTTAATATTTCTTGGAATCAATTTACAGAATTCGTAGCCGACAACATGTTACATGGTGAACAGACATGGGATATATTTGAAGATTCTTATCTTCCATATTTATTTGATCAGGAAGAGATAATGAGGTATGAAATGTATATAAAACCAAACATTGCATCTCATTATAGAGCAATGTATACTGTTAGTTGTATTTAACTAGAGGTTAATTATAATGCAGCCAAACACTCTTGAGATTAAATACAAGAATAAATTACAGCTTATTATCGAATCTTACCTTGAAGAACGAGGTATAGATTCGGTACTGACTAATTTTAATTGGGAACTTAACGTTGACTTTACAGATTACAGAGATTATAATGCGAACTGTTGTGATCCAAGTGTAATTAGTATTGGCAAAGGTGATATGGTATATACAACTAAACAGGAGATGCTTTAAGAATGAGAACTTTAATTATTTGGTATGCTATAGAACAAGGGGATTACAAAGATGTAATTCGCTTTTCTGGTATAAGCAATGAAGAAGCTGTTAGTCGTTGGTTAGCAGATCAAGTACAAGACTTTCAGTACAACTATATTGCAGTTAACGATGTATGTGAAATTTCAAAAGAGTCTCATCAATCTTGGGACTCAACCGGAATTACAATGGAATTTAATTCAAAATAAACTTTAGGAGTAATTGTGGAAGACTTAAACAATCTTTTAATTCCCGGCATAATCATTTTTATTTACGGATGGTTCTTAATTGAATTTGCTTGGTTGTTCGGTATCTAATAATCAGTCTTCAAAACCCTTCGGGTTTGTGAAGGGTTTTGAAGACTGATGATCATTATAATTTAGGAGGCTCAATCTTATGACAACTTTAGTACAGAGTGTTAGTAGTCTTTTTGAAACTGTTAGTAATATTTTACAGGCTATGGAAGGTCAATTAAAATTAATTAACGGCAACCATGAACATATCAAANGTTTAATTAATACAGTGGATACTCAACAAAAATTAATTGAACGCCTTGAAAATAGGATTGAGAATCTTGAGAAAGAGTGATTGTAGGTTACTTTAACAGGAGGGAATATTATTATGGCTTGGTGGGTTAAACCCCACAAACTATTCGAGAAAAACCAACGTTAGATGTGGTCTATTCGGGATCTGATATGTGTTTGGAGTTCCCCAGATATTAAATCAGAACTAAAGAAACGTTATTAGATCCTACATTTTTAATTTAATTTGGAGATAAACTATGTATGATTTTGATATAACAGAAGAAATTGAGATTGTTGATTTAGTTGAGGAATTGATTTTAGATTCAGAAGGCAATCCAATTTTTGCTGTGTCGTAAATAGCAAGTGAATTATTACAAACTTATCTTGGTAATATTTCATAGAAATATTTATTGATAAGATGTATAATAGATCTTTAAAGTCTTTTAAAGAAAGATTATAAGTATTACTTATAGTATTTCCTTTAAAACCTTTAAAGGTTTTATATGGTGTTAATAACTTTAATATAACTAGAGGTAATTCTAATGAATGTCATTATAAAACAATTTCCTGATCGAGATTATGGAAAACTTGGCGGTGTTTATCTTAAAGATAATCCTGCTACTGTTGCTAACAGAGATAACCGCAGAGTTTTTTATAATGGTAAGGAAGTTTTTAAATCTAATGTGTGTCATAAGTATTTAATTCCGGGCAGATATAAAGGAGCTATTCCGGCTTTGATATATACAGCCTGTAGTGCAATCAGTAGTATTTCTAATTTAATTAACTCAGCCAGAGGACAGAATAATGGATAACGTTATTTCTTTTGATCGAACTGTATCTACAACTAATCAGAATGATGTGAGGAAGTCAAGATGGGGTTATGATGAAGCAGATTTTGATACAACAACTGCACCGTTATTTTATTTTGACGAGGATGGTTTACAACATTCGGCAAATAAAAATGCTATCTATCGTTCTGATACAGGTGAGTTATTAGGTACTCATGGTTTAAAATATATGAACGCCAATAACTTTCACAAGAAAGCAATTGATACTAGTGATCAAATTGTTCTTAAAAGTGATTTAAATTTAAATAACATTGAGCGTACTATATCTTGTTCGCATAACGGTTCAAATACATTTGTTCGTTATGTCCTTCCTGAACATAAGTATACAACTCCTGATGGCGATACAGCTTCATTGCAGTTCTTACTTACTACAAGCTACAACTCAACATTTCCTTTCTTACTTTCAGCAGGTGCAAAACAAAATGCCTGTAATAATTCTCAGATCTTTACTACTGGTACAGTATCTATGTTCAAAGCCAAACACACGTTAGGTTTAGATTTAGATAAGGCTTCCAAAGTTATGATCACAGCTTTAGATTTATTTGAGAAAGAACGTGAGCGTTGGAGTGAGATGTATAATACTGATGTTACACCATTGGATGCCTTCCTAGTTTTTGTTGAAGCCGCAGGTTTAACTAACACCGTCAAGAATATACAAACAGAAAACCCACATTATGATTGGCGTGGTATTTATAATGCACTTCCTCGTTCTAATTCTAATTTAACTTACATGATTCAAAAGTGTAAAGAATATGGCAGAAAAATGGGTCAAAATCAGTGGGCTGTTTATAATACACTTACTGATTGGTGTACACATGCTCCTGCTACAACTGAAAGAACACAAGGTAACATTGCATCTATCGCTGTTAAACGTGAAACTATAGTTCGTGACACGGTTAACAACGTACTACTAGCTGCGTGATTAATCTTAAAACTGTGATAGCCCTGCTTGTTATTGAAGTGGGGCTACACATTCTTGAAATTATTATTGATGTTAGTCAGATAATTTAGGAGTCCCTGCAATGGAAATAGTAGTCAGAATTACTAAAAACTTTGGCGATAAAGTAGTTTATCCAGTGTGCGAAAAGGCAAAGCTGTTCGCCAAAATCGCTAAAACGAAAACCTTAACCACTGAAACCTTGTTTGAAATGAGGAGTCTTGGATACAAAATTAAGGAGATAAATAATGGCTAAAAATTTAGAAATTTGGGATATAACTTTTTGCAAAGTTGATGATGATGGTGAACCATTGTTGAATGAAGATGGAAGTGTTAAGCTTTTCCAAGACACAAATCGTAGATTTGATTTTAGTTGGCTTTCCGATGCAATTGATGATAATTTAGTAGAACATTTACAGGAGATAAGCGATGACTAAGAAAGAGTATCAACTGTTAGAGTGGTTTAACACACTTAACCATACTGAACGTGGTTGTTGGTGGGATAAAGACTATGATGCACTATATTCTCTTCTTAATTTTTTAAGAGAAGAATATAAAATGGTTCCATCTAAGTGTCGTGATGGTAGTGCTGATCATTATAATTTAACCTATGTAGGAGAGCCTGATGAATACATTTCAGATTCAACAGAAAAGAACGATGAATAAAGTTATTGAAGATATGGTAGCCTATAACATTGACTATCAACCTAATCCAGATTACACAGGATTACATGCTGATCTTAGTCGTTTAGGTTTGGATTCTTCTGAAGTTGAATGTGTTATGCGGAGAGTTGCTGATGGTGAGATTTAGTTTTGTTTTATTTCTGGTGGGGTGTAGTAATGCCCCGCTTGAAATTCAAACAGATAGTCGAGGTACTTTGTGGTGTGAAACTAGAGGTGGTGTTAGGGAATGTCATTATGTTAATGACAACCAAGCACAAGAAGCTATTAAACAAATAATTAAAGGATATTAAAACATGGAAACTTTAACTATAGGTGATGAAGTTCTTTGGAGAGGAAGTTGGGGTCAAGACCCAGAACAAGTAGTTCGTGTTACTGGTATTCAAGTTAATGATCGTAATGGTAGCAAAGAAGGTAATCCTGTTGACTTTATAAGATGGGATGAGGTGACAGATCGTAATGTTATTCTTGATTTAAATAACAGCCATTGGTGTTGGGCAAATCAGATTGCACCATATTATAATGATGCCGATGTTAATATTACTGGTGATGATGAGCCAGTGGATATAGATCTAATTGCAGATAAATATCAGAATGGATATTGGGAGTAATAATGAAATCACATAATAAAATGGCAATAGGAATAACTTTTATAGGTTTGTGTATATGGTTAATATCTATATTGGTGACAAGTGTATGAGTATTGATGAAGCAACANCNAAAGANTGGGANAGTTTAAAAGCTAAAGGGCCAGATAAACCAGANGATTGTTTAATGTCNGCACAAAAACCTAAAACTATTACAGGTAGTTTGTATCATCCGTCTGATAATATGCTGGACAAACTAATGTTCCCAAAAGAAGACACTGTTAATCATCCCCCACATTATAATAAAGGAGGACTAGAAGCTATTGATTACATTGAACAACAACTTGAGGATGGTTTTGCCGATTACCTTGAGGGAAATGTACTAAAGTATATACATCGTTGGAGGTATAAAAATGGTATTGAAGATCTTAGAAAAGCTGAGTGGTATCTCAAAAAACTTATTGAAGCTAGTACAGTTCCGTATGGCTAAAATACTTTTATTTGTAACTCTTTTATGTCCTAGTGTTATTTTTGCACAGAATGCATCAGAAGAATATTGTCTTGCAGAAACAATTTATTTTGAAGCAAGAAACCAAGAACTGATAGGACAAATAGCTGTAGGTTTGGTTGCAATGAATAGAGTTAAAAGTAATTCATTTCCTGATACTTTATGTGACGTAACCAGACAAGCAAAACGTGATAGCTCTGGCCGTATTATAAAATACAAGTGTCAGTTCTCTTATTACTGCGATGGTTTAGTAGAACATGTTGCTGAAGAAGAAGCATGGTCAACAGCACAAATAGTTTCTAAAGTAGTTATAGAACAAAGCCATAAAGATATTACTGATGGTGCTTTGTATTATCATACTAAAGCTGTTAGTCCTTATTGGAGTTCTGCTGTTAAGAAAACAATCATCATCGGTGATCACATATTCTATAGGTAACTTATGACAGATAAACCAATTAAAACTACAAGCGGTAAAGAATTTACTGTTGATGAAATAAAAAACAGTAATCGTATTACTAAAAGTGCAACACCAAAAGGTACATTAGATTGGTATTTAAAATGGATAGGTAGTGTGATATTTATTGTAGCTGTTACAGTTCGCAGTACAGAAATACCAGAGCTTAAAATTGTAGATTTAGTTTTAAGTTTTATAGCTACTATACTTTGGGCAGTCGTAGGTTTTATGTGGAAAGATAGAGCAGTAATGTTGATTAATGCGGTAGCTTGTGTTATACTATTAACCGGGTTATTAAAACATTTTTTTATGTAAGGAAACAATATGAATATTATTTATGGAGACTTTGGTAATAAAGGTTCTAGTTTAAAAAATAAAGTTAACAGAGCTTTAAACAAAGTTCCAAATTCTAATGATGATAATACGGAGCAAACTTTTTTATTAATCGTTGATACAGGAACAGACTTTAAAATATTATCTGATGTAGAATTACCTGAGTTTAATGTAATGTTAGACATTGTAAAATTTACAGTTCTTCAACAAGCATATCAGTTTTTGGAGGAAAACAAATGAGTATGCTTCATCAACAGTTTTCTAGTTATGAAGAAATGATAGAAGACTATGTTTGTCAAGCATTTGTTTTGGGAATAGGAACATCAATTCCACATAAAAATGTGTTGACAAACTTTATCAGTTGGGTTATAATCCAACACGAGAAAAACGGTGAACCAATCACCGAACAATACGTTAGGGACATGATCCCACAATACATTAACTTTTTATTTGCGAAAGCATAGGAGAAATAATTATGGCAGTAGTTGAAGGATTTGCTTATTGGCCCTTTGTAACAACACCTAACACTAAGTATACACCAGAGTATAGTGTTAATTTAATTGTATCTGAAGATGTAGCTGACAGTTTTAGACAGCGTGGTTTTACCATTAAAGATATGAATGAAGGCCCAGCATTAGTTATAAGAAGAAAAGTAGATGGGCCTGATGGTATGATAAGAAAAGCTCCTAAACTATTAGATCGTCATCGTAATCCAATGGATGTTAGAGTTGGTAATGGATCTAAAGTTAAAGTTCAATATAAAGAATGGGAAAGTGTTTGGAATGGGCAAACATATAAAGGTTTAGATTTTCAAGCAATGCAAGTCTTAGATCTTATTGATTATGGCTCACCTGATGGTTCTGAATTTGANATTGAAGATGATGATGGAGATCAACTTTAATGGAAATGACTTACACTTATGAAGATAAAATTTATGATGTTAATAAATTAAGTTCAGAGGGGCAGCAGGTATTTAAAATACTTGCTGTTGCTCAACGAAAAGCTGATGAACTTAATATTGATATTACTTTGGCACAAGCAGCAGTAGTAGCAATGCATACAAAAATGCAGGAGTATTTAAGCGATAAAGCTTTAGTTAAAGAGGATGAATAATGTCTTTTGTAAAATACAAACAGCCCTGCCCTTCTTGTGGGGGCAGCGATCCAGTAAGTGTAAACGAAGGTGGATCAGCAAAGTGTTTTAGTTGTGGTACTTTCTTTAAAAATTATGCTGAAGCTTCAGAAGGTAACGTGTCTGATTTCTCTACCTACCAGAGAAATATAAATAATAATAATAACTCTTCTGAAGCTTCCTTTAATGCTTTAACAGATCGTGGCATATCTTTAGAGACTGCAAAAACATTTGGAGTTAAGTCTGTTTTAAATTCAGATGGTTCTGTTTATTCACATTACTATCCTTTATATATAAACAATGAAGTTGTAGCTACAAAAGTACGGAAACCAAATAAAGATTTTTCATGGCAAGGATCAGGTAAAGGATCAGGTTTATTTGGACAACAGTTATGTAGCGAAGGCGGTAAATATATTACACTATGTGAAGGTGAATGTGATGCAATGGCCGCATATCAATTAATGGGTAGTAAATGGCCTGTTGTTTCTGTTAAAGACGGTGTTAATGGCGCAGTACGTGATGTTAAAGATAATTTAGAATTTCTTGAATCATTTGATTCTGTTATTATTAATTTCGATAATGATAAATTAGGACGAGAAGCAGCAACTAAAGTCGCTCGTGTTTTAAAACCCGGTAAAGCTAAGATACAAAGACTTCCAGATCAATTCAAAGATGCTAATGAAATGTTAAAGCTTGGGCAACACAAAGCTTATGTATCGTCTTGGTGGGGATCTAAAGTTTACACGCCTTCCGGTGTATTAAATGTCACAGAAGAACGTGAAAACTACAAGAAGAGAGAAAGAAAAGAATCTATACCTTACCCTTGGCAGGGTCTTAATGCAAAGCTAGAAGGCTTACGACAAGGAGAATTAGTTACATTAACAGGTGGAACAGGTCTTGGTAAGTCTAGTGTGACAAGAGAACTAGAACATTGGTTAGTTACTAATACTAAAGATAACGTAGGTGTAATAGCTCTTGAGGAAGATTGGAGAAGAACTATAGATGGTATTTTATCTATAGAAGCCAACGCTAAATTACATATTGATAGTGTACGTGCAACATATTCAGAAGAAGANATTGACAATCTATTTAATATACTGTATGATGGTGAAAATAAAAATCGGGTATGGGTACATGCTCATTTTGGAATGAATGATCTTGACAGTATATTTAGTAAGTTACGTTTTATGATTGTAGGTTGTGGTTGTAAATGGGTAGTAGTCGATCATTTACATATGTTAGTTTCTTGTTCTACTGAAGGTGATGAACGTAGAACAATAGATAATATTATGCACAGACTACGTACTCTTGTTGAAGAAACAGGTGCAGGTTTAATTCTAGTGTCTCATTTACGTAGGATAGATGGTAATCGTGGACATGAAAATGGAATTGAAACAGGACTATCTCATCTGAGAGGTTCACAATCTATAGCTCAACTATCAGATTGTGTAGTATCATTAGAACGTAATCAACAATCAGATGATCCAATAGAATCCAGCACAACAANAGTTCGTGTATTAAAATCAAGATACACAGGTGACGTTGGTGTAGCTACCAGTTTATATTATGATAGCGATACAGGACGTTTACAAGAAGTAGACATAGGCGACTTTAATGAATTACAGGTGGAGTTATGAAAACCTTAGTTTTTGATATAGAAACAAATGGTTTAGATCCAAGTAAAATTTGGTGTATATCTACTATTGATGCTGATACAGGTGATCTTAAATCTTATGGCCCAGATAAATTAGTAGATGGAATACAATCTTTAAAATCTGCTGATAAATTAGTTGGTCATAATATTATAGGTTTTGATGTACCAGTAATTAAAAAAATAATGGATGTAGATTTAACTAAACATGCTAAGATTGTAGATACTTTGGTTTTATCTAGGTTATTTAATCCAGTACGTGAAGGTGGACATAGTTTAGAAAGTTGGGGATACAGAGTTGGTTTAAATAAAATAGAGTTTGATCAGTATGATAATTACTCTGAGGAAATGTTGTTATATTGTGAAACTGATACTGCACTTAATAATAAAATATTTAATAAATTAAAATTAGAAGCGGTAGGTTTTAGTTCAACTTCAATTAAGTTAGAGCATGAAGCTGTTAAAATAATTACTGAACAAAGACAACATGGGTTTTTACTTGATGTTCCTAAAGCAACTTTACTGATTGCAGAATTATCTGAAAGATTATATGAGGTTGAAAATATTGTTCAAGAAACTTTTCTACCACGAAAGGTTAAGACAGTTTTAAAAGCTACGTTTACTAAAACTGGTGCGCTATCTAAGATGGCAGCTATTCAAGGTAGCGTTAAGAAAAGCCGCCTAACTCCAGAAGAATATGATGAGATTGCAATTAAACGTACAATTACTAGAATAAATGAGGAGCCTTTTAATTTAGGTTCACGTAAACAAATAGGTGAGTATCTTATTGACTTTGGTTGGAATCCTAAAAAGTTTACTCCAACTGGTCAACCAATAGTTGATGAAGGCACGTTAAGTAAAATAAAAGATATACCTGAAGCACAATTAATTGCAGAGTATTTACTACTTCAAAAGAGGATTGCTCAATTAAATTCATGGGTTAATGAAACACATAAGGATGATAGAGTCAGGGGTTTTGTAAATCCTAATGGCACTATTACTGGACGCATGACACATAACAGTCCTAACATGGCACAATGTCCTAGTGTAAGATCACCTTACGGTAAAGAGTGTAGAGAATGTTGGACAGTTCCAGAAGGATATAAATTAGTAGGCATAGACGCTAGTGGTTTAGAATTGCGGATGCTTGCACACTACATGAATGACGAGGCATATACAAATGAAATATTGCATGGAGACATACACACAGCTAATCAAAAACTTGCAGGGCTTAAATCAAGAGATCAGAGTAAGACATTCATCTATGCCCTCATCTACGGAGCAGGAAATCTTAAACTTGGTCAAGTGGTTGGAGGAAACAAAGAAGATGGCGAAAGACTTAGAAAACGTTTCCTCGATAATCTCCCATCATTTAAATCTCTTAGAGATCGGGTTGCAAGAGCTTCAACAAAAGGCTATGTCAAAGGATTAGATGGTCGTAAAATATTTATACGTACTGAATATGCTGCACTTAATACTTTACTTCAAGGTGCAGGTGCTATAGTTATGAAAGAAGCAATGCGTATATTATATAAAAATATAAAGGATCAAAACTTAGATGCCCATTTTGTTTGCAATGTACATGATGAATGGCAGATTGAAGCACATGAAAGTATTGCAGAAGAAATTGGAAAGCTTGGTGTACAGGCTATTAAAGATGCCGGGATAGCTTTAAATTTACGGTGTCCATTAACAGGAGAATATAATGTCGGAAACAATTGGGCTGAAACTCACTAAAGAAATGTCCGATAGTCGTAAAGGAGATTTCGCAGAGTTTTATGCAGTTACATGGTTATGGGATCAAGGCTATGATGTATTTAAAAATTGTGGTTGTGATGGAATGGTAGATTTAATTGCATGGGATAAAGTAAATAACGAGTTTGTTTTAATTGATGTTAAAACTGGTTGTAATAGTAAAGCTGGACACACAATGAGTAAAACAACAAATCGTTCTCCAGAACAAAAAGAAATAGGAGTACGTATATTAAAATTTAATCCTTTAGATAGATCTTTAAAATTTACGGAGCATAGAGAATGACATGTTTAAATACATTAGTAGATGACATTAACAAAAGTTTAGAAGGTTTATCAGATGGTACACCTCTTAATATTTCTGAAGAAGATTTAGATCTTACTCTATCACGCATAAAAAATGCTGTACTTGAATGGTCTAATCCATCAGAACGTAACTCTAATTTTAGTTTACGTATGTCTAACATTGGTAGACCTGCAAGACAATTATGGTTTGAAAAAAATAAACCATTAGAAAATTCAAAGCCTAGTGCTGCTACTCAAGTTAAGTTTCTTTATGGACATATACTAGAAGAAATTGTGCTTATGCTTGTACGTGCATCAGGACATACAGTAACCGATGAACAAAAAGAAGTTGATGTTGAAGGTATTAAAGGACATATGGATTGTAAAATTGATGGTGAAGTTGTAGATATTAAAACTGCATCTAAGTATGCTTTTAGTAAATTTAAAAATAATAATCTACATGATGATGATCCATTTGGATATATACCACAGTTAGCTGCATATGAAAAAGCTGAAGATACATGTAAAGGTGGGTTCTTAGTTATTAATAAAGAAGGCGGTGATATCTGTTTACATAAGCCAGATGATTTGTCTAAACCTAATATTAATACATTAGTATCTACTTTAAAACAAAAACTAGATTCAAAGAATTTACCTTCATTATGTTATGATCCAGTACCAGAAGGTAAAAAAGGTAACATAAAAATTCATAAGAATTGTGTTTATTGTCCGTATAAATATGAATGTTTTAAAGATTCTAATAATGGTAAAGGATTAAGAACTTTTAAGTATTCTAATAAATTAGAGTATTTAACTAAAGTAGTTTCTGAACCTCGTGTAGAAGAGATAATGTAATGAATCAGAAACAAGCTACTAAAATAAGAATTAAATCTAATGAAATTTTTGTTGAATGGTTAAAATCTTTATTGCGAAAAGAAGAAGCAGATAAAGTATCAATAGATAACTATTGGAAATTTTTACCCCAACAAACTCATATATTTGCTAACAATCAATTATGGTTAGCCGCATATAGTCCAAGATGGGTAGCAAGAAAAATAAAAAAATTATTACGTAAAAATCCAAATTTAGATTTAAATTTAATAACTTTACAAGATCTTAAAAAAGAAGATAAACAATGGAAACAGAAAGAAACGACACCCCTGATTTAGAAATTTTAATTTTAATTTGTGCAGGATATATTTCTAGTGGTAAACCTTTTAGTGAACAATTATATATGGATATAAAGGAAAAATTAGATGAGTATTTTATGGAACAACCGGGTACAGTTCATTGAAACCTAAAATTAAAAGTGGTCGAAGAGCTAGAAGAATACCTAGACCAAAAGAAAAAAATGTAGTTGTTGGTTATGATTCTAATTGGGAATATGAATTACATACTGGTATCTTTAATCAATGGGCTTTTCATACAGAGAAGGTTCCATATATTGTTGAACATAATTATCAACCAGACTTTGTAAAACAAATAGGAGACAAGACTATATTCTTAGAAGCTAAAGGTAGATTTTGGGATCACAACGAATACAATAAATATGTATGGATTGCTAAAGCATTACCAAAAAATACTGAATTAGTATTTTTATTTGCTGATCCTGAAGCTCCTATGCCGCAAGCAACAAGAAGAAAGGATGGTACAAAAAGATCTCATTGTGAGTGGGCATCTTCAAAAGGTTTTAGATGGTTCAGTGAAGATAGTATACCGGATGATTGGATAGATGTTTCTAAGCGAGGAAGTTTAGATGACGAGTGATAGAAAGCAAGAACGTATTGATAAATTTAACAGACATAAGAAAAAGAAAGAGCATACAAAATTTACTGAAGGTAAATTCAAAGCTCCTAAAAAACGTAACAAGTACAAATTAAACATTAACGACATAAATAATATTGAGGAGCATTAATGGAAATTACACCTTACCAACAGTATATACATAAAAGTAGATACGCACGTTATCTACCTGACTTAAAAAGACGAGAGACTTGGGGAGAAACAGTTAATCGTTATTTAAATTTTTGGGTTGAACGTGGAGTTAAATTTACTGACGTAGAAAAAGTAACTTTGTTTGACACTATTTTTTCTATGGAAGTTATGCCTAGCATGAGAGCTTTAATGACGGCAGGTGAAGCACTAGAACGTGATAACGTAGCTGGTTTTAACTGTAGTTATATTACTATAGATAGTCCTAGAGCTTTTGATGAAATGATGTATATACTTATGTGTGGTACAGGTGTAGGCTTTAGTGTTGAACGACAATATATTACTAACTTACCAACAGTAGCAGAGGACATGCATGAAACAGACACCATTATTCACATCGCAGATTCGAAAATTGGATGGGCGAAATCGTATAGGGAATTGGTATCGCTTTTGTATTCAGGCCAATTACCAAAATGGGACTCAAGTAGAGTTAGACCTTCGGGTTCCCCACTTAAAACTTTTGGAGGTAGGGCAAGTGGCCCAGAACCTCTTATTGACTTGTTCAACTTCACAGTTAACATCTTTAAAGGAGCATCTGGAAGAAAGCTTACAAGCCTTGAATGCCACGATCTTTGCTGTAAAATTGCACAAATTGTTGTAGTTGGTGGTGTACGTAGATCAGCTTTAATATCTTTAAGTAATCTTACGGACGATAGAATACGCAGAGCTAAACATGGTCAATGGTGGATTGATGAACCACAACGTGCTTTATCTAATAACTCAGCTTGTTATACTGAAAAACCAGACTTTGAAGCTTTTTTAAATGAATGGAGTAGTTTATATGAATCAAGATCAGGAGAGCGTGGAATCTTTAGCCGTGTCGCAAGTCAAAAACAAGCTGCAAAAAACGGTAGACGAGATAGTGAATACCATTTCGGTACAAATCCTTGCAGCGAAATTATCCTCAGGCCAAACCAATTTTGCAACCTTTCAGAAGTGGTCATCAGACCAAACGATACAGCTAATGATCTCAAACGAAAAGTACGAAATGCAACTATCCTTGGAACTCTCCAAGCTACCCTTACAGACTTTAGATACCTTAGAAGAATCTGGGAGAAAAACACATCTGAGGAAGCACTTTTAGGTGTGTCATTAACTGGTATATTAGATAATCCTTTAATGACTTTAAAAAATAAAAATCTTTCTACGGTATTAGATGATTTAAAAAATGAAGCTATAAAAACTAATAAAGAATGGTCAGATAAATTAGGAATTAATCAATCAACTGCTATTACTTGTGTTAAGCCTAGCGGTACGGTGTCTCAATTAGTAGATAGTGCTAGTGGAATACACGGCAGATATGCTCCGCATTACATTAGAAGAGTACGTGCTGATTCTCGTGATCCCCTTTGTACTGTGCTTGATGAGGCTGGTGTGCCATCTGAAATAGATGTTACCTCCCCTACTACTAAAGTATTTAGCTTCCCACAACAAGCTCCTAAGAAGGCTGTATTTGCTTCTGAGCAGACCGGAATGGAACAACTAGAACTATGGAAAATTTATCAGGAGTATTGGTGTGAGCATAAACCAAGTATTACAGTCTACTATCGAGATGATGAGTATCTTGCTATTGGCGATTGGATTTATAATAACTTTGATGATGTATCTGGCATTTCATTTCTTCCCTATAGTGATCATACATATGAGCAAGCTCCGTATGAACAAATTACAAAAGAAGAATATGATAAACAAATGAAAGATTTCCCAACAAAATTTAATTGGGACATTGAAGAAGATACAGATGCAACAGAAGGTTCACAGACATTAGCCTGTGTAGGGACTTCATGTGAAATATAATGAAGGAACTGTTATAGGTTTTAGAATCTTAATAGATAAAGAAGGTAACTTAGTTTCTGAAAAAACTGAGTTACCTTCTAAAGATATTTCAAAAGTATTTAGGGATAAAGGCGATCAGTATATAATACGAACAGCCATAAGAAAAATGAAACAACACATTGATAAGATGCATAGTGAAATTGAATCAGAAATTGCTGCGACCAACACGCCCAATATTTTAAAATATTAAGGCTCCAAGTATAAGTCCAGCACACAAGCCAGAACAACCAGCAATTACTGCTTGTTTATATTCGTACCAAAAAAAATGAAACTTGTGTTCTAACTTGCTTTTAAACTTTTCAAATTCTATCATTAAACTTCTCCTATACATTTCATTTCAAGTACCCATGATCGGGGGATAACAATTTCGGCATCCCCCTCTGTTATTTCTTTCTCTTCTCCTAAAATAAAATGAGGACATATGATTACATAGTCCTCAGTATCTTCTAAGATTGTACCGCATGATATAACTGTAGCAACTCTAAGGCTTTTAAGATCTTTTAGTTCTCTCCAGCCCATGTTAGATCCACCAGTAGCGTCTTGCCACTTAACTAAATAGATGTCATGCACAGTGCTTTATACCTCTTGCTGTTAGCTTACCACCTTTAGCGTAACTATGCCTTGGATCTTTAGGATCAAACTTAGCTGCGGTTGTAGTCTTTAATTGTTCCGGGTCAAATACAATATATGACCAATGCCGGGGTTCATCAAAATCTAATAAGTGTTGTTTTTGTTCAAAAGGTGTAGGTTTAAATTGTTTATGTAGTTCATCTATATCTATTAAATGATCTACATCACTAGCATAACTAGGCTCTACACCATTAACATATTTAATTGAATCAAAACCAAATGACTTTAACCATTTTTGAAAATCTAAATTTAATTGCCACATTGCAAAATCTTCAACAACTTTATATTTAACTCTACCTCTTAAACGTTGATCAGGATTTTGAGCAGGAATAGATGTCCTATCTATAAATCTTTGTCTATAATTTGTTAAGTCAATTGCTTGCTTTCTAAGACGTTTTAATTCTTGAGCTTGTGTTTTATTATATGTTGCACCTTTTTTAATTTTTAAATTTTTACGGATTACATCTTCAAAAGTTTTTAAAGTTGACGGCTCAACTAAAATTTCATGGGCTGACCAACTGCTAGGTTCTTCGTATGGAAAAATTAAAGGGTTTTTTATATTTAAATAATACTTACTTTTTATTGCTGATGTATTAGCAGGAATAGTAATAGGATCTATAACTGTGTTTTCTCCACCATGTTTTAATATAGTATATTTAAGTGTATCTTCAGGGCTTGAATTTTTATTTTCATATAACATTTTTTTAGCTAATAAAGAATCACCTTGCCCACTTGTACCTACATGTACACCAAGTTCAGTTGTATTTAAAAATCTTGATTCTTGTGTAAGGTTTACTCTTGAAGTAGATGTTCTATATACAGGAGCTTTTACGCTAGTTTCATCTAATAGTTTTTTTAAATTTTGTTTACGTAATTCTTTATTTATTTCTAATGGAAGATCTTTTATTTCTTCTTCCATTGTTGTAGGATAATTTTTTATAAATTGTTTTGCTAATGGATGTTTTTTAATAGCTTCCTGTATTATTTTTACTTGGTGTTCAAACCCTGTATCGCTTAATTGTTTAGCAGCAGAAAAATTTTTTATTTGTGGTTCAATAAATTTTCGTAGTTCTTCATCAACTTCTACATCTATATCCATATCTGGTATTTCAAAACCATCTTTAAAAGAACCAATTTTTCTTTCAAGAACTTTATCTATTTGAACTTCAATTTCTCCATCAGGATCTAGTTTTCTTAGTTGATTTAAATAATGTAAATTTTCTGCTTCACTATCAATAAAAGATTCTAAACCTTTTGGAAAATTAGGATCTGCTTCATGTAAAGTTTTTGATACAACACTTGTTCCAAGTTTACTGTGTAGTAATTTTTTTGTATAGTCTTTATATTCTTCTACGCCTTGCTCAACAATATCATTATCTTCTAAATGTTTAGCTACAATAGTTCCAACATCTGTACCAACTTCTTTAGTTGCTTTCTCAGATAATGTATTTCTAGTAACATCTGAAATACTTTCTATTGCCCAATCAACTGTTTCTTTTGCAAGTTTATTTAAAATCATTAATGTTTAATCCTCTGATGACATAAATTGTTTATATCCTGTTGATTCAATTTGAGGTAATTGTTGTTTTAATTCTTTATCTAAATCACGTAACATATAACGATAGTCATCAATAGTTTCTTTACCTAAGAAGAATTTCCCCATTGTATAACCCGGTATTTTTGTACCTAGTGTAGCTACTGGATAACCTCTTAAAGCATTTAAAACATCTGAACCTACTGGCCCTACTAATGCTGTTGGAACTGCAAAAACATTTTTAGAATACATAGCAGAGTTAGTTCCTCTTTTATATGTATCATAAAATTGAGAAAGTCCACCCCACCTTGCAGCAGATTCAGTTCCTATTTCAATAGCATCTTTATCTTCCCAACCTTGTCCACGATCTCTAACGTAATTCATAAAGCCAGCAACAAATGTCATCATTACAACAGTAGGAACTAGTTTTTCTGCGGCAATATTTTTATCACGTACTAATTGTTTTGCTCCTGTTTTTAAAATAGTATTTGTAAACGCAGTCGGATAGCCCATTAGTTGTCCAATTAAAGGTGTTAGTGTATCGCCTCTTAAACCACTAGTAAACGCTCTTGGTTTAACACCAGACATTCTACCTACATCAAGAATAATACCTCGTGAATATCTGGAAGCCCCATTTAAAATATTGCGAACATACCAAGCACTCTTTGTATCTTTACCTGCTTTATGCCACTGTATTGCAGCATCAGGATTAATACCTAAATCAGATAATCTATCTCGTGCTACTCTTAATCTTCTAGTTAACGGAGCATCACCATGTTCAGCAAGTTGTTTAGTTAAATCAAAAATTAAATTTTTACCAGACATAAATGCTGATGTCTGTACAAACTTTGTCCATTGATCTAAAAAATTATATCTAAAAAATTTATTACTTATGTTTTGCATTGTCTCGCTTCTTAAACCCTCACCAGCTAGACGATCTGTAGTAGAAGAAACAGCTTGTTCCATAGCTAATCCAAAACGTTGTAGTTCTAACCATGCTTCATTAGCTGTTAAGCCATAGTCATCCATAAGTTTTTTATGTTGATCATCTGTCATACGCTTAAAACTCATGTTATATGCATCACGCATACCCTTTAATGCAAGACTAGGACGCATTTGACCAAAGTTTAATAAACCCTCAGTAACACTAGAAATAGTTGCAAAGCCAAGATAAGCTAAACGATTAGCTAAACCATACGCATCTTTTCCTATTCCTGAAGGAGCTAACCCTTCTCCGGTCATGCCTTGATAAAGATCTTTCATTCTGGCTTTTTCTCCACTAGTTAATCCTAGTGTATTACCATTAATGTCTTTTCTACCGCTGCTTTTTAATTCACTATCAATTTTACTAATCCATTTAGTTTCAAAGTCGTTAAAATTATTTACACCTAATACTCTTGCCTTTGCTAATTTATTAGAAGCTCCTTGAATGTAGCGTAAGAAACCTCCTTGAACATCATCATTTAAAAACTCTTGAAAATCTGCATCAGTTGGAATACTATTTAATCCTCTTTTATTTAAGAAAAATAAACCTGCTCTACCTCCAGAGTCTAGTTGATTTTTAATATCAAGCATATCATCAACAACTTGTTTAGCACTACGTACTTCTATTTCTTCTACAAATCTATTGTCTTCATCATAAACTCTTTTCATATAAGATTTTTGTGGCATATTAGCTTTGGAAATTAATAAGTTTTCAAAATCATCTCTATTATTTAAAATTGCTGATCTATTCCATTCTCTAGGAATATAGTCTTCAACTTTACTAAAATAAGGATCAACTTCTTCAATCATGTCACCTATATCACTATATAATTTTTTCATTCGTGCCGCAGCTAAATTAACAGCAGCAGAATAATCTTGACCCCTAGACAATTCACCTCGCATAGAACGTATTAAAGCATCATTTATTTCATCGTCCATTACTTTTCTAGTTTCATAAAAATTACTTAATCCAGAATTAGAAGTAGTTGTTATATCATCTACAATATCTAAATATCTGCGTACAAATCCACCATAAATATTATGTTGTGCTTCACTTAAATCTTCAGTAACAACTTTTTGTCCCGGCTTTGTACCAACTTGATATTCTTTTGTAATTAATTCTGATAAGACCCTAGCAGTTGGCGAAGCATTTTCATAAGGAGTTAAAAAAGCAGTAGCTTTACCAACACCAATTTTAGATGCAAAAATTGTTAAAGGTTTTAATAACGCAAATTTCATTTTATTTAATTGTTGATTGCCTGTTTCATTATAAGCAGCAGCAATTAATTTATCTATAACTTCATCTTTAGTTTGTTGTGATCCACCAAGTTCTTCAATTAATCTATTGAACTCTTTATCATCGTTCATAAGTTTTTCAAATGTTTCAGCCTTTACTTCTTTACCTTCTTGTTGTCTTTTAATTTTATTTATAATTCGTTGAACAGAAGCAAGTTTTTTACGCTCTACAAATTCTTGTGCTTGTTGCTTTAATGCAATTTCATTTATTTTATTTTCATTAGCTGCATGTTCTGGAGTATTTTTTTTCATCCCTTTTGGTGTAGGGTTATTAGCATGAGCCATTTCATGTTTAATTATAAAGTCTTTCCATTGCCTAAAGTTTAAAAATTGATCTTCGGGTAAAGGCGTAACCCCTTCAATACGAGGTTTAGTCCATGCTTTATCTTGAAATTTTTGAAAAGCTATAGCATTGTTTATATAAATAGTATCTGTTTCTTTATCATATCTTGCCCATGCTTTACCTTCAGGTGTTTCTGTTTCTTCTACAATTTTAGGTAAAGGCTTAGTTACTGTAGATTGAAAAGGCATATCTTCAGCAGGATGTACACCAGCAACACTTTCTAAAGCTTCTTGAACACTAGATGTATCAGGTGTATCGCCTTCTTCAGCAAAGTCTTGAGCTATTTTAGTTTTTTCTAAATTAGATTTAGCTGTTAACATACCAGCAACTTTACCTATTCCTGCTCCTACTCCTGCACCTATTGCTGTTACTAAAACATTTTGAACATAGTCACGCTCTGTACGAGCATCAGTAGCTAGTTGAACACCTTGTTCTAAAACATCAACTGCTCCTGCTTCACCCCCACCATAAATAGCACCAGCAGTAACAGGACGATTACCTATAGCATTTAAAATTTGTCGGGTTTTTCCAACTTGAGGTGCAGTAATTTTTGTAACTCCTTGTGTAGCTACTTTAGCACCACGACTAATTGCAGCTATAGGTGCTGCTGCTGCACCACCAGAAAACAAAAGACTAGCAGCCGTTAATATACCTTCAGGACTAGCAAGAATATCTAATCCATAATCTTTAATCATTTCTATATGTTCACCAGCACCAGTAAGAGAAGCACGATCCCAATCAGCTTTTAAATCATTATAGGCTTGTTTAACTTCTTTTGGTGCATCTTTAAGAACTTTTTGATCAGAAAATAATGTAGATAACCTCATAACTCTATCACGCATGAATTCAGAAACATCATCGTCACCTGACCATGCGCCAAAATCCCACAATTTATTTTTATTTTTTTCAAAATAATCTGTAAGAATATCAAAGTTTCTTATTGTTCCGGGGTTTCTTTCAAAATCAGAAACCGTATAAGTTAATGTTTCATCAGCAGGTGAAGGTGCTTGATCATTAAAAACTTTATATTCTAGTTCTTTTGTAAGTTCTTTATTTTTTTCTGGTGGAGAATAATTTAAATCTCCAACACGAAAAACTTTAATATCTAAATCTCCGTAACGTGGTATCATATGTTAATTACTTCCATATTTAGTTACAAAACTATTTAAGTTTGTTGTTAGTTTGTTTATTAATTTTTGTTTTTTAAGAATTTGTTTATTTATTTGTTGTTTTTGTGCATCAACAGTTATAGTTTTATCACGCCCACCACGTTGTCTTTCTTGTTTTTCTAATAATGATGGAGCTTCTAATTGACTTTGTAAATTTTTAATTTCTTTTGTTAAGTCATTTATTCTTTTTAAATTACCTTGACTTTGCCTTATTAAATTTGAAGCACCATATTGACCACGTATATTTTCAACAGTTTGCATTACGTCTTGTTCTAAAACAGTTAAAGGTTTAGATATTTTTACTTTCTCTTTCTTTTTTTCTTGTTTCTTTTCAGAAGAAAGACTTCCATATATATTATATTTTTCTATCATTGTTAAAGGATTATTTTTTAACTTAGCACTTTCAAGATATTGATTATACATTTCTTTAGGAAACATATCTGGATGTTGAGACATAAATAATAAATCTTGTTGTACGTCTAAAGGATCTAAATTTTTATCTTCTCTTCTTAATCTAATTAAATTATCTAAAGCTTTTTTGTCTTGTAAATTTTTTGAATATGTAGGAATACTTATGTGATATGCATATCTTAAAAATAAAGGATTAACTGTTTCCTGTATTAAAGGATGCTGATCAAAAGCTGCTTTGTAGTTACCTTCAAGACCGTTTTTTACTAAAGCACTATTATGTGTATTTTGTTTATTTGCTACTGTTAAACGTTCCATAGCATTAGCAAGTGTATTAGCTATCGTGTTTTTAGAAAAACGTATAGTTTTATTTATACTTATTTGATTACGTCTTGTAGCTTCTAAAAATCTTCTTTGAGTATCTCTAGCAGCCGTTGTTTTTTGTTGACCTCTTATACCTTTAGTATTTTCTTCTATTAATAAATTTAAATACGCTTTATCCTCTGTAGATGCAGTTCTATTCCATTCAGATATTGCCGCAGGTACATCTTCATTTTTTATTGTTTGTTCAGGGTAATTTATTCGGTTTATCTGGTTTATTGCAGCAGGATTTTTTATTTTGTTTCCGTTGGGATCAAAATAATCCATTGGAGTAATACCAACAACATTACCATTTTTATCTTTTAATACTTTTGAAAAAATGTCTGTAGTTATACCATTTTGTNAAATACTGCCTGTTTTTTTCATTTCTGTTGTATATTGAGTATTTGGAACATTTTTTAATTGTATTTTTAAATCATTAGCATCAACTGCACTCATTCCTTGATTAGTAAAATTCTCAAACATTCCATCAAATTGATCAAATTCTTTTGTCATACGTCTTAAAGCAACACTTTCTTTTAATATATTATCAGCAGATAATGGTTGCCCTTTACCCCTAATTAATCTACCAATCTCACTTAATCTTTGTACGCTTTGATTCTGCCACGTTTTAGTATGTGTTTTCCATGCGTTATAATAGTTTGTTAAATCTTTACCACCAGCCGATACTAAAAGTCTATTAGCTTTTTCATTTAACTCTTGTTGTTGTTTATAACGCTCTTCAAAAGTTTCATCAACTAAACCAGTTGCAATAGCTACTAATGAAGCTTGATCTTTGTTTGGCCCTGCTAGTTCATTAACAGTAGGTAAAGTGTTTGCAATATATTGTTGTCTATAATATTCTCGTTGACCTCTTTTATCTTTGGCTGCTTCAGCTTGTTGCTGAACAACAATATTTGCATTAGCTACGGCTCTATTAGCTAATACATTGTTACTTAAATAAGTTTCATTATTAAAAAACTCTTCAGATCTTTCTCTTAAACGTTGATCCATTACATTCGTATACGCAATTTTTCCTAGTTTTGTAACTAAGTCTTGTGCTAGTTGTCTATTATTTTGTTTTTCTAAATCTTTGCGTATTTGTTCATTACGAACTTGAATACCAGTATATAATGATTTACCTACTTGACTTGCAGGTACATTATCAGGAGCTTCTACAATTTTTACCATTTGCTTACTTCCTCTCTGCTAATAAACTATCTGTTTTTTCTGTTGGTAAACTTTTAATTTCAGACATTACATCATCTGGAACTGCATTTTCAGGTGGAGTTTCTAATCGTGATTCCATTCCTTTAAGTTTAGTTGCTTCTAATCTTTCTTGAACTGTCATTCCTTTTGTATTTTCTTCATAGTCTTCTGCCGTTTCAAGAGCTTGATTTTCAATAACAGGATCTAAACCAATACGTTCACATAAAGCAAGAATCATATATACAAGCGGTTCTGTTAATAGCATCATAAGATTAGAATCCCATTTACCTTCTTGAAAACCTACAAATAAAATACCTTTAACAATATCCATAATAGGTGTATCTGAATCTAATAATTCAACTATTTGTATATAAGTATCTTCTTCAGTAAGATTACTCCATACAAATCTAAGCGCACCATGAACATCAGTAAATTCAGGCGGCCCCTCATATGGAGCAGGGTTATCTGGATCATTAGCTAAAGATTGTCCCGGTATTGGAGAAAGTCCTTTTTGATTAACTTCTGCTATAGCTGGATTCATTTTGTAGCTCCTAATACATTTTGTCTATAAGGCTCACTAGCTCTAAAATCACTTGCCCATTGTTGCCAATCCCACCAAGCAGAAGGTGCGCCATACATGTTACCACTTAACATATTACTTTGAAATTGTGAAGCACTAAACATATTATCTGACATAGGACTAAAACCAATCTCAGCTTGTTCTAAACTTGGTACAGATAAATTAACACTTGTATACTTTGGTGCTTCACGATCCCCATAAATTANCCTATCGGCTCCACCAGTTGCTAAACTTCCTACAAAATTTTGCACAAATTTATCGCCTGTTTTAGCAATGTATCGGTTTCTTGTATTTTTATCTGTAATAACATTTGTAAAGTCATTTATTAAACCAGAAGCTCGTTTTTTAACACCATCTACTACACTTTTTCGTGATGCTTGAGGGTTTGTTAAAAGACTATCTGCTGGTGCTTGGCTTCCTATATTTGTTGATTTAACATTTAGTTCTGGATTTATAGTATCTGGAAGTGTAGTATCAGCTTGTAATTTTACTCCTCCTTTATCTGTAACTCTAAAACTATCCTCAATTGGTGTATAAAAATCTTTACTACGTTGTAGTTGATTTTCTAATTCAGGTTTAAAATCAAACCCCGGAACACCTGTATTGTCTACCATAAATTTTTCTGTTTGAAGAACATTTTCTTTTGGTATTATGTTATTAATATCAAGACCATCAAAAGCTGATTTAGTTATTTGATCATAAGATTGACCAACTTTACCAAATTCTCCTTGTACTTGTGATGTTAAATCTAAAGACAAATCATCTTTTAAACTTACATCTTTAAACATATCTTCTACTGTGTTTACTTTAAATTCCCCTACTCCAGAAAGACCTTGAGCTTCTTTAAAAAGTTCAAGTTCTCTAAGTCTTGAACTATATGTAGACGTTAAAGTATCTTTTGAAAATAAACCTTGTTTACCAAATAAAGTATTACCTGTTCTAGCAAAAGCCATTTCAATATCTTTAGTTAATTTTCCTTGTCCAAATTTAAATTTATCTAACCAATCTTCTGAACTAGTTATACCTAATTTACCAGCAAATTTATCAATACCTAATGCATCTCCTATGCCACCCATAGTATTTTTAATTAAATCAGTAACACCTTTAGTTACATTACCAATAGCTGTTTTCATTCTACTACCTACATTTGCAGCAACATTTAAAAAGTGACCTGCACCATTAACAACACCAGAAGCAAAACCAGCATAGTTTATCATACCTTCGGCTAATTTTGACATCATTCCTCCAACTCCGGGTAAAAGTAACGACATAGCAAGTTGACCAGCAACACCAATTTTATTCATAAATTTTCCAAAACGTTTTAAACCACTTCTAATAGCTTTACCAATAAAACTAGTTTTTATACCTTTCCATACTTTACTAAAAAATCCCATTTGTTTCTCCTAAGTTAAATTAACAACAGTTTTAGTTTGATCTAAACCAATTGCACCTTTAATTGCTGAAATCATACTAGCAATATGACTAGTCTTTCCTTTTTCTCCAGCAGCGGCTTCATTACCAATTGCTGCAATATATAATTGAGTCTGTCTTGTTTCATCATTTTCATAAGACTGTCTAATATAAGCAGCTTCATCACGCAACTGTTGATATAAAAAAGCTTGTTCTGATGCTGACATTGCAAAAGCATTTTGAACATTTATTCTATTAGCTTCATTTTGTGCAGCCGTATCTGCTAATGATGCATTACGTAAATAATTTAAATATGCTTGTTCAATTTGTATTTTATTTTGTGAATTAAACTGATAACGTTGATCTTCACGTTGTCGATTAAATATATCAATTTGTTTAGCCATTTCTGCATTTGTTAAAGCTACTTGTATATCTTGTCCTGCAACTCTTGCATCTTGTTGTTCAGTTAATTGCTCATTAAATTGTTGCATTTGATTTATTGACTGTGCATTAAATTGGCTTGTTTGTTGAGCTAGTTGTGTCATAAACTGATTAATTTGATTTTCACTAGTAGCGTTAAATTGTCGTGCTGCATTTTGTGCAGCAACATCTGAAAGTAATACTTGTTGTTGTTGTTGACCTGTAAGCATTGCAGCTTGTTGTTCATTATTTAAATTTGCCATATCCATTTGTAAAAAAGCCGCAGCATTTTGTGCTTGTAGTTTTGTATTACCAGTTAACGTAGCCACATCTAAACTTGCCATTGCTGTAGCATTTTGCATTGTTGCTTGTTGTTCAGCACTAAAATCTGCAAGTGTAGCAGACTGCATAAATTTACTATTTGCTAATTCTACTTGTTGTTCTATATTAAATTTATTTAAATCTATATTTGCAACTGTAGCAGCATTTTGTACGGCTCTTTGTTGATCTACATTTAATTGCGCTAAGTTCATTTGTTGTGCAATTTGAGCAGACGTAGTATTTACTTGCATTGTTTTATTTAAGTTTGCAAGTTCTGTTTGTTGTGCTGCATTAAGATTATCTGCACCAGCTTGGTTTAATGCTGTTAAATTTGCTAATCGCATTTGTTGTTCATTAGAAAGATTAGCTACTTCCATTTGCTGTTTAAAACCAGCGTTTTTAGATAAGAAATCCGCAGCTACTTGCATTTCAACTAGACGTTCTTGATTTTGTGCCGTAACATTTTCACGTTCAGTTGTACTTAATAATTGAAGTTCGGCAAGCTCTACTTGTTGTTCATTGCCTAGTTCTTGTGCATTAATAGCTTGTTGATTCTGAGCATTAAGTGTAGCCGCTTGTTGTTGATTTTGAAGATTTTGAAGTCTTGATACTTGTTCTCTTTCAGCAGAAGTTAACAATGCTTGTTGACTAAACTGACTTTGAAGTGTTGCCATGTTCTGTGCAAACTGTGCAGTTTGAGAAGATGCTGTTTGCCTATTAGAAAGATTAGCCATGCGTATTTGCATATCAGCAGTTGTCTGTGCAAGATTAGCTTGTTGTTGATTAGAAAGATTTTGTGCTGCCCTAGTTTGTAAAGCTTGTGCATTAGATTGCGCTATTGGCATTGCACTTTGTATAATTGCATTAAAAAGAGAATCTCTTCCAACACTTGAAACATTTAACCCACGTTGTGCTAAATTGTTTTCAACAAGTTCTACGGCTGGTCTAGCCCATATAGGTACTTCTCCGGTATCCATACCAGCCATTAAAGTTTCCATCTGTGAAGATACTAAAGCTTCGGTAGGTAATGCTGCTATTGCAGCTTGTACTTCTACTGGTTGTGTATCTACAATACCTTCAACAGCAGCAGGATCTTCAACAATTATAGGTGTTAAATTTTCTGGTATGTTTCCAACTTGAGCAAGCATTTCTGCTGCTGCACCTTTAGCTGCTTCACCTGTAAAATTTCTAGCTTGTGCTGCATCATAACCAACAGTGTTAATTATTTGTGCTGCTTGTCCTTCATCAGTTGTTCCAGTTAATGCTTGTCGTTGTTGTCTTTCTGCATCAGGAGTAGAAGCTAATTCAACAGTTGCTCCAGTAACTTTATCAATTACAGCATTAGTTGAAAGATCAAAGTCTACTGTTTGTGCTAGTGCTTCTTTTTCATCAAGATTTTTTCTAGTGGCTGCAATAGCTTCTTGTGTTAAACCTTGATTTTGTATAGCAGCTTGAATTGCACCATCACTTAACTCACCTTTAGCTGCTGAAATTGCTAATGGAGAACCAACCTGTGCAGCGTTCATTCTTGCTACACCCATTCGTCCTGCTTGTGCCGTAGAAACACCAGTAATTCTTTGCGCTCTTTGCCCGATATTTGGTGTAGCTTGTGGAGCAGTTATACGATCATCACTTGTTAAACCACTTAACCAACTTATAGCTTGACCTCTAGGATCACCATCTAATTTAAATTGATCTCTAATAGATTCTGTATCAACACTTTGTGCAGTCATTGTTGGGGCTGTTGTATATTCAGGTCTTTGAATAGGTTGTCTAGGGCCAAAACCTTTATCACCAACAATAGCTGTTTGATTTTGTTCTGCGTCAGCATTTAGTGCTTCAGCTTCAGCCATTAAACGAGGGAACCATTCCATTTGAGCATCAGTCGCAGCTTGCCAATTATAATTGTTATATTTTAATTCTGGATTACCTGTTGTTGGATTATATCGTCCTTGGACAATCATATCCTTTCCTTCAGGTGTTGTATATGCTTTTCTAAATACTAAAACATCTTGTGCTGTTTGTGTTACAGTTAAAGGATTAACAACAACAGGTCTACCTCCTCCGGGCATAATTCTTGTTGATTTTTCTGTAGTTATATCAGGATCAATTTCTTTATCAATTTGATTTTCAGGAACCTCATCAAATGTTTCTTCTTCTTCTTCTTTTTCTTTAGAAGGTTTAAAAGGTGGTATATATGTTACTATTTCATTTTCTTGGTCTTTATTTTGTATTTCTCTAACGCCACCTTCAGCCGTATATTCACTTACTAAACCATCGTCTGTTGTTACAGACATAACTGTATCCATTGGTTGACGTTCAGTTTGTAAAAATTCTTGTCTAGCAGTTCTAGCTTTATCTAGCTCATCTAAATAAGCATCTGCCTTTTCTTCTGCCCCTTCACCCTCAAATACAACTTGATCTCCTGCATCACCAGCCATCCACTTATTAGGCCCAAGCTGTCGTTTTCTTTCAAATGTTCCGGGCGTTGAACCAGCAGCATCAAAAGTTTTTTGTTGTGCTGCTACAGGAGATTGTTCTGCTACAGGAGGAGTTGTTTGTACAGGTGCTACAGGAGGAGTTGTTTGTACAGGTGCTACAGGTGGTCTTCTAACTGAAACAGGAGTTTGAGCTACAGGTTTTGGACGCAACACCCCACCAGTTTCATCTGGAACTTCAGGCTTTGGTTGTGGTTTTGTAGGTTTAGGTGGTGCAGTAACCGTTGGTCTAACAGGCGGTTGTACTGGAGCAGTAGGAGTAAAAGTTGGGGGCGTAAAAGTTCCTCTAGTTCCAGTAAAACCAGATGTAGGAATATTTGGTCGCACAGGTGTAGCAGGTGCAGATATAGGTTTTTTATTTTCTGCTGCTGCTTTTTGTTGTGCTTGTTCTCTTGCTCGTTTAATTGCCGCAGCCGATGCTCTACCGCCTCTTTGTGATTTTTTTCTAGCCATTTATATTTCCTCTAATACGACCAAATAGCAGGTGATGGATAATCTTCTGCCATATCTAAATGAATAAATCTTCCTGTTCCTTTTTGATTTACACCTATACGATGTATGCCATGCTCTAATGCTTTTTTTATTATTGTTAATGCTTTCGCACCACTTACACCAATGTCAATTGCTTTTCCTGTTGTATGTGCGCCCGGCCCTTTAGATTTCATTAGTTCTATTGGATGTTCTGGACATCTATAACCTGATGTTACAGGAAATGGAAAGTCACAGTCTTCTCTAAGAGCATTTAAAACTTTTAAAAAATCTTTATCAAATTTTTCTTTACCACAATGTTGACAAGATAATTCATCTGCTGTAAAATATTTACTTACCATTTTACTTTATTAGCCCAATATGCAGCAGACATTTTTCCTTTCTTTATATTTTTACTATGTCTAGCTTTAAAACTTTTACGTTTAGCTTTCATTCGTGCTGATTCACCAGCTTTAGGTTTACCTGCTGTCTTAGCTCCTTGCTCACCAAATCGAATTGTTTTAACTTTATCACCTACTTTAGCTACAACTACATGAGATTTTTTAGGATGATTAGGTGTACGTTTTGGTTTGTTATAACCAGATACTCCTGCTCTTTTTAATCTAGGATCTCGTTTAGATTTACCACCTTTTTTGTAATCATCACGTATCATGTTATTTTCCTATATCTTCTAGTTTTTTGTGCAATTCGTTTAGGTTGTTTAGAATGCTGCTTGCCTTTTTTTGTATCTTCTCTTTTCTTTCTAGTTGTAGCTGCATATTCTTTACTTGACATTGAATCAATAGCTTTCTTTGGTAAATAACGCTCTCCAGTTTTAGCACTAGGCTTACCAGATTTTGTACGCCAATTTTGTTTTGTCCAAGCCTTTAAAGATTTTTGTGGTTTTTTAATAGCCATTATTTTTTATGAACCTTTTGAACTGCAAAGTTTGCTTCAAGACTTGCACCTTTATGTTTTACAAACTTACCTTTATGTTTCATAAGTTTTAAAGAACCATCTTTTTGTTTCATCCAATGAAAACCTGTAGGGGCTTTTACTTTCATTTATAACCTCCTCCTGCTGCTTTATATTGTTTGGCTAACATCTGTGCTTTACGTGCTGACCATTGACCGGGCTTACCACCTTTAGAGCCAGCTTTAATCTTATTAAATAATCTTTTACGCATTGTAGGTTTAGTATAATTACCTGCTTTATTTACTGTAGATTTTTTCTTTTTCTTTTTCTTTGCTGTCATTCTTGTTTTCCTTTACCTAAAAACAAACCAAACACGGCTGTCATTGCTCCAGTACATACAGATACTAATCCTGCTTGTTCAATTGTTGGAGCTTCTAAAGTTGTGAACCAATGTATAACATCCCAACAAGCAAGAGCCATCATTAATACTAATAGTCGTGGAACTATACGCCACTTGTCAAATTCTTCAGGACTCATTTTCGCATTTTCATTAATTTNTCTGCACCTCTAATACCAAATGACGCACTGACCGCAATAAAAAGGAGATACGAATACCATTCAGGGAGGTTAGATAAAGCATTAAACGATGCATGAACCCTATCTAACACAGCAGGGTCATTAAACGCAACTGCATAACCTACCATAAAAATGGGAACGGCTAATACAATTGTCCAAAATTCGTCTTTCCACGAAGTTCCTGATGCCGCAGCCATTTTAGATTCCCAATCAGCATCATGTTCGATAACAGCCATCTTAGCTTTGTGTTTAGCTTGTGACTGTTCATGCTTATTGTTCATCCATGTACCAGCAAGGTTTGCTACTGGCCCTACAATTGCGCTAAATATATTCATATATAATTCCTTAAATTAAACCGTAAAACTTTCGCCACAACCACATTGAGCAGAAACATTTGGATTGCGAAATTCTAGTCCAGTGTTTAAACCTTCTCTTACAAAATCTAATTCAGAACCATCTAAATAAGCTAAACTTTTAGGATCAACAAACATTTTTACTCCACTATCTTCAAAAACTAAATCTTCTGGGGATACTTGATCTACAAACTCAAGAATATAACTTAGACCTGTACAACCTGAAGGTTTAACACCAACACGAATTCCTAATCCATGCCCACGTTCAGTTATTTGATCGTTAACATAATAGGCTGCTTTATCTGTTATGTTTATTGCCATTAAGTTTATTCTCTTTGTTTTTGTTTAAAATCTTCTATTGCTGCTTTTATTGCATCTTCAGCTAAGACTGAACAATGTATTTTTACTGGTGGTAAAGCAAGTTCCTTGGCGATGTCTGTATTTTTAATTTTGATTGCGTCATCCAAAGACCTCCTTTTAACCCATTCTGTGAGAAGACTAGAACTAGCAATAGCAGAACCACAACCATATGTTTTAAACTTTGCATCTTCAATAATTCCATTACTATCTATTTGTATCTGTAGTTGCATTACATCGCCACAAGCAGGTGCGCCAACCATTCCTGTTCCAACCTTCTTACTGTTTTTATCTAAGCGTCCTACATTTCTAGGATTGTTATAATGATCCATTACTTGTTCACTATATGCCATATTAATCCCTAAATGTTGTTGTTTGTGCAACTAATACAGGTTTGCAATATCCAGTTACTTTAGCTTCGTTATCTTCTATTCTATCTGCAAAATATCGACATCTATTTATATCTCTAAAATGCATACCGTTAGTTTTTATTTCTTCTCCTTCTATAATTACTACTAAAAGAAATGCCATTATTCTCATTTATATACCAACAAAGCTAATAAATAAATAACTACTGCTAATTCAATTGCTAGTATTGTATGATATACTGTCCAGATTATCGGATATTGTTTACTATCTTTTAACTTCATCGTGTGTAATTCATTAACAATTCATAAAATCCATAACACAATGCTAAACAAACACCAATACCAATTAAACTAAATACACCATCTAAATACATTCTTCTTCTTCTTCTTTGTCTATAAACTAATCTTTCTCTTTTAGCTTTAATATCTTTACGCATCTGTATCATTTCACGATACGTTTCAATTCCATATACAACTACAATTAAATCTCTTATATCTTTTTCTTGTTGCTCTATTTTCTTTTTAACGATAATAGCGTTTAAAGCCTCCTGTTCTACTGATCCATTATCTAAAATCTTTCTAAATAGTGGAGGATTTTCACTTGCTTTTTGTGCTTCTTTTATGTCAGCGGCATAACCATACCAGCGACCTAAATGCTGTGCAACATCTTCAATTTCCCTACCAGCTTGTACAAGTTTTTGAACGCCCTTGAAAGCCGTTGTCGCCATCGACAATAGAGCAAGCGGTTCCATTTATTTTCCCATATATAATATAAAAGATATTATAGCTGTTAGTAAAATCCATCCGAATCTTTCGGTATTTTTTATAAAATTTCCTTGTAAACTTACAGATTCTTTTAAAGCTTCTAAATCATCTTCTTGTTCATCGGCACGAAACTCTAATCTATCTATTCTACTTGTTGATGATTCAAGGCGTTCTTCAATACGTGCGCCCATAATAGCTACATTATCTAGCTTCTTTTCAATCCTATCCAATCGTGTTTCGTCCATATCCATAAACTATTATTGAGGGCAAATAGGTAATTCTGTATTTACACCACCAACACCTATTACTCCAGATGTTTGGTTATTTACACAGTTAACACCAGCAACCCACACAGTATTAGAATTAGTTACTTGTGTTAGTATTGCATCTAATTGAGAATCATAATTAGGAATTGAAATACCACCAATTGCATCAAGAATACTTTGAAAATTACTAGTGTAATTAGGAAACTGTAAGTTGTCTAAAGCATTCAGTACAGTAGATGAATTTCCTCCAGAACCACCATTAATACTTGCTAATCCTAATCCAAGTCCTAGATCTACTGCTTGTTGACCGGATACATTAATTGCATCATAAGAACCTAAACCAAGGTTCAACATATTATCGCTGTTATTACCTAACATGTTATATAGGGCTGTAGTTTTTTGACCGTCTTGTTGAATCCTAGCAAGGTTAGATTGCATTGCATAACGTGCCGTAGACTTCTGTGCATCTGAACTTATCCACATGCTTCCAAGACTTCCGGCAACTGGTAGCACCGCTTTAGTCCATTCAAGAGCTACTGATTGTTGTGGTATTACTTGTGTATTAGGACTCTGCATAAGTGCTAACGCCATAACTGCTGAACCTGCTGCGCTGTTATCGCCTGACGCAGCTATTTGTGCCAAAGCTTCTGACTTAGCCTGTTGTGCTTGCGCTTGAGCAATCGCTACGTTTTCTACAGCTTGGTAATATTCCATACCTGCTGTCTGACAACCTGCTAAAAATATTGATAACACTAATGCTAAAATCTTCATAATTTTATTCCCCTTTAGGCCAATTCTGTCCAGCCATTACTGTTGCCAATGCNTCNACATCNGNTGCATTAGCTATTGCTGTTTCAAGTCTTGCACATTCTGTTATTACTGCTGCACGATAGGTAGCTGTTGCAGATGGTATTGCTACATCACGCTCGTATTTTCTTATAACCATCCAATCTGTTGAGGCTAATAGCTTGTTTGCTGTGTCTTTAACTTCAGCAGTCATAGGTGTTTTTAAACCTTGGTTAACAAGTTTTTCACTTGAATCCACCATTTTTTTTGTATTTTCATCATAGACCTGAACATAAATTTGATTGCCATCAGAATCTTTAGCGTCTTCATCTACTAAACGTTTTGCAGTATTTGTATACTGTTGTGTTGGAACACCATCTACTAATTCAACATTGCCTTGTGTAACAAAATAATACTTCTGGTCTTTGCGTTCACCCTGCACAATATCCATTACACCTTCAGCAGTTTTAAAGTCTGCATTGGCTGTTCCACCTGCAAATGAGGTATTAGGGAATAATTGTTTTATTGTTCCTGTTGCGGTTATTGAACCGTCTTTTACTATTGCATACATTTGTTACCTCGCATTTGCGTATTTAAATGGGAATTCGGCAAAGGCCATATAGACATAAGTGTTAGCTGAATTAATGCCGCCATTTGTTGCTCTAATTTTGAAGCCATTTGACAAGAAATCTACACCACCACTACTACCTATACTGCTTTCAGCAGAAGTAGCATTTGTATATAGAACTTCAGTATTTAAATTAGTAGGATCTCTTGTAGAGTCTAGCATCCACCACCATTCACCTGATCCATCAATATATTTAAAAAGTATCCAAGCTGGGGTAAATCCGGTATTTACAAACACACCATTAGTTGAATTGTTGGCTTCATAGCTTCCAAATTTACTAAAACCTTCAACCTCTGCAAAACAATAAGCTACATAAGTGTCACCTGAAGCATTTACACCTCCCCAATTATTTACTGTAAACACAGAACTTGTGGGAGCAGTATCATTCCATGTACCAGCATCATCGCTTGTTCCATAAGTAGTGTCCCAATAAAGAGCATCTGTTTCTGGTGCAGCAGTATTGGCCTGATGATAATTTGCCCAAGCATCTGTATTTCCAGCATTGTTTGTTCTATTTTTTACAACTATCCAAGCTGGAACAACGCCTAGACCATGACCAATAGTTGTAGCTGAACCAGTACCACTATAAGTTACGATAGAAAATCCTGCTGATGTATTAGCAGAAACCGTACTACTTGTTGCTCCATCTGTATTTGCACTTCCAGATCCACCAGCTTTCCAATGCCACATTACATAATTGTCACTACTGGTATTCATGGAATAATCATTGGCGTAAACTGGAACATCTACTGTGTTGTTAGTATTCCAATCAAAATTGGCAACATCATATTCTGCAATATGTTGATTAGAATTTAATGCTACATCTCCACGAACTCTATCTACAAGACTGTGATGTTCTGTATCTGTCCTGCTTTTTATCCAAACTAAATCAGGATTAAAATCTAAACTTATTTCTTGAGCAGTAGCTCCATTTCCTGTGTACAATTTTGTGTTAAAATGCTCTGTAGATTTTTTAACTGCTGGCGTAGCTAGGTTTTGGGAGCATAACGCAAGGTATCCAGATGGAGGGGATCTAAAGAAATTGCCCCGACCATTGCCATCTGCATTGCCTCCTGCTGTTTCTGTTCCAGAAAATGTTCCGTTTTGACCAAAGTTTAAAATGTTTAAACTGCCATGATTTGCGTAACCGGGAGCATTNTTAGCAACTGATACAGTAATAGTATCATCAGTAGTAAATGTTCTTGCAAAGCCTCCAGTTCCAGTTGATCCAGAAGTAGGATCGCCTCCTGATGTACTGCCATCAGCTTTATACCAAACCATTGCACTGCCGCTATCTACACCAAAATACGCATAACCATTATCTACATCTAAAGCCATTCCAAGAATATATGAAGTTGCTGTTGCGCTAGTATTTCCAGTTCCTAAAGTGCCACTGTCCATAACTTTTATATAGTCACCATAAAGGCTAGTAAAAAACCCATCCATTCCTGTTAAATTTTCATTTGCTACACCACTCCAATTTATATCTTGGTCAGTAACTCCAAAAACTGTTACGTTTCCAGATCCTACACTAATACCTATTCTACATTCAGCATACCATTTGCCACTTGCAGGAACATTAAAAGTTGTACTTAAATTTGAATAATGCCCACCATCATATGTACCTGCTGTTACTTTTAAATTACCCTGATCTAAAACGCCTATGGTGGTGTTAAAAGGTTGGATTGAATTTAATGTACAAAAATTATTAGTAGGTGAATCAAGCAAAACATCTGCATTTGCTAAATTATTTGCTGTATAGTTAGTACCTTGACCAGAACTGTCTGTTCCTAATGCTCCTGATACATATTTTAAATAAAAACTATATCCCGAATAAGTGCCT
>FUFK010050362.1_pt1 | contig 51700 bp, 51 predicted proteins | sample 1021851 | NCBI WGS metagenome assembly FUFK01 (sample SAMEA51879418, study PRJEB19060) | metagenome | reverse complement strand
AATAGAATAGACGGAACTACTGGTAATTAATTCGTTTCAATTACAAAACACCATTAATTAAAATTACCCCACTCATCAATAATAACATAATATAAAATAACTTTTTAAATAGTATTTCTGAAACGTATCCTCTAATTATTTTTCCTAAAAAAAAACCTATTACAACTGGTATGGATACAATTAATGAAGGAATAATTGTGCTCATATCAATTAGCTTTAAAAATATAAAAGAAAAAAATTGCATTAAACTATAAAGTAAAAAAGCCAATCCCATAAATTGAACAGTTTTTTCTTTATCATATTTTAGTGATTGTAATAAAAATACAAAAGGCATGGTATAAATACTTGTTAGACCNATAATAAATCCATTAAAAGATCCTACTATCGATTGAATTATTGAACTTTTATGATTAGGTATTGAAATAATTCTATTTGATAAAAAAAGTGAAGAATTAACAAAAAGTAAAATCGCTATAAATATTAAAATTAAATCCGATTGTAGTGTTTTAAGTAATATTACTCCTGGAATGATGATTAGAGTTGAATAAATTAAAAAAAATTTTGTATCAATAGAAATTTTCCTCAAATTATTTCCATTTATCATCTGAAAAAAACTAGTAATAATTGTTGGTATTATCACAAGAGCTATTGTTTCTTTTACATCCACGACAAATGAGAGTAAAGAAATTACAACTGTGATTAGTCCAACACCAAGTATACCTTGGGTAATACCACCAATAAAATATGCTAATAAGATATAAAAAAAAGTTAATGTTGGAAGATTACTTAAAATCACTTAAAAACATAACATGAGTGGCCAAAGAATATATCAACTAATAATATAAAATTACGATTGATTTAAAAATAACGTAATATATACATTCTAGACGTTTATGACATCGGAAGGATGGCTGAGCGGTTGAAAGCACCGGTCTTGAAAACCGGCAAAGGGGCAACTCTTTCCTGGGTTCGAATCCCAGTCCTTCCGCCATTTGATCTATTTTCAATTTTCAAAATGTATAATTATTATTATTTTTTATTTAAAAGGAGAAAAAATGACTGATCGTGTATGTATAAATCTTTCCTATGCTGTACCAAATGATAAAGCTGCTGAAGTTGAAAATATTTTTAGCACCCATGGAAAATGGATGACTGAATTTTATTCTGATGGAACAGATCATTTATTAAATGCTTACTTTACNAAAGCACCAGAGTTTAAAGACCCTACNGATCCTAGTAAGGGCGAAACTGGAAACACATTATTTACAATAAATGAACAATTTGCATCTATGGAGAGTGTTCAAAGACATGTCGAAAATGCCAGTAAAAATGATTATTTCCCAGATTTTGCAAAGATACTAGAGGACTACGGAAAAGTTTTAAGTATGGGTGGCAGTGTATATGTTTCTATAAGATAAAAAGGGAAGAAATAAAAAATAGATAAATAAAATAGTCGAACAATTTGCATATTATTTATATGCTAAACTTTATTTTAAAATTTATCTTTTAAAGATCTCATTACGTCTAAATGTTCAGTTAACGCTTCGAAAGATACAGCTAGTTCATATACAAGAGTTACTAATGCCAATAATACTAAACAAAGATGAATACCAAAACTTATAGCAGAGATGAAACTGTAATTTAATAATAAAAATAATAAGCTTGTACACAACGCTATTCCTCCAAAAAGGGATAAGTAAAGTGTGTATCGTAATAATTTAAGTCTTTTTTCATAATGCATTATATGAAAAGAATATTCACTTTTACTTTTAAATTTTAATTTATTTGTTTCAATATTAGATCTAGAGTCTCTTATTAATTTTGCAAGAGTTGCATACCTAGCTATAACCAATGTAATATAAATAGTACAAGCAAAGAACATTGTTCCATAAAGAGTCATATTACTGCTAAATAACTGGTGATTAATTATGTCCATTTATAAAAAATAGGTGATATTTAAATTAAATAACTACCTCAAAACCTTCAAACTGTGGATGATCTAAATATACTGTTTTATGTTCACCCGCATTTTTATGAGCCATCCTAAAAGCTTCTGATTTAGTCCAATTAATAAAATCTTGCTTTGTCTCCCATTCACTATGAGATGCATAGAGTGTATATTCTTCATTNGNTTCNCTTTTNATTAAGATTAAATTTCTTAAAACCAGGGACTTGGTTTAAATGNGTATCNCTATTNNTCCANATNTCTTCAAAATNNNTCTCTTCNCCTAATTTTACTTTAAATCTATTCATTGCAATAAACATGATTTATTTATGTCTATTCAGATATGATAATTCTAGTATTTGTACCAATAGCAATAGTTACTCTNGAACCAATTGGAATTTGTTCTGNGCCAGATTGAACTATTGAAATGTCATCATCTGTGTCATCNACATCTACAACATATTGAAATCCTGTATGATCTCCTAATGATGAACCAGCAACATAACCTACAATGGCGCCACCAATAGTTCCCACTACAGCAGCAGCATCTCTGCAGTCATCATCAAAAATACCCTCTCCACATCCCACGACAAAACCTACTAAACCTCCGGTAAGAGCACCTAAACCAGAGCTTTCACCAGTAATTTTGACAGGCTCAGCTGCAACAAGAGTTCCATATTTAACTGTGTTAACTTTTTGAGTGTCAGATTTTTTTACGCCAGTATTAAAACCACCACATGCTGTTATCAATGCAAATAAAAATAAAAAAGATAATTTAGGTAGGCCTATCATATTCAACAAATTTTTTAAGCGAATTGGTGAGAAAATTTTCATAATTATCAATATTATAATTGATATTTTCATAAATATCCAAATGTTTTGGATCTAGAATGAAATCATATGAGGGTTCAAAAAAGAAAGGTATTGAAATACGCTCATCCTGATTAAAAAGAACTCTGTGATTAGTTGCTTTCATTTGACCATTTGTTAAAAACTCTAAAGCTAAACCTGTATTAATTACAAAAGCATTTGGATTATGAGGAACATCGTACCAATCCAATGAATGTCTATTTTGAACTTGTAAGCCACCTTTTTTATCTTGATATAAAATAGTCATTATCCCACTATCTACGTGGGTTTCACAACCTAAAGCAACACCGTCTTGTGAAGAGACTTCAACAGGTTTTTCTTGTTTGGGATAGTAATTAAATCTCAGAGTTGACAATGTTTTAGGTCTTTGAAAAGCCTTTTCAGCTAATGATAAATCTGAGGAAAATGAAGATATAATAGATTTAAATATTGTTATTCCTAAATTATGAAGGTCATCAAAATAATTATTTATCGTAATTTGCCAGTCTGGATCTAGAAAAGACATATCATGATTAACTTCAAATTTTTCCTTCTTTAACAAATCAACCATATTTTGCTTTAAAAGTGGATCTCCTATGTCTAAACCCTCTTTACCATTTACAGAACTAGGAAAATAACCTCTATAAACTGTGTTTGTATTAGGATTCCATTTTTTTGGAGCTATTTTAAGTTTCTCTTCCTTATTTAAATAAAAAAATTTTTTACAAGTCTTTAAAAGATTATCAATTTTTGAAATTGGAATACCATGATTTGTAACTGTAAAAAAACCAATTTCTTCAGATGCTTTTTTAATATTATTTGATACTTGTACAGCAGCATCACTATTAAAATCTTTATTAATAATATCCGCTAAATCTATATTTGGAATATAATTACTCTGCATCGCCAATTTTAAAATAAAGTTTTTTGATATATTTCTGTTTCCTTTTTATTGGAAGTTCATAAAATTCATCTATTGAAATAGGTTCACCTATTTTTTTTTGATTGTCAGTAAGTTCGGCTATTATAGACTCATAATAGTTTGCCCACTCTGCATTAGTTTTTGGGAGTTGTTGATCATCCATCATTTTAATCCTAACTTTTTATAAAATAGATTTATAGTATAAAATAAGTCCTTACTGTCGTTATTTTTGATCTGAATAGAACTAGAACTTTGCATTTTTATAATATTTTCTTGTGCCATTTGAATTAAATCATCTAGTATTTTTTGANTTGCTTTTTTAAAAGTAATATCAATAAAATTTCTTTTTATATTTATTTTTGAAATACCAAGTGTAAGAGATTTAATTTTAATAGTTAGTAAATTAAATAAATTAGTAACTTCAACTGGGTAATTACCATATCGATCATATATCTCATCTAAAACATTCTTAAGCTCTTGAATATTCTTTGAATTAGTAAATTTACGATAAATAATCAACCTCGAAATATCATCAGATATGTAATTCTTTGGAATGTAATATTCAAAAAATGCATCGAATTCAAATTCATCATAATCATCTTCAATTTCTGCATTATTATTTTTTTGTCTTTCCACCTCATCTTTTAACATACTTTGGTAAAGCTCTATTCCAATATCTTTCACATGACCACTTTGCTCATCACCAAGTAAATTACCTGCGCCTCTTATTTCTAAATCCTCATTAGCTAACTGAAAATTTGATCCTAGATTTTCATAGTTAGCTAAAACTTGAAGTTTNTTTAGAGCNGTTTTATTGATTAATTTTTCACTGTCATGAAATAAATAGGCATATGCTCTTTTATTTGAACGACCTACCCTACCTCGCAATTGATATAANTGAGATAAACCAAATAAATTAGAATTAAATATTATTAGTGTGTTTGCATTTTTAATATCTATTCCAGACTCAATAATATTTGTAGAAATAAGGCACTGTATCTCACCTTTTGTAAAAGATATGAACACATCCTCAATATCTTTTTCTTTCATTTTACTGTGACCTACTCCGTAAGAAAGATCTATATTTAATTTTTTAATTTCATTTTCGACAAAAGGAATATGGCTTATTCTTGGTACAACAATAAAAATTTGTCCATTCCTCTCTAATTCATTCTTTATTGCTGAAATAAGGGCAACAGACTCATATTTTTGAACATAAGTTCTTATACTAATTCTATTTGATGGAGGTGTTCCAATAATACTTAAATCTTTTAAGCCCAATAAAGACATCTGAAGTGTTCTAGGAATAGGTGTGGCAGACAATGAAAATAAATGAATAGTTGGGTATTTGTTGATTAAATATTCCTTTTGATCGACACCAAATTTTTGTTCTTCATCAATTACCAGTGTGCCTAAATTATTAAATTCTATGTCTTTTTTAAAAAGACTATGTGTTGCAATAAGAATTTGAATATCACCAGACTTTAATGAAATTAAAATTTCTTTTTTTTCTTTTGACGAAGTAAATCTAGATAGACATGCAACCTTAATATTAAAAACTGAAAACCTCTCACTAAATGTATTAGTGTGTTGCATTGCTAATAATGTGGTGGGAACGACTATTACAAATTGAAAACCTGATAAATACGTTGCACATGCAATTCTTAAAGCCACTTCAGTTTTGCCAAATCCTACATCGCCGCATATAAGGCGATTAGATGGTTTATCTTGTTTTAAATCATTTAAAGATTGTTCAATTGAGTTTAATTGGTCCTCAGTTTCAACAAATGGAAATTGTTGATTAAATTTCTCAAGATCAGAATTATTATATTGAAACTCTTTGATGTTTATAGTGGATCTCTTTGCTGCATTTTTTAAAAGTTTATTAGCTAGAAAACGAATTTTCTTCTTAACTGAAGATTTTCTTAAAATCCAATCATTCGTGCCTAATTTATCAAGAAGTAGATTATTATCATCAAACCCATATCTTGAAATATAGTTTAAATTTTCAATTGGTAGTAAAAGCTTGTCGTTACCGCGGTAAATTAATCTAATAAACTCCCTAATTCGATTATTAATTTCAATATTATCAATGGATATAAATCTACCAATACCATGCTTTTGATGAACAACTGCATCTCCTANTGAAAGATCATTAAAATTGATTATAGTGTCTAAATTCGTTTTTTTTGTAGTATGAGTGTTTTTATTGAGATGTACGATTCCATCAAATAGATAGTCTTTTGAGATTACAGATTTATAGAAATATAAATTATTACCATAATTTGGTTCAATATTTTTCTTTTGAAGAAATTCGTTTTCTATTGAGGAGGAATTTTTTCCACTATGAAAATATATTTTATTACTCATTTTAGAAAATTCATCTAAAGAGGTATTTGATGTAATTTTTAATGATTTAGGTGAGCTAGATAATATATTTGTAAATTTAAAATTTTTTATTTTGTTATCTTCTAAATAATAATTTGAAAAAGGGATCTCAGGTTGGACTTGATCAAAAATTGTTTTAAGAAAATTTAGCTTTTCTTTTAATATTATGTCACTTCTATTAATTGTATAAATGGAATATCCCATAACGATATCCTCAAAATAACTATCTTTATTACTTGGCTCTAATAACTCAATATTAGGGTTAAATATATCAATCCTCTCTTTCTCATCTTTAAAAGTAAGTTGTGTTTGAGGATTGAATTCTTTTATTGTTTCAATCACATTATCAAAGAATGAAATTCTATAAGGATTATTATTACTGTTATAAATATCTAAAATATCCCCTCTTAGTGAAAATTCGAGTTTATTATAAGCATTTGCTTGGTTTGAATGATTAAATTCAACTAATTTTTCTAAAATTGTATTAGCTTCAATAGTTTGATTTTTAGTTAATGTTAAAAAATGATTAGCATCTTTATTTATTTGAAATTTTTTTAAAAGATTATTGCAAGTTATTATTATTATATCATTATGAGTTAATGTCTGTAATTTTTCTGACCTATCAAGTAAAATATCAGATGATGAACTTTCAGAACTGAACGGTAAAGAGTCATGTGCTGGAAAATAACATATTTTCTTATGGGGATAATGTATATTTAGAATATTTTCATAGTCTAGAGCTATCTTATCATCTTCACATAATAAAATTGATTTATTGCCAAATTTAGAAATAGGATTTTCCAATATTATTTTGATAAATTTATAATTTTAAGGTACTTAATTCTATCTTCTTTGAAAGACTCATTAAAAAATACGTCAAATATGTATTGTGTTTCATTTTTTAATAAATCATCTAATTGATCAATTAGAGCCTCATCATTAGTGTTTTCAAGTTTTGAATAAATTCTCTCAAAAATTACATCTAATTCTTTTATACCTAATGTTTGACATCGATATTTTATTTTTTTTAATTTATCTTTGTAGTAATTATTCATGAACGACAATAGTTTCGATTTTTTATATCAGAATGTAGAAAAACTTAAAGGAATAGGTCCAAAGAAAGCGTCCTATTTTAAAAATCTAAATATAAACACAGTTATTGATATATTTTATAATTTACCGACTAGATCAATAGATCGTACTCAGGATATTGACTTTAAAAATCTTGAAAAAGGACAAACTATNACCACTCTCGTTAAGGTAAAAAAACATCATTTTCCTTTCAATCCTAAACTACCCTACGTGATTGAATGTGAAAAAGGATCTTTAATTATAAACATAATTTATTTTTCAATAAGAGGGAATTTTCTTAGAAAAAAATATCCTGAAAACAAAGAATTAATTATTAGTGGAAAAGTATCATTTTATAAAAGCAATCTTAGTGTAGCACACCCTGATTACATAGAAGAGATAGAAAATGAGGATAAGTTAAGAACTTTTGAAAATATTTATCCTTTAACAAGGGGTATCACATTAAAAGATATCAGAATAGTTTTAAATGACGCAAAAAATCATTTAAATAAATTTGATGAATGGTTGAACGAAAATATTATTAAAAAATATAATTTTTCAAGTTTCAATGAATCATTAATAAAAATGCATTTTCCCTCTGTGAAAGAAGATATTGAAAATAGAGAAAATTTTAGAAAAAGGTTGGCAGTTGATGAATTAGTTTCAAATTATTTTGCTATTAGATACTTAAAAGAAAAAACAAAAAGAAAAAATGAAAGTTTAAATCTTAAATTTAGTTTACAAGAAAAATTGATAAATAAGCTACCTTTTGAGTTAACAAAAAATCAATATAAAATCATAAACGATATAAATAATTATAATAATACTCAATATCGAGAAACAGTACTATTACAAGGTGATGTAGGTTCAGGTAAAACTATTGTATCCTTATTAACAGCAATNCCTTTTATTCAAAAACATAAACAAGTTGCGTATATGGCGCCTACAGAAATATTAGCTAATCAAATTTACAGTAATGTATTAAATCACCTAGATAATGAGGAAGTTAATCCTATATTGCTCACTGGAAGTACTAAAAATAAAAGTAAAATTTATGAAAAAATAGAAAAAGGTATTTTTAATTTTATTATTGGTACTCATGCTATNTTTCAAGAAAATTTAAATTTCTCATCNTTGGCATATGTAATAATCGATGAACAACATCGATTTGGTGTTCAACAAAGACTGTATTTAGCTGAAAAAGGAATAAANACAAATATTCTATTAATGTCTGCCACACCTATTCCAAGAACACTTGCATTAGCTCAATATGGTGAAATAGAACAGGTAATACTAAAAGAAAAGCCAGCTTTTCAAAAACCGATAATAACTAAAGTATCGAACATTGACAAAATTAAAGATATAGAAATTTTGTTAAAGAAAAAAATTTCAAATGTATCTCAAGTTTACTGGATTTGTCCTTTAGTTGAAGCATCAGAGACTCAAAAGTATAAAGATGTAGAAACACGATTTAAGTCTTTGAAGAATATATTTGGTTCAGAAGTTGAAATGTTACATGGTAAAATTAAGAGTGATCAAAAAGAAAGAATTATTCAAAATTTTCAAAAAGGAAATATAAAAATATTAGTTGCTACTACTGTAGTAGAGGTAGGTATAGATAATAAAAATGCAGATTATATTGTAATTGAAAATGCAGAAAAATTTGGCTTATCTCAATTACATCAGTTAAGAGGAAGAGTAGGAAGAGGTAACAATCAAGGCTATTGTTTTGCNTTATATGGCAAGGATTTACCTGATAATACGATAAATCGACTAAAAATATTCAAAGAAAACTTAGATGGTTTTAAATTATCCGAAAAAGATCTCGAAATTAGAGGCACTGGTGACATATTAGGATATCGTCAAAGTGGTGACTCATTATTCAAGTTTGTAAATGTTTATCATGATCAAGAACTAATAATAGATGCACTTCAATATGTAAAAAAATTGATTGAAAAAAAAGAGTATGAAAATGAAAAATTTAAAAAAGATATATATAAGTTACTTATGTTTTTTAAGCAGCAAGAAGCAATAAAACTATTATTTAGTTAACTTTTTAATTTTTTTCTTTTTAGGAAGAGCTTTTTTAATTTCCGGTGCTTTGGGTGTAACTAGTCCTGCAGAAATGATGTATTTGATTGCTTGATCGACAGACATATTAAGTTTGGTACATTTTGATAATGGAACAAACATTAAAAAACCTGTAGTTGGATTAGGTGTAGATGGCATGAAAACATTTATCATTTTTTGATTTTTTCTTTTTGCTATTTCCCCTTTTGTTTCACTTGTTAAAAATGCAAGAGCAAAAATATCTTTTTGAGGATATTCAATAAGAACAACCTCTTTAAAAGCATTAGACTGTGTNGTAGCAAATGTATCAATAATCTGTTTTACTGTATTATAGATTGAGTTTAAGCCAGGTATTTTGGATAAAACAGCATCAACTACTCGATGATAAAGTTTTCCAAAAAAACTTCCAGCTANGGCTCCTAAAATTGTAAAAAATANAAAAGCAACTATTAAACCAACACCAGGTATTTCAGATGGAATACCAAATTTATTTAGAGGTATGAAAGGTCTAAATATTTTATCTGCAATACCAACTACTACCCATGCAACGTAAATAGATAAAGCTAATGGTGCAACAATTAATATGCCACTAATAAAATGATTTTGAATTTTTTTCATTTATATTAATTATTTATTTTATCTTCAAACTCAAAAACATTCTTATTATTAATTTCAAAAGATACTTTTATCGATAGATCCTTTACATCAGGGTTATTTTCAATGAATTGATTAAGTTCTTGTTGTGAGCTAATCCCTAACCTTTTGAGAAATTTTCTAACTTTTAATTGTGTTTCATCATCCATGAAATTGATAATATGGATTTTTTTTCATATTTGAAGGCTTTTAAATAATCAAAAACTATAAATGATAGTTAGGATAGTTTTCAATTCTAAGATAGTTGTAGATATGCCTATTACTACGATTAATCTAGCTAAAAAAGATAGTATTTTATTGCCTTTATATTTTTGAGAACTTCTCCAAACACCAATGCAAGATGTAAAGTAATAGATTANATTTANTACAAGATATAATGAAAATGTATAAATAAAATTTTGTATATGTATTTTTGTAACGAGCAATAGNGGTGCNGAAATAAGNAAATTAACAAGAACGTAATAAATCCAATAACTTTTGTATAAAGGTAAATTNCCTTTAAAAAGCTCCATAAGGTTATTTTCAATTTTAAATATGAAATTCATATTTTAATTCTTCCCCATTGAATTTTATTCCAGACTCTCTCATGAATATAATAAATTAATATACCGTTCATTATTTCATAAATGACAATGGATTTTGTCCAATCTAAGTTTGATGTAATAAACATAGCAGAAATAAATGTTATTGTAGATGCGGCTAATCTCCATGTGAGTGCCTTGAAAAATGATCTGAGTCTAATTACTTTTTGATTAANTCTGCCATATTTGTATAAATTCCATACTCTTTCATGAAAATAGTATGTAATCATTTTTAAAATGAAAACAATTAAAGCTACATAGAAAGGAGAAGTTGCATCAAAGTTTTCTGAACCATAAGAAATAACAAAAAAACTTATCAGAAAAGTATTTATNAAACCAACTATTCTATAACTTATAGTTTTTAAGATTGATCTATTTTTTGTTACTTTCATTATTGAAGAATTTCATATTCTTTCAAATGAAGATTAGCTTTAAATTTTTTTGAATTAATTCTAAATTTAGCAGGAATTTTAATTATTTCTTTTTCAAATGAATAAACCGTTATAACTTCTAAATTATTTTTTTTATTCTCTTTATAAAGACCTTTAAAAAAAGGAAATACTAAATCTATAACTTCAACGTTTCCCTTGTATATTGAAGGATTATTAGATTTTAAGTTTTCTGTATTTTTTGTAATTGATGATAATTCATAAATGTTAATTCCATCAATAATTAACCTTTTTGAATCTGTTTGGAAAATAAAATATTGAACTAATTGTGATATCGGATCAGTGAAAAATTTATAATCATTAATTAAAGTATTTTGCAAATTAATTTGATCACTGGAGAGTTCTTTTGAAATTTCAATATTTGATATAGTACCATTCTTGTTAAAAATAATATTTTCAAATCTATCCTGTTTAGAGCTTTTTGTTTTACTTTTGTAAATTATGGGATTGAAGCTATCATCTTTAATTTCTCCACTAACTTTTGTAATAGACTCATACCCATAAATTTTGTCAGTCACACCATAACTTTTAATTGTGAAATCAATTTCATATAAATTATCTTCAATTTTAATTTTCCAGAATAAGTCTGCTAGGTGAATTGATTTCCAATCAATTTCATATTTTAGATTTATTACTTTAGAGTTNAGGTAATATGGATATATTATNAAAAAAATTATGAAAAATATGCGCATNAATAAAACATCGTATAAAAGTACTACTATCGATGATTATAATACTATAATTGATGTAAGAACCCCATTAGAGTTTGATGAAGACCATATCCCAAGATCAGTAAATTATCCTGTATTAACAAATAAACAACGTCATGAAATAGGATTGAAATATAAAGAGAATTCTTTTTTAGCCAAAAAAGAAGGAGCAAGTATTATTAGTGCAAATATTTCCAAAATTATTAATAAAATAAAATTTGATAAAAAAGATAAAACATTAATTTATTGTTGGAGAGGTGGTCTCAGATCACTTAGTTTATATTTAGTTCTTAAACAAATCGGTTACGACGTAACATTATTAGAGGGTGGATATAAGACGTACAGAGGTTATGTAGTAGATTTTTTTGAAAATAATACTGATAAATTTAAATTTAACCAAATTATGGGTGTAACAGGTGTAGGAAAAACACTTTTTATCAAAGAATTATCGAAAANATATCAAGTGATCGATTTTGAAGGTTTGGCCAAACATAAAGGCTCTATTTTAGGAAATATACCCAATACTGTTCAACCATCACAAAAATTATTTGAAACATTNATTTATGAAAAACTTCACTCTTTCAATTCAAGAAAAAATATATGGGTTGAAGCGGAAAGTATCAAAGTGGGAAAGTTAAGTATTCCAAGTAAAATCTGGAAAAATATGCCTTTGGGTAAAAATGTAAAAATAAAGAGTAATTTAAACGAGAGGGTAAAATTCATTTTAAAAGATTATAAATATTTTACAAATTCACCGGATTTAATGAAAAATGCACTTATTGTATTAAAAAAAATTATTCCAAAAGAAGAATTTAAACTTATTGAAATTAATTTAAAAAAAAAGGAATATTTTCAGTTTGTGAAATCATTAATTGAATATCATTACGATAGAGCTTATAGAAAGACACGAGCAGAAAATGACAGTAATATATATAAAGAGATATATCTAAATAAAATCAACTTAATAAATATTAAAAGAGCTATTAAAGAGAATAATTATTTTTAAAATGGTCAAATTTTTTTACTTTACCAAGATTAAAATTTTTTAGATTTACACCCTTACCTTTTTCTACACTTCCAATACAAATAATCTTAATACCCCTTTCAATTAAAAGTTTTTTTTTATTTAAATATAATAAGTTTTTAGGTGAGGTAAAAACTGGAACATACTCNTCCCCACTGGATAAAATAAGTGAAATATATTTTTCTTCTTNAAANAACTTANAAAGCTTAGAATTAACAGAGTTGAGATTATTTAATTTAATTTTTTTTTTGGATTTCAAAGAAATAGTTTCTAAAGTTGATAAAAGACTATCTGATAAATCCATACAACTTGTAATATTTAGATGCTTAAATATATCTTGATAAATATACATTTTAGGTTTTAAAAATTGTTTTACTGATAATTTTTTTAAATTATTAGGTAATTTAAACTTACTATATAAACTTAAGTATCCTAGTTTTGAATATCCAATACCTGAAAATGTATAAATTTTATCATCAATCTTAGCATTAGATCTCTTTATTATTTTAGTATTATTAATTTTATCACTAATAATTGTTAAAGATAAAAATATTTTCTCAGAAGAAGTGGTATCTCCACCTATTATCTCGACCTTATTTCTAAGACATATTCTGTGAAAATTAGTGATGATTTGTTGCACAAACTTATAGTTTTTATTTGGGAAACTAATATTTAGTAGAACATATTTAGGTACGCCACCTGAGGATTGAATATCACTATAATTTGAAAGAAAAAGTCTGTGTGCTATGTTTTGAGGAGTAAAATGCTTTAAATCAAAATGCTTATTTTCAACTAAAGTATCAGAAGAGATTAATTGTTTTGTTATGTTTATATAAGCACAATCATCACCTATTTTCTTATAATTCTTTTCAAAATAATTAATAATTTTTTGCTCATATGACATTAAGTAAATATAATTGAATATGAATTCAAAAACAGAGATATTTAATTAATTTTTTTTCTTACCAAAGGAAATGAGTCTCTTTTTTTAGTTAAAACTAGTTGGAAAATCACATTATCACCTTTAGTAAATGATAATTCACTTAAATTTAAATAAGCTTCCCACATCCTTATAAATCTATCATCATATAATTTAAGAACTTCTTTTTCTTCTTTTTTAAAATTTTTAAACCAATGAGAAAGTGTTTTAGCATAATGTAATCTAAGAACCTCTATATCTGAGATTATAAGACCAGATTTTTCTACAGCTGGCATTATCTCAGACAAAGATGGTATATAGCCACCAGGAAAAATATATTTTCTAATAAATGCAGGAGTCATTTTCGGAACTCTAATATTGCCGATTGTATGTACTACCGCTATGCCATCATCAGATAATAAATTATATATTTTTTTAAAATATGTTTTGTAAAAGGGTTTTCCTACATGCTCAAACATTCCAACAGAAACTATTTTTGTATAAGAATTCTCTTCATCTCTATAATCTTGTAAAGAATAAGATAAATTTTCTTTTTTATCTGACTTTTTAAGTTGGTCATTACAGTATTTAATTTGCTCTTCAGATAATGAAACACCCTTTACTTTACAGTCATGATGATCTGCAAAATGTCTACTAAGTGATCCCCACCCACAACCTATGTCTAAAACNCTATCATTNGAATTTAATAATAATTTGTCAGCTAATCTGCTCATTTTGTTAGTTTGTGCTTGTGTTAATGAGTCGTTTTCNTTTTCAAAGTATGCGCATGAATATTGCCTAGTTTCATCCAAAAATAAGTCATACAACCTATCAGATAAGTCGTAGTGACTTGCGACATTACTTTTTGAACTCTTAACGAAATTTAACTGAAATAGTGGATTAATGATTAAAATAATTCTGAATATTAGCGTATTTGATATTTTTTCAAGGTATTTATTATAATTTTCAATAAGTAATTCAGAAAACTCATAAAAAGTCGAATTGCTTAACTCGTAATCTTTATCCATATATCCTTCTGTAAGCACGAGAGAAGGTGCATAAAAAATTTTATTTAAAAATTTCTTATTATTGATCTGTAAAATTAACGGATCTGTGCCGTTGTCAATAAGATGGTCATTTCCCTCAAATTTTATAATAATAGATCTTGTTTTGATTAAGTGTTTAATTAAAAATTTGAGTACCCTAAAAGACATAATTTTCTTATAAATATCTATATATACAAAATTTATAAAATTTTATCATATATTGATTGATAAAATGAATTAAAATATCAATTAAATAGTTGAACTTTTGATATTAAGCTAACGTAATACAAAATATGCATACCAAAGAAAAAATTGAATTTATATCAAATTGGATAAAAGATTATGCACATTCAAATAATGTTGAAGCGTTAGTTATTGGTATATCAGGAGGNATTGACTCTGCTGTTACAAGTACNTTATCAGCAAAAACAGGCTTAAAAACTTTTGTTGCGAACATGCCTATACTTGATCACAAAACAACTAATGAAAGAGGTATAAATCACATAGACTGGTTAAAAAAGAATTTTAGTAATGTAACGGACTTTAAAATAGACCTCTCTCTTGTATTTGAAAGTTTTAAGTCAGCTCTTGATAAAAATGACTCAGAACACGGTTATGCAAATTCACAGGCTCGATTAAGGATGATGACTTTGTATCAAATAGCAGCTAGCAATAACGGAATCGTTGTTGGNACAGGAAATAAAGTTGAAGACTTTGGAATNGGTTTCTATACAAAATACGGNGATGGAGGAGTTGATATTTCTCCAATCGCAGATTGTCTCAAAACAGAAGTATGGGATATGGGGAAGGAATTAAATATAAACCAAGACATAATAGATGCAGCCCCNACAGANGGTTTATGGACTGATGGAAGNTCTGATGAAGATCAAGTTGGTTTGAGTTACTCTGAAATCGAAGAGGCAATGCTTAATGAGAAATCTTCAAATAGGCATAAGTATCTTGAGATTAGAAAAAATAACATTCATAAAATGAACCCAATTCCAGTTTGTATTATACCTAAATAATTAATTTTTATTTTAAATTTTTGAGTAAAATTAGTAGTCTGATATAAACACTCTAACTTTGAAAATAATAACTTTAATAATCCTTCTTTTTTTAAGTAATAATGCATCTTCCATTGAAGTTAATTTTCATGCCTGGGGTGGATCAAATAATATAAATAACTATATAGATAATTTAAGAGAGGATCTTGTCGACTCTGGTATTGATTTAAAACACACAAAAATAAGTGACACTGAGTCTAGTGTAAATTTAATTTTATCAGAAAGTATTAATAAAAAAAGTAAAGTTGACTTGATTTGGATAAATGGAGAAAATTTTCAAAAATTAAAACTCAATAATTTACTATATGGACCTATTAATGACCTTAATAATTTAAAATTTATAAATCTAGAAGATGAAACACTCATAAATGATTTTGGTATACCGACAGAAAATTATGAAATTCCTTGGGGGAGATCTCAATTTGTATTTTTATATGATAAAGAACTTATTGAAAGTCCACCAAAAGATATATTTGATCTAAAGAAATTTATTATTATGAATCCTGGTCGTTTTACTTATCCAAAATTACCAAACTTTCATGGTACAACNTTTTTAAAACAAATTTTGTACGAATTAGGTCATTATAACTTGATGACTAANAAGTTTAACTCAGANAATGATGATCATAAAAATGCAATTAAAGAACTATTGAATTTTGTGAATGAAATTAATCCATATTTGTGGAGTGAAGGCAAAAGATATCCAAAAAATAATATGGAAATGATGAAAATGCTTGCAAATAGAGAGATCTTTATATCTTTATCGTTTAATCCTAATGAAGCGAGCGCTCAAATAATCAATGGTAACTTAAGGGAAAACACAGGTACGTTTATATTTAATAATGGAACTATTGCTAATACTCATTATCTAGCAATTCCAAAATATTCAAATAATATTGAAGGGAGTTTGATAGTTATTAATGAACTTTTAAATCCAAAATATCAGGCTCTNAAAATGAATCCACATATTTGGGGTGATCCAACAGTATTAGATTTAAAAAAGTTAAATAAGGATCAACTAAGTCTATTTAAATTTGATTATCAAAATAACAATTTAGATAATAACGTAAAAAAAATGTTGGAACCTCATATTTCATGGACAGAAGTTATTGAAAAATATTGGATTGAAAACNTTAATTAACTCTATTTTAATTTTAATAATTGTCACGATACTTTGTGTAATACTTAATTTTATTGGTAAAATCTTTTTTATAGAAACTTTATCCAAGATACCAAACCTATTTTATCAATATATAAACTCAATAAAATTAACTTTTATTTTAAATACTAGTGTTATTTTACTCACAGTAATCTTTGGTTTCTTAATATCTATTTATTTTTTTGTAAATAAAAAAAACACAATACTTAAATATTTTATTCCATATCCACATATTTCATTTGCGATTGGTATTTTATTTTTTTTTTCAACAAGTGGTTTATTAAATAGATTTTTGAATTTATATAATAAATCTGAAATACCGCTAATTGACTATATGAGCAACAATGAATATTCAATCCTATATATAATAAGCTTAACAATGAGAGAGCTACCATTTTTTATATTAGTAAGTATTATGATTTTGAATAAAATAAATTTTCTTTTTTTACAAAAACACTCGGAAAATCTTAAACTTAAAAAGTTTAATTTTTATTTATCGGTTATTTTTCCCTTATGGATAAAAAGAATGCTTTTACCAATATTAATTATAATATCTTTCTCTTATAGTAATTATGAATATAGCTTCATATTAGGTACACAATTTCCTGAATTACTTAATCAAGAATTAGTAAATATATGGAAAAATGAATTTCATTATAATACACATAATTACAATGTTTTAAGTTTATTCATCATAATCAGTTTTATTTTTACCTATTTATTTATTTATTTGATATTTCAAATAAATAGTTTCCTGTCTATTAATAATGTTTATAGAAAATTAAACATAAATTTAATACTAATTGGAAAATATTTATATTTATTTTTAATATTTATTTTTGTTTCTAACTTTATAGTTTTATTAATAAATTCATTAAGCACTAATTGGTTTTTTCCAAATATAATTCCAAGTGGTTTTACAATTAATAATTTTTTAGAAATATTTGATAATAATTTAAACTTGATTATTAATTCAATAATAATAAGTATTTTTTTATCTATATTATCAATTGTTATTTTTTTAACTTATTTTCAATTAAAAATAAAATTAACAGGTAATTTTTTAGAATATATTTTATTTATTAGTATTTTACTGATTTTAATAATTCCACAAAATATATTTTTAATTAACTTAAATGTAATTTTAAATTATTTACCAATAGATGGTGAATTATTTTTTTATTTATTTAGTCTGATAATCTTCATTTTTCCTTATACATATTTTATAATGAAAGAAAAATTCTCATCAGAATTATATAAAAGTCTATATATACAAAAGGAAAATCTAAAACTATCTAATTATAAATTTTTAAAGAATATAATTTACCCTATTTATAAGGATACAATTATATTTATTATTCTTATTGGATTTAGTGTTTGTTATTACCAATTTTTGCAAAGTATATTTATTGGTAATGGTAACCAACGTCTATTTAACAATGAAGTGATGGTGTTATTTTCTGGAGAGTCAGCTCAATTGTCCTCAGCAGCAGCAATTGTTAATTTACTTCCATGTTTGGTGCTGTTTAAATATTTTAAATTTAACAATGTTAAAGTGTAAAAATATAAACATTAGTTTAAAAACAAAAAAATTAATAAGTAATTTTAATATTTCTATTTATCATAATGAAATTTGGACTTTAATGGCTCCTAGTGGATCAGGTAAAAGTACTCTCTTAAAATATATTTTAGGAAATAAAGAGTCAGATTTTTCTTACAATGGAGATTTATATCTTAATGAAATACAAATAAACAGTAAATCAATTTCTGATAGAGATATTTCAATGATATTTCAAAATGACCTTTTATTTCCACATATGACAATTATTCAAAATCTTAATTTTGTAAATAAATCTAATAATTTAAAAGCTATTGATTTGTTAAAAGAAAACAAATTAGATCATATAGCTAATTCTATGCCTGACAAAATATCTGGTGGTGAAAAAAGTAGAGTCTTGTTAATAAGAGTTTTGTTATTAGAAACAAGTGTTATTTTATTAGATGAACCATTTAATGGATTAGATACAGAAACAAAATTTAAAACTAAAGATTTTTTTAATAAAAATTTATTAAAATTTAACAAAATAGCACTTATGGTAACTCATAATGAAGATGATGTTATTGATAATAAAAAAATACTAAATCTATAAACTAACTATATGCCTTAAGGCATAAATATAACCATTTTTGCCCATTCCTAAAATCGAACTATGGCAAGCATGAGCAATGATTGACTTTTGTCTGAAATCCTCTCTAGAGTATATATTAGAAATATGTACCTCAATCTTTGGTATTTTTTTAATNTCTAGTGAGTCGTGAAGAGCTACAGATGTGTGAGTAAATCCTCCAGGGTTNATTATAATTCCATTATAACTCTCATCCAAATCATTAATTTTGTTTATTAACTCTCCTTCAACATTATTTTGAAAAAATTCAACAATACAGTCTAACTTAGTAGCCTCTTTAGAAATTTCTTCCTCTAGGTCTTTTAATGTAAAATCGCCGTAAATATTTTCTTTTCTTTTTCCGAGCATTTCAAGATTTGGACCGTTTATTACTAAAATTTTTTTACTCATAACTATTGTTCTTATATCAAAGATTTATGCATTCCCAATAGGTATAATAAATAAATATTTCTCAATTTTTTTAGTTTAAATCATTAAATATAATGATATTTAAGATATTTAACTAATTGGAGGGTAATTATGAGAAAATTTATTATTGATATGACTATGTCATATGACTTTCAGGTAACTATTGAAGCTGAGTCTGAGGAAGCAGCTAAAGCAAAGTTNACAAATACACCATTAGAGCAACTTGGTAGCTATAAATTTGGCTCATTTTATAANACATTTAGAGGTATAAAATTAGATGAATTTGATCCAAGATTTTATAAGGACGAAGATAAAGTAAGATAAGCATACGATGAGTAGAACTATTACAGAAAATCTCTTTGGNACANANTTCTTTTCNAANTANTANNTNACTATANTAGGAGTGATTTTACTGACNNTATCTTCTAAAATTTCTATTCCNTTTTACCCTGTNCCAATGACATTACAAACTTTGGTNGTTTTCTTTATAGCTGCATCAATGGGCATNATTGGGTTTTATTCAACATTNATTTATGTGGTTTTAGGTGTGCTAGGACTGCCTTTATTNGCTAATGGTGGAGGAATTGGCTACATTTTTTCTCCAACATTTGGTTTTTTATACGGAATGGTAATTTCTGCGTTCATGATTGCATATATNCTCAAATCTGAAGTAAACACAGGTTTGATCAAGTTATCGGCTACTATTCTTGCTGGTGCATTTGTAATATTTTTATGTGGTATTAGTCACCTTTCGTTTTTTGTAGGTCTTGAACAAGCTATAAATCTTGGTTTATTGCCATTTTTGTATAGTGAATTNCTAAAGATTGTATTNGCTATAGCTATAATTTTTGGGTTGATTCANAGAGTTAATCAAAAAAATTCATAAATAAGTTTTACTTACAGTTTCAAATATTGAGAAGTGCCGAGATGCCAATTCNTGTCTATTCTTGCTGTATCCTCCACCTATAACAGTACAAAGAGGTATTTTTTTTTCTTTGAAATACTCACATACAATTTCATCTCTTTTTTTAATGCCATCATCAGTAAGGTTTAAATTACCNAGATCATCGTTAGAGTGAACATCAACTCCTGCATCATAAAAAACAATATCTGGTGTAAAATGAGACTCAATTTGATCAAGCGTTTTTGTGAGGATATTTATATATTTAACATCATCTACTTCATCATCTATTGGTACATCTAAATTGCTATTTTTTTTGTCAAATGGAAAATTATTTTTACAATGAATTGAACATGTAAAAATATTATCAATATTTTCACAAATAGAAGCAGTTCCATCACCTTGATGAACATCTAAATCTAATATTAAAATTTTATTTATTTTTTTTTGATTAAGTAAAGTTATCGAGGCATAGGCTAAATCGTTAAATACACAAAAACCAGATCCACAATCTTTAAAAGCATGGTGAGTCCCACCTGCTAAATGACATGCAATACCATAATTTAACGCCAACTGAGATGTTTGTAGTGTGCCTTGTATAGCTAAAAAAGATCTTTTAGCTAATCTAGCACTCCATGGTAAATTTATTCTTCTCTCCTGATCTCTTGATAGATTACCTTCTTTAACATTCATAACATAATCACTGTTGTGTACTACTTGTACATCATTTATAGGTGCTGACTTACTTTGATGAATTGTTAAATTCGTATATAAATTTGAGTTTTTGATATAATTATATAAATCAGAAAATTTAGTTCCAACAAATCTATGGCCCTCTGGAAGAGGAATGTCATAGTTATCATTGTAAACAACATTTAGTTTTTTCATGGATTTAAATTTTCTTTAAAGCTGACTAATCTTAACTATTTCATCAGACTCGTATGTGGTTTGATCTAGGTTCTTCTTTACAATATTTGTCATTGCATTAGCTACTTTTTTTGCATGAATTGGTCTCATTTTTTTAAGCGGGCCTAAAAATAATGGTGTTAATAGCTTGAAAATTGGAATTCCAATTTTCTCAGCAAGTCTAAANTGTNNTCTTTTNCCNAGTAAAAAAGATGGTCTTAAAATACCAAGGTTATCAAAGTTTAATCTTTTCAACTCCTCTTCAACTAAGCCCTTAAACCTTAAATATTCACCTTTATTATTAGGATCAGCAAAACCAGATGAGATATAGACGAAGGACTTAATTGAGTTAGATTTACATATTTTGGCTATTTCCTTAGGNAAATCTAGCTCTACCCTTTGATATTCACTTNTTTCAGGAGAGTTTTTCTTTGTTGTACCAATACAAAAAAAACAACAATCAGCAATAATCTGATCTTTAATATTCTCAACATTTTTTAAATCTGTATTAATAATTNCTAATTTTGGATGTTTTATATTTACTTCNGAACGNGTAAAAATTTTAATGCTGGTATAATATTCATCNTTTATTAANTTTTTTAATAAATAACTNCCAACTAAACCAGTAGCNCCAAATATCACTGCCGAAGACATATAAAACTTATACATTAATATTATTAAAAAAAAGAATATTTTTGGGATTTAGGAATATTTTTCTTTTAAAGTATTTTTTTGAACTTTTCCCATNACGTTTTTTGGAAGTTCATCCAACAATATATATTTATTTGGAATTTTATATTTCGCTAAGTGTTTTTTTAAAAAATCTTTAAGATCATTTAAATCTGTAGAATTATTCTTCATAACTATTGCTGCAATAGGTACTTCACCTAAATCGTCATTAGGGATACCAAAAACAGCAGACTCTAAAACTAATTCGTGTTGATTAATAATATCTTCAATTTCTTTAGGATAAACATTATATCCACCACTTATGATTAAATCTTTATTTCTTCCAGATATGAATAGATATCCATCATTATCAAAATATCCAATATCACCGGTTATAAAAAAACCATCTTTAGTAAATGCCTCTTGTGTCTTTTTTGGATTATTTAGATAACCTTTAAATACATTAGGACCACTTATTTCTATTGTTCCAATATCATTTTCTGATTTTGTATTATCACTTTGAATATTATTTATTCTTATTTTAATATCTTTTAAAGGTTTNCCAACTGANCCTGCCTTTCTTTCNCCATCACAAGGATTAGANGCATTCATATTAGTTTCAGTCATACCATATCTCTCTANTATTTGATGACCGGTTACTCTATAAAAATTTTTAAANGTTTGATTTAACAATGGAGCACTTCCAGATATAAATAATCTCATATTTTGTGTTAATTTNTTATCTAGNCTTTTGTCATTNAACAATCTCGTATAAAAAGTTGGAACACCCATCATCAGAGTTGANTAATTAAATGCNTCAATAATTNAGTCTGTATTAAAATTTTTTATAAATCTAATAGTAGCCCCACTTATCATAGAAGTATTAATAGCAACAAACAATCCATGAGTATGATAAATTGGAAGTGAATGGATTAAAGTATCATTGCGATTTATATTCCATAAATTTATTAGTTCTTGAGCATTTGAAACTAAATTTTGTTCAGTTAACATAGCACCTTTAGGTTTTCCTGTAGTCCCAGAGGTATATAAAAGTGCTGCTAAATCATTATGTGTTCTTTTTGATGGTTCAAAAAAACTATCAAGGTTTTCTAAACCATCAGTAATCTCTCCAATTCCGTTTGCATTTAAAGATAAAATTCTNCAGCCAATTTCATCACAAATTGGTTTTAAGCTATCAATTTCTGATTTATCACAGATAAGAAAAGATGGTTTTGAGTCTTTTATAAAATAAATTGTTTCATTAACTGTATAACTTGTATTAAGTGGAAAAAAAACTGATCCAGTAAGAATAGATGATAAATAAAGAGCTAAAGTCTCTTTACATTTGGCAGACTTTACAAGAATATGACATCCTGCTTTTAACCCTAATTTTGATAATTTGTGAGAAATTTTTGATGCAAGAATTATGAAATTTTTATAAGTAATCTCGGATCCATCATCTAATATTAAAAAAGCTTTATTATTGTCTAAATTAGTTTCAATAAGATTTGAATAAAGTGAGTCTGTCAAAGTATATCAACGGAGTAATTAGGTTGGCCCTGCAATATATACAGGGCCTAATAAATAAAATAAAAAATCTAGATTATCCTAGGATTATGGTAACCATTTCTCCCAAGTAGATTTATTGTTTGCTTTCCATTCAGCAACAACATCATTAAGNTCNCCACCTTCACGAACTTTAACGAGCATCGCTGCTTGATCTGCATTTGATAATGCCATTTTACCAAAGAATTCAAGTGCTTTTTGGTTTTCTGGTTTAGCAAATGTATCAGGATTACCGTAGTTCATTGGATAGTCAACAGCCCAACCNGTNGCTGGCCAATAGTCAGCTCCACAAGTTTCCCAGTTGTTNGCCTCNGTAAAGGTATCACANGTTTTATTTGGAGCTAATTTNACACCTACTAATTCGTTAACACCAAAGAACCAATGAGGCTCCCAAAGATACATTAAGAAAGGTTCACCTCTATCGTACATACCTTGCGCTTCAGCAAGAGCAGCAGTTTCAGTTCCTAATTCATCAGCTACAAAGTCTANACCAAGTANNTCTAATCTTTTTTGATCATGACAGTTCCAACCAGCAACTGGACAACCAATTAATCGACCTTTACCACCAGACTCCATAGTCGCAAAATCTTCTTTGAATTTATTTAAATCAGCATAGCTAGAAAAATCTGGATTTGCATCAGCCCAATATTTTGGAACATAATAATCTGACATACCAGTAATACCAACAGTTCCAAGTAATTTTACACTTCCATCACCAGAGTAAGTCATTTTAACTTCCCCACCATGAATTAAGTCGCCATTTAACATAACATCATCAGCTTCAGCGTAACTAGGCCATGACTCACATGCAAAATCAATATCACCTGCAGCAATAGCTTCCCACAAGCCAGTTCCTGAGGCAAATACGATTCTATCAATTTCGTATCCTAACTCATCTTCAAGTATGCTTACAGCTACTTGACATGAAATCTCTCCACCTGTCCAGTCAGCGATGGCTGCTAATAATTTTTCGGCATTAGCTTTACTGAATGTTGCGGTAAAAAGAATAGAGGATAGAATAAAAGTAATAATTGTTTTAGATATTCTCATAGATTATCCCTCCCATTAAAAGTTTATATTAGCAAAAAATAGTCAAAGTACATATGCAATTTATTCATCAATAGGTAACAAAACCCTATGAAATATGTTTTTTTATAGTTAATTAAGTGTAATACTATCAAAAATGATGAAAACTAAAGTATTTCTTACATGTGCTGTTAATGGATCCGGTGACACTGCATCAAAACATCCTGATCTTCCAAAGACTCCAAAACAAATAGCAAAATCCGCAATAGAGTCTGCTCAAGCAGGTGCATCTATAGTTCATATTCATGTCAGAGAGGAAGATGGAACACCTAGTCGAAAATTTGAATTTTATAAGGAAGTAGTTGAAATAATTAGATCGAGTGACACTGATGTAATTATTAATTTAACAACCGGTATGGGAGGTGATTTAGATATAGGTGAAGGAGATAACCCAATGGATTTTGGTCCATATACTGATATGGCTAATATTATGGAAAGAATATCTCATGTAGAGGAATTACTACCAGAAATATGTACACTTGATGCTGGAACTTTAAATTTTGGTGATAGTTCTGTGTTGGCGGTCAATACACCAAATGATTTAAGAAAAGCAGCAAAACGATTAAAAGAAATTGGAGTTAAACCTGAAGTTGAAGCATTTGATTTAGGTAACATGTGGTTTGGAGCTCAGCTTTATGAAGAAGGACTACTAAGCGACCCACCCTTATATCAAATGTGTTTAGGAATTCCTTGGGGAGCTCCAGCAAAAACTACAGCTATGATTGCAATGTTAGATGTCATGCCTAAAAATGCTATTTGGTCAGGCTTTGCAATTTCAAGAAATGAAATGCCCTTTGTTGCACAAACAGTTTTACTTGGTGGTAATCCCAGAGTTGGGCTTGAAGATAATTTATATTTATCAAAGGGAAAACTTGCAACTAATCCACAATTAGTTGAGAAGGCAATAAAAATAGTTCATGAGTTGGGCTCCTCTATTATGAGTCCCCAAGAGACAAGAGATTATTTAAAGCTAAAAAAAACCTAATCCATTCTCTCAGTATTTCCATCAATAGAAATTACTTGACCTGAGACTCTAAGGGAGTCTTGAGAAATTAAAAAGGAACACATTTTTGCTATATCATCTTCATAAACCCATTGTTTTAAAGAACTCATAGAAACAAAATCTTTTTCAATGGATCTTACAGATCGCTTTAGCATTTTTGCTTTCGCTTTTATGACTCTCATCATTCTCGCACCTTTAACAGAACCAGGGCATATCGCATTTACTCGTATATTAAATTTTCCTAATTCCATTGCTAAAGTTTTAGTAATACCAACTAAGGCCCATTTGCTTGCCGCATAAGGAGATCTATTAGGAAAACCATCAATACCAGCTGTGGAGGAAATATTGATNATTGACCCATTTTTAGATTTCTTAATCATGGGTATNGCATATTTGGTAAAATAAAAGTGACTATTTACATTTACATGTATAGTTTTTTCCCAATCATCAGATTTAATTTTCTCTAAAGGAGATGTGGGTCCAGCTATTCCAATATTATTTATAAGTCCATCTATTTTTTTAGTTTTATATGATATTTCTTTATAAAATTTCTTTACCTCATCTTCTTTTGAAGCATCGCATTCTGATATAAAGAGTTTCTTATTAAAGTATGAATTTTTTTTTAATTTATTAATGTTTTTTTTATCAATATCACAAGTATATACAAAAGCACCTTGTGATAGTAATAATTTTACAGTAGCTAGACCTATTCCAGAAGCACCAGCAGATAAAATAATTTTTTTATTTTTAAGGAAATTATTTTGCATCAAAAGAATTACTATCAGGTTTAATGGGAATAGATCTATCTATACCCTTTACAATTTTTTTTTCTTTATCGTAAAAAGGTAAATCCACAACAACTCCGGTGTGTGAAGAATTATCTGGGAGAATTATTTCTATCTCTTTATTCATATAATCATTTGGTTCATAAAATCTTACATAACCAATTCCTTGTTGGAGAGTTGGAGACGGTACACCNGCTGTTATGTAACCGACTTGTTTATCATTAATTTTTATTTTACTTCCAGCTTTAGGAACTACTGTTTTACAAGTTATTCCAAATAAACAAGTCCTTTTATCTTTTTTAATTAAAGCATCTTTACCGATAAAATCTTTATCCATATTCACAAAATACCCAAGGCCAGCTTCGAAAGGAGTAATTGTTGTATCTATATCAGTTAAATTTCCAAAAATACCACCCTCAATTCTTCTAATTGTCATGGCTCTAGAGGCAGAAAATTGCATACCATATGGTTTACCACATTCAATAAGATAGTCCCATAGAGCCAAATGGTCTGTTTTAAAACCATCACAAAAAATTTCAAATCCTAATTCATTTGTAAAACCTGTTCTTGAGACATATAAAGTTTGCCCTCCTAGATCAAAAAAATTGGATGTAAAATAAGGCATATTTTCATCAATCTTTCCATTGGAAGCTAACTTCATGATATCGATTGATGCCGGACCTTGAATTTGAAGAACTCTAGATTTAGGGTCTTTTATTTGAACATCATAATTTGAACTATGAGCAATAAGCCAATCTTCAAATGGGCCATCTGCTTGAACGTACCAAAACTTTTCTTCATCAAATCTAAATAAAACTCCATCCATGAAAATTCCACCTTTTGGTGTACAGGCAAGTGCATAATAACCTCTGCCAATTTTTGTTTTTGAAATATCTCTTGTCAGCACTTTATTCAAAAAGGAAACTGAGTCTTTTCCTGATATTTCTATCGGTTTTTCTGGAACATCAAACAAAAGAGCTTTTTGTCTTAAAAGCCAATATTTTTCTGAAGGATCTTCATCAATTTTCATAGGAAAGTATCTTCCTGCATAAACACCTCTGACCATGTTCGAAGTATTAGTGCGCTGAATGAATGGAGACTCTTCAAATCTACGCGCACTAATTTGAATTGTTTGGTTTAGATCAGCTTCTTCTTGTAAATTTCCCATTTATTTATCAATGACTCTATTAGATTTATAATCACGAATAATAACAGGAGGGTCAAATGCTGTCACAGGTGAAATTTTATCTTTAACTAATTCTACTTCGATGAGACATGAGTGTGCTATAGGACCTTGACCTAATTTTGAAGTTCCTTTGTCTTTTGTAAGGACATTAGGGTTACCATGTTTACAGATAGTTTTTAAATTTTTAGAGTCCTCAGGGTCGTACCATGCACCTGTACTAATTTGAACAACTCCAGGGCGAATATTATCATTAATGTTTACACCAGCTAAACAGGCACCTCTGTCATTAAAAAGTTTTACTATATCTCCCTCATTTATTCCTCGACTGCTCGCATCAACACTATTCATTTCAATTGGTTCACGATCTTTAATTTTAAAAGATTTACTATAGCCTCCGTGATCCATTTGACTATGTAATTTATTTTTTGGTTGATTAGATATTAAATGTAAAGGATAGTTTTTATTTTTACTTCCAAGCCATTCACAGGGTTCTAACCAGGTTGGATGACCAGGACAATCATCATAATTAAAACTATCTACTGTTTTAGAATATATTTCTATTTTTCCACTTGGAGTTGAGAGCGGGAATTTAGTAGGATCTTCTCTGAAATCTTTTAACATTATTGTATTTTCTTTTGGTGGTGGAACTTTAAACCACCCTATTTTTCTAAACTCCTGATAGCTAGGAAAATCAATATTTTTTAATGACTTTGATTTGACTGATGTTTCTTGATAAATCCATTTTTGCCAATCTTCTTCATCTCTTCCTTCAGTAAAAAGATTTTCGACATCCANTTTTTTTGCAATTCCTTTAAAAATATCAAAATCACTTTTAGCCTCTTTAAAAGGTTCAACTAATTTTGACATTGAAATTACATAAGGATCTCTTGGGGTAAGCATTATATCTTGTCTTTCAAGTGGAGTGGTACAAGGTAAGATAATATCTGAATATTTAGCTAAAGAATTCCAGCACCATTCATTAGAAATGATAGTTTCAGGTTTTTGCCAAGCTAGCAAAAGTTTATTAATATCTTGATGATGATGAAATGGATTTCCACCTGCCCAATAAATTAATTTAATATCAGGATATTCATACTCCTTGCCATCAAAATGAAAAGTTTCACCCGGATTTAAAAGTAAATCACTAATCCTTGCAACTGGGATAAAATTATCAATTTTATTGTCAGATTGTGGAAAAGCAGCGCCAGGAATAATAGAAAACTGCCCACCAATGTGATTTGTTGCACTATAACCAAATCCAAAACCACCACCTGGTAAACCTATTTGACCCAACATTGATGCCAACATAATTGCTGCCCAAAAAGGCTGTTCACCATGATCTTGGCGAGTTAAAGACCAACTAACAGATATCATAGTTCGCTTTGAGGACATGTCTCTTGCCAAAGAAATAATTTCATCTGATGAGATTTCACTTATTTCTGAAGCCCAATTAGCATCTTTTACAACTCCATCTAAATCTCCTAAAAGATATGGTAAGAAAATTATCAAAACCTTCTGTGTATTTTTNAATAAATATTTCANNATATAANTTTTCTTTGTATAGAGTGTGTGCTANACCNAGCATAATNGCTACATCAGTATTAGGTCTTAAAGGTAACCACTTTCCTTTAACCTCATCTAACAAGTCACTTTTCAATGGACTCAAATTTACAAATCTTATGCCAGCTTTAGCGGAACTAATAAGTTTTTCTTTTTGATTATGACTTCCAGTACCGCCTTGAGCTATTTGACCATTTTTTAAAGGAACTCCTCCAAAACATACAAATAGTTCTGTGTTTTCTTCGATTGAGTCCCAACTAGTGCANGTATCAAGATAGGCTCTATAACTTCCAAGTATATGGGGAACCATTGCTTCTGCTGCTGCAAAACTATAAGTAAACTTTGATCTTGTGTAGCCACCAATGCAATTTAAAAAACGATGTAGTTGACTTTGAGCATGATGAAATCTTCCAGCACTAGCCCAGCCATAAGATCCACCAAATATTGAGGAATTACCAAAGTTTTCTCTTACTCTATTTAATTCTTTGGCCACTATATTTTCAGCTTCATTCCAAGATACAGCTACAAAAGGATCAATCCCTCTTAAGTTATTATTTGTTCCTGGTCCATTATCAATCCAACTTTTTCTTATCATAGGTTTATCAATTCGCGTTTTATTATCGTGAATGTCTACAATACCTGGACCTATTGGTGATGGATCTTTATCATTTTCCCATCCAATTAATTCTGTAACTTTCCCATTATTTACTTTTGCTCTATAAGTTCCCCAATGCGAACTAGTTAAGGGAAGATCTTTCTTAAAACCCATTAGGATTTATCTAATCCAAGGGCTTGTCTTTGCTTCTTAGTCCAGGCGTGGGTTATCCTATCTATGATAATAGCAAGAAGAACGATAGCCAAACCGGCTGATAGACCTCTACCTGTATCTGATCTTTGAAGTGCATTAAATACTTGGAGTCCTAGACCTTTTCCTCCAATCAATGGTGTAACAATTTGCATTGCAAAAGCCATAATTACAGTTTGATTAAAACCCATAACGAGACTTGGTACAGCTAATGGAAATTTTACTTTATTTAAAGTTTGAATTCCTGTTCCTCCAAAAGATTTAGATACCTCTGAATAGCTTCCTGACACTTGTGACAAACCAAGAGCTGTTAATCTTATTATTGGTGGTACAGAATATATAACAGTTGCAATAACTGCAGATACTATATTTCCACCAAAAAACATTAAAACAGGAATTAAATAGCAAAAATAAGGCAAAGTTTGCATTGCATCTAAAACAACATTTTGGATATCTCTGTACCATTTATTGTAGGATGCTATTACTCCAAGCGGTACACCTATAACAAAGCAAATTAAAACTGAAACCAATACTGAAGATAACGTAATCATTGAATGCACCCACATACCTGTAGCTCCAATAAAGGCTAATAATATCCCAGTAATTGTGGCAAACTTTATTCCTACAGTCACATATCCAATAAGTATGAAAACAATCATTGTATACCACCAAGGTATCTGAGTTAGAAATAAATTTAATGGGTTTAGTAAATACAAGTAAACAAAATACTTCATACCTTTCGCAAATGATATAAAACCAGGATCAAGAGTCATTGCCTTAACAGTATCTTCTATTGGTTTTTGGATATCAATTGTCCATGTTTCTGGGAAAGTTCCTATACTATAAATGTATGCATCAAAAATAAAAATGAATATAAAAATTAAAAATGATGAGAATAAAAAATATCGTTGATTTATAAAATTTTTAATTGAATTATTATTAGANTTATTAAAAANAGAAATTAAGCTAGCAATTATATTAGCAAAAACATTAATAGTAGTTCTAAAAAATATATTTATAAGCTTTACAGATATTCTCAAGGGTAATTCAATTAAGTTTGCAATGGGGTTTCTGTGTAAATTTTGCGGTAATAAGTAAAATTTTTTTACATCATCTGGTAAGGTTTCTTTTTCTTTACTAATAGCACTACTTATTCTGTCAAACATTATTGCCATAAATAAAATACACAAGCCCCCTTCCATTGCCCAACCAACATCTAATTTTCTAATTGCTTGCCATACTTGACCGCCTAAACCTTCAGCACCAATAAAAGTTGCAAGAACAACTAAAGCTAATGCCATCATAATTGTTTGATTAACACCCATCATAATACTTGGTAAGGCCATTGGAATTTTAATTTTAAATAAAAGCTGAAATTTATTAGATCCAAAAGACTCAGCTGACTCTATTGTTTCTTTAGATACTTGTCTTATTCCTAAATTTGTTAACCTAATAATTGGAGGCATAGCATAAATTAATGTAGCAAGTATTGCTGGAGCACCACCAATTCCAAAAAAGAACATAGCGGGAAATAAATATACAAAGGCTGGCATTACTTGCATGGTGTCTAAAATAGGTTTTAGAAAATTTTCAAATCTATCACTTTGAGAACTGAGTATTCCTAGGATAACTCCAAAAATTACAGATAAAATTACTGATAAGCCCATTAATGCTAATGTTTGCATTGAGACTTCCCACATATCCACAGCTCCCCAAAAATAAACTGTAAACATACAAAATAAGGCTAGTTTTATACCTCCATATGCTAGAGCTGGAAGAGCCATTAAAGACATTATTAAAATCCATGNAGACTCAACAAAGAAATTTTCCAAGGCCATGTAACCAGCTTGTAAAAAAGATGCAAATAATCTCGTTATCCATCTATAGTTATCTTTTAAATAATCCTCTCCGGCATTTATCCATGCAGTAAATTTAAATTCATCAGTAATAGATTTAGGAAATACTGTAGGGTCTTCATTAATAATCGACAGATAATATGCTACTGCCCCAATAATAAAAATACTTATGTAAAAGATTATATTTTTATTTAATTTATTTTTAATGGCTATATTTTGATCTAAAGACATATTAATTTATATTTAATCAACTATATAAGAATTTATAAAAATAATTTTATTTTAATAGTATTAATTCACAATTATAATAGCCTTAAACCTGAATAATATGGATAAAATTATTTGCTCAAATATATGGAAAATTTTTGGCAATGATGAAAAAAGAATTTTAGACAATTTAGATCCAAATTTAAGTAGAGACGAAGTCCAAGAAAAAACTGGACATGTAGTAGCTGTAAAAGATGTCAGCTTTTCCATTCAAAAAGGTGAAACCTTTGTTGTAATGGGATTATCAGGTAGTGGAAAATCAACTTTAGTAAGATGTTTAACTAGATTAATTGAACCTACATCTGGATCAGTAATTATTGATGATACTGACATTACAAAAATAAGTAGAAATAGCCTCCTTGATCTTAGAAGAAATAAAATGAGTATGGTATTTCAACACTTTGGTCTTTTTCCACATCGGACAGTTCTTGAAAACATTTCTTATGGTTTAGAAATTAGGGGAGAAAAGAAACAAGATAGATTAGACAAGGCTACAGAGTCTTTAAATCTTGTTGGTTTAAAAGGTTGGCATAATAATTATCCAAGAGAACTCTCGGGAGGAATGCAACAAAGAGTTGGTTTAGCACGAGCGATGGCAGTTGAACCAGAAATCTTAATATTTGATGAGCCATTTTCTGCTTTAGACCCATTAATTAGACGAGAAATGCAAGACGAGCTATTAGACATTCAAAAAAAATTGCAACGCACTATGGTATTTATTACTCATGATTTTTTAGAGGCAATAAAAATGGGCGATCATATTGCTATCATGAAAGATGGAGAGATTTCTCAAGTTGGAACGCCTGAAGAAATTGTGGCAAATCCCGTAGACAAATATGTTAAAGATTTTTGTGAGGATGTTCCAAAATATAAGGTATTAAGTGCNGGAAAAGTTATGCGTAAGGAATGTTCTGATGAGTCAAANAAATTATTTTCAGATAAAACNAAATGCATAGATGAAAATGCTAAAATTGAAACATTAATTGACCAGATATGTGAGGATGATACAGCCTACCCTATAATAAATGCACAATCTGGTGAGTTAGTTGGAGAAATTGATCGAACCATAGTCATGAAGTCTATGAAATCTAAATGATATAAACATTTAGTTTGGTTTATTAATTTTCTTATTTTTATCTCTCCAAATAATAATCATTCCAGCGAAAACTATTAATAAAACTCCAGGGAAAAGTTGATCAAAAGGTGCTTCACCAAAAAATATCCATGCTAGAATAAAAGATGAGGGTATTGCTAAATATTCAAAAACTGCGATTTTACTAGCTGCTATTAACCTATAAGAGTAAATAAATAGAATTGCAGCTGTTCCTCCAAAAATACCAATTAATGATAAAATTAAAAAGTCAGTATTGCTCTCAATATATGTATGACCAGTTGTAAAAAAAATAAATATTAATGAACCAAGAAAAGATGAAAAGAGAGAATAGAATTGAATTTTTCCTGTAGAAANATTATCTGGTATAAATTTTAGTACTATCACTTGGACAGCCCATAAGAAAGCAACTAGTATTGGTAAAATAGAATAATAAGAAAAAATACTACTATTAGGTTTCATAATCATTACAACTCCAACAAAGCCAATTATAACAGCTGACCATCTATATATACCCACTCTGTCTCCTAAAAAGAAGATTGATAAAATTACTATAAAAAATGTAGAGGAAAAAGTTAGTGTAGATGCTGTAGCAAATTCCATATTATTTATTGCAATGTAATACAAGATATTAATAGCCAAAAAACAAGAACCTCTGATAAAACAAAATAAAATAAATTTTTTATTTAAATTTTTAAAAAGGTCTGAGCTTTCTTTATTATAAATTAGTAAAAGTATTAGGGGGATTATCGCAAAAGTATTTCTAAAAAGAGCTAGTTGAATTGTAGAATACTCACCTCCTAAATATTTTACAATCAATCCATGTATATCTATGAATATAACTCCAATAACCATTGCAGAGATTGCAAGAAATGTATTTTTTTGATTATAAATAAAATTAATCATTTCATATCACTATTAACTTGTTATAAACTTTATTATTCTAAATGAAAAACTTTAAACTAAACGAAAAAGATATCCTCTCTAACCAAGACTGGACTTTTCCGACAACCACATATTACGGACCAGGAAGATTTAATGAAATTGCAAAATTTTGTGAGGAATTTGATATTAAAAATCCTCTTATTGTAACAGATAGTGGCAGCAAGGATCTTCCTTTTATTAAGAAGTTAATAGCATTATTATCTAAAAATAATATTAAATCAGATTTATTTTATAATATATCGCCTAACCCACGAGATGATGAGATATCAAAAGGATGTGACCAGTTTAAAAATGGAAGTCACGACTCAATCATAGCTATTGGTGGTGGGAGTGCTATGGATGGTGGTAAGTCTATATGTTTAACTGTTAATAGTGAAACCCCATTATGGGATTTTGAGTTTGAACAACCAGTACCAAAAATAACAAAAGAAAATGCATTTCCAAAAATAATAACTGTCCCAACAACTGCAGGAACCGGGGCTGAAACAGAAATAACAGCAATGGTTACACATTTAGAAAAAGGAATGAAATTTTGCATCTGGCATCCAGATGTAAGACCTATATTCACACTAGTAGATCCAGAGTTAACATTAGAATTACCTCCAAAATTAACAGCGTGGACAGGTGTCGATGCTCTTGTACATAGTATCGAGGGATACTGTGTGCCAGGTTTTCATCCACTTTGTGATGGAGCTGCTTTGGAAAGTCTTAATTTAATTTCAAAATCTCTTGTTTTAGCTGTAGAAGAACCAAATAATTTGTTGGCAAGAGGTGCAATGATCATAGGATCATATTTGGGAGGAATATCCTTTTTAAAGGGATTAGGTAATGTTCATTCAATATCCCACATGGTTGGAGCAGAATTTAATACTCATCATGGTTTAACGAATGCTATTGTTTTACCACCTGTTCTTCATTTCAATTTACCAGGTATGGATGAAAAAGTTCAAAGAATGTCAGAAGCCATGCAATTTGAAAATCATNCAGTAAATGAATTTACTCAAAATATTGAATTGTTACTTGATAGATTAAATATCCCTAAAAGTTTAAGTGAAATTGATGTTCCTGAAGACTGTGCTGAAAGGATTGCAAAAAAAGCTATGCAGGATCAAGCCTATGCAACAAATCCAAAAGAAGCATCATTGTTGCAAATGAAAGANATTGTTACTCAAAGTATAAAACAAGCTCGCTAAGCCTATATGCTTGAGGATCAATCTGTTGAAGAAATAATACACAATATAAATCAGCGACAAATATCTATTAAAGAGGTAATGGAATACTATTTGGATAGAATTGAAAAATTTAATCCAGATTTAAATGCAATAGTGCTTCTCAAGGATAGAGGGGATCTTATAAAAGAAGCTATATATAAAGATAATTCAACTCAATCTGAGAAGACTTTAGATGGAATTCCCATAGCTATTAAAGATTTAAGTGATGTAGTTGGCATTAAAACAACATATGGCTATCCTGGAACAAAAGATTATTTTCCCAAAAAAAATTCATTGTTTGTTGAACGTCTTATTAAAAGCGGAGCTATTATAATTGGAAANACTAACACAGCAGAATTAGGTGTTGGTGGACATACAATAAACAGATTGTTTGGCCCAACTTCTAATTATTATGATAATACAAAATCTGCAGCAGGATCAAGTGGAGGAGCCAGTACTGCTGTAGCAGCAGGACTAATACCATTTGCAGACGGCACTGATCAAATGGGATCATGCAGAGGACCAGCAGCATATGCAAATATTTATGGATACAGACCTACACCTGGCTTAATTTCAGTTGATAGAGGGAACCAATTATCAAAAATTCCCATACTCACAACACCTGGTTGTTTAGCAAAATCACCAAGTGATATGGCATTTTTATTAGATGAAATGATTGGAAGTGATACAAGGGATAACTATTCTTTTGATTTAAAAGAACTTTTTAAAAATCAAAAAATAAAAGATGAAGATTTAACCAATATCAAAATAGGTTGGTTATCTAATATGAATAATAATTATAAAATTGAAACAAAAATTTTAGATATGTGTGAGTCTCAACTTAAAAAATTAGAAAACTTGAATGTAAAAATTGAAAGATTAAAACCAGATTTTGATAATGAAGCTCTATGGAATAGTTGGATTACGTTTAGATCAAAAAGTATTTACGAAGATACTTTAGCAATGAACATAAAAGATATTAATACAATGACTTACCAAGCTATATGGGAGTACAATCACGGAAAAAATATAAAAAATGAAGACTTAGATAGTGCTTATAAACAAAAAAAAAGGTGTGAAGAACAAATTGAAAATATTTTTAAAAACTTTGATTTTCTAGCTTTACCCTCTGCACAACTATTTCCGTTTGATAAAAATCAACAGTTTCCTGAAAAAATAAATTCTTTTCAGTTAGATACTTACCACCGTTGGTTAGAAATTTTTATATTGTCTAGTCTTCTTGAATTACCGACATTCACTATCCCTGTCGGATTTGATGAACTTGGTATGCCAATGGGTATGCAGATAATTGGAAAAAGGAAAAGTGATTTACAATTATTTGCTTTTGCAAAAAAATATGAGGAAATATTTAACTTTAGTAAGTTTAAACCTCTGTTAGATTAATAATAATGAGGCANCCTCATCATTATAAAATAGCAGCTGCCCTTGCTATATCAGCTGGATCATGGGGNATATATTGGTTACCACAAAGAATATTAGAAGANGGTGGTCTTACTGGTGGTTGGGGAACCATCGCACAAATGATTATTGGAGTTTTAATTTTATCTCCAATTGCAGTGTGGCGTAAAATTAATGGAAGAACTTTTGGTTTAGAGCTACCGATAACAGGCTTACTTTGTGGGGGCGGCTTTATTTGTTATGCGTTGAGTTTTCTTTTAACTGATGTAGTTCGAGCATTAATACTTTTTTACATGACACCAATATGGACTACTATTTTTGAAATTTTATTTTTGAAAAAAAGACCTGGGATAGAAAGAGCTATAACACTTGGTTTAGCTTTAGGGGGGCTATGGGTAGTATTTAGTAAGCAAACGATAATCCCTTTACCAGAGAATGCTGGTGATTGGTTAGCTTTTGCTGGAGGGGCATTATTTGCTGGCGGGATGATAAAATTAGAAATCGCAAAGACAGATGGTGTATTCCCAACAATTTTTTCTTTCTTTTTTTATGGAACTTTATTTAACATTGTCGCTGGCATCTTTTTGAAAGATTATTTAGGACCTATNCCTACAATGGACTCTTTCGTTGCAATGTCTTCATTTCTTTTCTTTATATCTGTTTTTTATTTTATACCCACAGGTGTAGTAATATTCTGGTCTCCTAGCAAATTAGGTGCAGGTTTGTGTTCCATTCTTTTTTTATCAGAAATACTTGTTGGTGTGACCAGTTCTAGTATTTTGACAGATGAGCCTTTTGGCTGGCGTGAAATAATAGGAAGTTCAATGATTGTGCTTGGTGGAATTTTAGCAGTAGTACTAGCGCCAAACACAAAAAAATCATGATTTATAAAGAAAAATTAAATAACAATTCAAAAATTTTCCTCGATGGTGGAAATGGTTCTGAGATTGCTAAATTAGGTGGTGATATGAGCCCTGCTTTTGCAGCATTATCAACAATTACATCTCCTGATATTGTTGTAAAAGTTCATGAAAACTTCATCAATGCTGGATGTGATATCATTACCGCTAACACTTTTGCAACCAGTAGACACGTTTTACAAAGTTTAAATCGTGAAAATGAAACTATAGAATTTTTAACTGGATCTGTCGAATTAGCAAGAAAAGCATTAAAAAACTGTAATAAGGAAAATCANGTTGCTATAGCTGGAAGTCTCTCCAATTTTTTTGCTTTAAAGGAAAATGAATTTGTACCTGATCCAAGGTTTATTCCGTCATTTAAACAAGAAGAAGAGAATTATATAGAGGCAGCTAACACATTAAAAAATTCTGGTGTAGATATTTTAATATTAGAAATGTTATTAGACATAGACCATTCACAATTATTATTGAATGCTGCTTTACAAACTGGTTTACCTGTATGGGTTGGATTAAGTTGTTGTGTAAGTAAATATGATAACACGATAGTTGGAAGAAATTTTAGAGCTGAAAAAGAAAAATCACTAATTTATGATGAAAAGATATATCAAGAACAACCGAAATTTTTACCTGAAGATGATATAATTTTATTTGAAGATATTATAAAAACATTAACAAATATTGGTGGAGATGTTTATGGTATTATGCACACGTGGTTTCAAGATAGCTATGGTGGATTGAAAATTATAAAAGATCATTGGAGTGGCCCTATGATGTTTTATCCAGAAATACATAAATTTGATACAAGCACACATGAAGCTATTGCTACATGTAATGAAGATGAATTTGCAAATTCTTGCCTAGAATTTATTGATGATCAAATACAAATCATTGGTGGATGCTGTGGTGTAAGTGACAATCATTTAAAGAAATTAATTGAAAAATTTTAAATAATGACATTCATAAGAAAAGTGGAGACATGGATAACTAANTCAAAACAAACTGAAGATGGATGGTCNCAAATAAAACCATTTATATTTTTAAAATTAACTAACTCTGATGGTTTTGAGGGCTGGGGTGAGGCTTTTTCATTACCTGCAAGAGAAAAAGGAATTGTTGAAATTATTCATAATTTAATGAGCTCTTTATCTCATNTAAAAGACATAACACCAGATAGATTTTATACAGAGTCAAATTTAATAGCTGATGGACATCGTGGAATTGACTTTTCCGCTGCAACAAGTGCTATAGAAATGAGTCTTTGGGATATAGAGGGGAAGAAAGAAAAAAAACCTCTTTATAAAATATTATCAAAGGATTATAGAGAAAAAGTTCCTGTTTATGCAACAATATGGAGTGAGGATTTTAAAAATGATGAAAATTTATCATCAAGATGTATAGAAACACTAAGCGATGGTTATGGAGGAATTAAAATATATCCACTTCAAAATAGAACTGTTGAACAAGCAGCAACATGTGTTTCAAAAATNAGAGATGTTTTAGGCTATAAAATACCTCTTATGTTAGATCTAGCCTGCCCTAAAGATACAAATATATCATTAAAACTAGCTTCACTTGTTGAGGAATTTAGACCTTATTGGTTTGAAGAACCAGTTGATGGTGAAGCAACAAGATCACTTAAAGATATTAGAGAGAAAACAAGTTTGAGAATTGTTTCAGGTGAAAAGCAATGTGGATTAAATCATTTTATTGAAACTTTAGCTTTGGATGCAGTTGATATTTTCAATCCAGATATTTCAGGTGTTGGGGGAATTATTGATATGATAAAAATAATCAAATTATCTCATGAAAAAAAAGTTACAGTTTCTCCTCATTGTTGGAATTCTATGTCAATTGCAGCATCTGCGATGGTACATGTATGTATGAGTTTTACAAATACAGAAATGGCAGAATTTTTTCCTGAATATATTCCATACTCATTAAAATTTAGTAATCAAAACTATGAAATAAAAGATGGATTTGTCAAAATAGAGGACAATGAAGGTTTAGGTATAAATATTGATACTAAATTGTTAATGGAAGATACATCTTCTTACAGAGAAACAGAATTAACTTAAAAATTAATTCTTTAAAACTGATAATGCTTTAATATGACTAGGGCTGACTCCACAGCAACCACCTATAATTTGTGCTCCACTTTCAACCCATAATTTAGCTTCTTCATAATACTCTTGTGGAGAAATACTCTCTACCACATTCCAATGTGGTTTTTTAAAAAAACCATTATTCGGATATGCCCCAATAACACCATTATAATTACTTTTGATTATTTGAATTCCTTGATTTATCACCTTTATATCGGAATGAGCTATTAATATAGGACCATCATGAATTTTTTTAAATTCATTAATAGAATTTTCAAAATCATCGTAAAAAAATGCTTCAGAATTACTTATACTTTCTTGATATCCAAGCATAAGTTGATTTCTATCTCTGTTCAATGCACACGATATTGAAAGCCATATTGATATATCAAATTTATTAGAACAATCTAATAATGCCTCTATGGTTCTTGTCGATGAAGTCATTGCTTCAAGGATAATTAAATCAACACCTGCTTCAGATAAAATACTTAATTGTTTTAAAAAACCTGGTTTTAAGAATTTTGGTTCAATTCTATCCCAACTACCATATGTAGAAACTGAACCAGCTACACATACATTAGAATTAGAATTATCAATAACATTTTTAGCTATTTTTACACTCGCTTTATTCCATTCTTCGATATGGTTTTCATAGCCATATTCTTTCATTGAAATTGGAGTACTAGCGTAAGTATTAGTCGTAATTATATCTGAGCCTGATTGAATAAAATTTTGATGGGCTTTGTATACGATTTCAGGATTATCTACAGAACATCTGCCAGACCAAAGATTATTATCCATAGATGCTCCGAGTTTTTCTAGTTCAGCACCCATCCCACCATCAAGAATAATAATTTTTCCTGAGTTCAATTTATTTTCAATATCAGAATAAGACATAAAAATAAAATNAATCTCTATTTATTAAGGTAAGTGTAACCACAAATTTTGTTGCCATCTAAATCTCTGATATAAGAATAATACTCACCTTCATATCTCTCACCTGGGGCGCCTTCATCTTTTGCACCTAAACTTATTGCAGTAGAATGAAATAAATCGACAGCTTCTTTATTATTTATATAAAAAGAAATTTGAGTTCCGTTACCAACTGTTGCTTTTTCTTCATTGAAAGGAGTTGTAACATAAAATTCTACTGCTTCGGGATTTGATTTAGGGGCGTAGGAGCCATAAGTATCAGTTTTTTCAATTCTCTTTAAATCAATAATATCAAGAAGGGTATCATAAAACCCAGTAGCTTTATCAAGATCGTTTGTTCCAACCATGACAAATCCTATCATCTATTTCCAACCACTAATTGCTTTAACTTCCAAATATTCATGCAGACCCCACGTTCCACCCTCTCGTCCATTACCAGATTGGTTGTAGCCTCCAAAAGGTGTTCCAGCGTCAGGAGCATTTCCATTGATTTGAACTACACCAGCCCTTAATTGTTTTGAAACTCTTCTGGCTCTTTCTTTATTCTCAGTTTGTAAAAAATTACCTAATCCATATGGTGTATCATTAGTTATCGAAATTGCCTCTTCTTCAGACTCAAAAGGAATAATGGATAGCACTGGACCAAATATTTCCTCTTTAGCTATTCTCATATCATTACTAACATTTGTGAATACAGTTGGTTTTACATAATAACCTTTTTCAAGATTTGATGGTCTACCCGCTCCACCAGCTACAAGTGTTGCACCCTCGTCAATACCACTTTGAATTAACGACTGTATTTTCTCAAATTGAGATTTATTAATTACAGGTCCAATATGATCTCCTGATTTAGATGGTAAATCTACGCCTATCTTTTTAGCNTCATCTGCAGCTTCCTCAACAGCTTTTTCATAAATTGATTTTTCAACTAACATTCGTGTAGGTGCATCACATGATTGACCAGAATTACTCATTATATTCCTTACACCATCTCTAACAGCATTGGGATATGCATCAGCAAAAATAATATTACCTCCCTTACCACCAAGCTCTAAACAAACTCTTTTAATTGTGTCAGCTGCACTTTTTGAAATTAATTTACCTGCTCTAGTAGAGCCAGTAAATGAAACCATGTCAATGTCAGGATGACTCGATATTTGAGATCCAACACCTGCTCCATCTCCATTTACTAAATTAAAAACACCNGCAGGAAAACCTGCTTCATGTATCATTTCAGCAAATAACAAACCAGATAGAGGTGCCATTTCAGATGGTTTTAAAATCATGGTACAGCCAGTGGCAAAAGCTGGTATTACTTTAAGAGCTATTTGGTTTATAGGCCAATTCCATGGTGTGATAAGACCACACACACCAATAGGTTCATAAACTATATAATTATCAGAACTTTCATCAAATTTTGTTTCAAATTCAAATTTTTTTAATCTCAANATGAAATCTTCNATATGTGACTCTCCAGAGGCTGTTTGTGCAGATGAAGCCCAATCTAAGGGAGCACCAAGTTCAGTTGANATGGCTTGGGTCATCTCATTAAATCTTCTTTTGTAAATCTTTAATAGCTTTTCAAGTAAAGTTATTCTTTCCTCTACAGAGGTATTTTTCCATGAAGTAAAAGCATTTTTTGCCGCCACTACAGCCTTGTTAGTGTCATCTTCATTACCTAAAGATATAGTTACATAAGGTTCTTCTGTAGCTGGATTAATTACATTAAAATCTGAGTTTTTTGATGGAGATATCCATTCACCATTTATATAAAATTTTTTTTTATCAAGCATATTTCAGATTATAAACATAATTAAACAATTGGTCGATTTATTATATTTGTATATTTATTTTTCAAGAGATCCATCTTGGACATATTTTAAAATACGAACTACTTGTTCATTATTAGACACTACAGCAGAAGCTGCTGCATCTACCTCTTTTAAAGCATGTTGATGATCATCACTATGTATAATAATAATTGATTTGTTTAGAGCCGAAGCATATCCAGCATCAAAAGCAGCATTCCATTGTTTGTATTTTTCGCCAAATTTTACAACTACTACATCGCTATCCTTTATAGCTTTTTTTGTACGAATAGAATTAATATTGGCACCTTTATTATCTTTCCAAAAATTTTTATCTTCAGGTCCTAATATTTCTACGCCACAATTATCAGAATTTTCATGATTGGTGACAGGAGAAAAAAATTGAGTCTTCAAATTAGCAGAATTACACAATTGAATTAAATCTTCACGCCAATTAGTGTGAATTTCTCCAGCTAAATAAACTTTAATCATAGTTTTAAGTGGTGAGCCCAGCAGGATTCGAACCTGCGACACCCAATGTAAGTTTTATTTGTAAAAATTATCAAAGTAATTTTGTCTATCATCTTTTTTCATACCAACCGTATCATCCATAAATTTATTTCTATCTTCTCTTGTTTTAAAAACCCAAATACAGACAGTATCTTTACTATGATAAATCGCCTTTAACTCATCATTTATATTACAAATTTCTTCTGGTATTTCTGTTTTAATACAAATCATTGGCTCATTCCCACTCAATAGTAGATGGAGGCTTACTAGTTATGTCATAGAGGACTTTGTTTACTCTAGGTACTTTATTAATTATATGAGTTGCTACTTCAGATAAAGTTTCAANATNAATCTGTGAAACATCTGCTGTCATTCCATCAACTGAATTAATACATCTTAANACACAAGTCTCCTCATAAGTTCTCTCATCACCCATCACACCTACAGATTTAACAGGAAGTAAAACTGCAAAAGCTTGCCATGATTTGTTGTACAAATCTTTTTCAATGAGAAAATTAATAAAAATTTCATCTATTTCTCTTAAAGTGTCTAGTCTTTGTCTATTAACCTTTCCAATACAACGGATACCAAGTCCTGGCCCAGGAAAAGGATGGCGATTAACAAATCTCTGATCTAATTTGTAGAATAGACCTAATCTTCTAACTTCGTCCTTAAANAGCTCTTTAAAAGGCTCTATAACGTCAAATTTAAGGTCTTTTGGTAAACCNCCAACATTATGATGTGATTTNATAGTCACACTCTTTCCACCATGGTAAGAGCGACTTTCTATAATATCTGTATATAGAGTTCCTTGTGCGAGATAGAAATCTTTTTGTGATAATTTTCTGATATATTTTGAGAATACCTCTATAAATAAACCCCCAATTATCTTTCTTTTTAGTTCTGGATCAGTAACATTTTTTAGTTTTTTTAAGAATATATGCTCTGCATTGATTATATTTAATTTTAAATTGAAGGATTTAAATACAGATTTTATATTTTTAATATCATATTTTCTAAGCAATCCATTATTTACAAATATAAAGTGAACGTTATCTAATTTAAGATATTTNGATATAGCAAATGCCAAAACTGTAGAGTCAACNCCACCTGATACTGCACANACTATATTNGGTTTTTTTTCTTTAACATTAATTCTTANATATCTACCAATAGTTTGGTGTAAATCATTATTTTTCCAATTTTCTTTTANGTTACAAATATTAAATAAAAAATTNTTTAAAATTTGATTGCCAAATTCAGAGTGTGTNACNTCACAATGAAATTGTATTGCATAAATATTNTTTTTANAAATAGCTGCTGGTATTTTATTTTTAGTTTTAGCAAGAATTTTAAAACCTTTTGGAATTTTTGTTAAACTATCTCCATGAGACATCCATACTTGTTGCTCAGAGTTAGTGTTCTTAAATAAATCACACTTTGATATCTTTATTATTGTTTTTCCGTATTCTCTTTGATTACTTTTTTCTATAACACCATCAAATTCTTTTGAGATATATTGAAAGCCATAACAAATACCTAAAANTGGAATAGGTATTTGATCTAAAGGAATNTCAATTTTAGGTGCATTTTTATTTAANACNGAGTCNGGACCCCCTGATAATATTAAAACTGAATGGTTTAAAATATTNGTTACATTGTTGAGATACTTTGGAGGATAAATCTCTGCATAAACTCCCAACTCACGAATTTTCCTTCCAATTAAATGTGTATATTGAGATCCAAAATCTATAATTAATACTGATTTACTCAATTTGAGCGATAATTTGGAGCTTCTTTTGTTACTTGGACACCATGAACGTGACTTTCATTAATACCAGAATTGGTCAAACGGACGAATTTTGCATTTTTTTTGAGAATAGTAAGGTTCTTAGAGCCCGTATATCCCATTCCAGACCTCAAACCTCCTGTCAATTGAAATAAAACATTAGATACTTGACCTTTATAAGGAATTCTTCCCTCAATACCCTCAGGAACTAATTTGATAGCCTCATTAATTTCGTCTTGAAAATATCGATCTGCTGAACCTCTGGCCATAGCTCCCAGAGAGCCCATTCCACGATAGGACTTATAAGATCTTCCTTGAAATAGAAAAACTTCTCCAGGTGACTCATCTGTTCCAGCAAATAAAGAACCTGCCATGATACAATTGGCTCCAGCTGCAAGTGCTTTTACAATGTCACCAGAATAACGTATCCCCCCATCAGAGATCATNGGAATTTTATTTTTATTGGTTATTGCAGCAATATCTTGAATGGCAGTAAATTGAGGTACTCCAACACCTGCAACAATTCTAGTAGTACAGATCGAACCTGGACCAATACCTACCTTGATTGCATCTGCACCTAATTTAATTAAGTCTTTAGCAGCTTCAGGTGTAGCAATATTACCTACAACTATAGGTAATTTTATTTTTTTTCTTATTTTTTTAAAAGACTCTAATACTGCTGATGAATGACCATGAGCTGTGTCNATGAATAAAATATCAACACCAGCTTTNTCTAATTCTATAGCTCTTTGTAAGTCATTAGGCTTACTTCCTATTGCAGCACCAACTAATAATTGTCCATTTTTATCTTTAACAGAATAGGGAAACTTCTCTCCTCTTTGAATATCCTTAACAGTAATTAAACCAATACATTTATTGTTATTATCAGTTACAACTAGTTTCTCTATTCTATTTTCTTGTAGTAATTTTTTTGCCAGTCCAAAAGAGGACATTCCTTTTGATTGGGTTTGAGTAATAGAGATTACTTTTTTAGTCATTAAATCTTTAACTTTAGTTTTTTTATTAATTACAAATCGAACATCTCTATTAGTAATAATACCCTGAAGTTTATTAGCTTTATCGACCACTGGAAAACCAGATATATTTTGTTTTTCCATGACATTTAAAACATCTTCAATTGTATTATTAGGACTCATTGTTATTGGATTATAGACAATCCCTGCTTCGTATCTTTTTACTTTTTTAACTTCATAACTTTGCGTTTCTATATCATAATTTTTGTGAATTACTCCTAAACCGCCATTTTGAGACATTGATATTGCCATTTTGGACTCTGTTACAGTGTCCATTGCTGCTGATATGATAGGAATATTTAGTTTTATATCTTTTGTTAGATTTGTTGAAATATCGACGTTATTAGGGAGAATAGTTGATGCTTGGGGTTTTAATAGAACGTCATCAAACGTTAAATATTCTTTAACTTGGGCCATGGCCAATATTAGTTTTTTTTATATTAAAATCAAGATCTGACTAGGATAGTTTTCTTCCGTCATTGAGACCAGCTTCATAGTCTAATGGNTCTACATCATCTAAGCACCCTANATTAATNCCCATACCGTTTGGATCAGTTCTTCTATTGTGGTGAGTGTATATCCCGCAATGCTTGCAAAAAAAATGTTCAGCTAAGTTTAGATTAAATTGATAAAGAGATAGATCTTCTTTTCCCTTTAAAAGTTTAAAATTAGATTTAGGAACCATTATCATTTTTGCATTTTTTCTAATACAAATGGAGCAATTGCATTGCATTATTTTTTCAAGATCAGAGTCAATCTCAAACTCAATAGCTTTACAGTGACACGATCCTTTATGAAGCACGACTATTTTCTTTAAAGAAATTTTTTAAAATATTTTTAGTTTCACTCGCCGTTTCTAAAATAGACATATGTCCAGACTCTTCTAGAACGACTGTTTTTGATCCCTCTATATTTGAAGCTAATTCTAGACCCACTTTTTTAGGAGTCATTTTATCATGTTTGCCTACGATACATAAAGTTGGGTGTTTAATACTTTTAGCAGCAGTTTCTCCATTAGTGTATTTATCGCAAGCATTGAAGTCTGCACCAAGNGTNCCGTCATTATTTGAAGATACTAGCTGACCACCCATACCTAAATGGCTTAATCCTGGAACAGGATGGCCACCTTTATGGCCTAAAGGTCCATGCACCCAATCCATCATAAGATCAACTGCTTTTTGATCTTTATTTAATGCTAAGTCTAAAAGTTCAGTGTTCATCTTCATTGACATAGATCCATTGATTAGTGCAAGTAAATCTAATTTCTCAGGATGTCTTTGTGCAAATTCTAATCCCACCAAACATCCNTGNGAATGACCNACNTANGAGGCTTTNTCAATGCCCAAAGCTGTTAANAGGTCTGCAACCCAATCAGCCATCTCCTCAATNGTTTTTAATGGTGGTCCCTCGGAGTCACCATGGCCNGGTAAATCTACNGCAATTGTATTGTAACCGTGAAATGCAAAGTATCTTGTTTGAAGCACCCATGTGACGTGGCTCAAACCACTACCATGAACAAATACAATCGAGGGTTGATTTTTATCTATTTCTCTTCCACTNGATGTGTAATATGCCTCTTTTCCATTAACTTTAAGCTTCATTTAGAAGCTACAAGTCTTGGCTTTTGAGATGCTCTGAAACCATTTTCAAAGTCATTAATAATGTCATCCATNTCTTCCAAGCCAACAGAAAAACGTATCATNTCTTCAGTTAAACCTGCCAACTCTAATGATTTTTTATCCATTTGAGAGTGAGTTGCAGATGCTGGATGAATAACTAGTGATTTTGCGTCGCCAACGTTAGCTAAATGTGATGTTAGTTTTAAAGAGTTTATAAACGCGTGACCAGCTTCTTTGCCCCCCTTAATTCCAAACGCTATCATTGAGCCAGCACCCTTAGGCATTAATTTTGCAGCAACTTTATGATCAGGGTGATCCGGTAAGCTTGGATGATTTACCCAAGAAACACTTGGGTTGTTACTTAAGTAATCAACCATTATTTTAGTATTGGATAAATGCTTTTCCATTCTCACTGAAAGAGTTTCTATTCCTATTAAAATATTAAATGCGTTTGTTGGACTCATACATGGACCAAAGTCTCTCATGCCCTCTGCCCTTGCTCTCATAGTAAATGCTGCTGGACCAAATTCTTCTGCAAAAGAAAGACCGTGATAACCATCATATGGTTCAGTCATTGTTGGAAACTTATCTCCCTTAGTCCAATCAAAGTCACCCTTTTCAACAATTATACCACCCATAGAAGTGCCATGACCTGCCATCCATTTTGTTAGAGAGTGTGTGATTATATCTGCACCTAATTCAAAGAGATTACACAAATATGGTGTGTTAAATGTTCCATCGACCATTAAAGGAATACCTGCGTCTTTTGCTATTTTGGAAATTTCAGGTAAATCCATAATTTCTATGCCAGGATTACCAATCAACTCACCCCAAATACATTTTGTATTTGGTTGAATTGCTTTTTTAAAACCCTCTGTGTCTCTGGGCTTAACAAAAGTTGTTTCAATGCCAAATCTTTTTAAAGTTAGTCTCAGTAAGTTAAAAGAGCCTCCATACAATTGCGATGAGGAAACAATATGATCCCCTGCACTACAAATATTTAGAAGAGCTAGCATCATTGCACTCATACCAGAGGCAGTAGCTAAAGCAGCAGAGCCGCCTTCTAAAGCTGCAACTCTTTCTTCAAGAACAGATATAGTTGGATTGGATATTCTGCTNTAGATATGCCCACCCTCCTCTAGATTAAATAANGCAGCTGCGTGATCTGCATCTTGGAATAAGTATGATGTTGTTTGATAAATTGGAACGGCACGGGAGCCAAAATTTTTATCTGGCTGATGCCCACTATGTAAGGTTTTAGTGTTAAATTTGTATGTTTTAGGATCGGTCATATCANAATATAACACAAATTTTTTAATGAAAGTAATAGAAAAAAAGTCTCAGTTTTNAGGTTTATNTCAGAAAANACANAATCTTTAATTAATAATTTGTAATCCACATGGTTTGATAGGCCTTTANAGTAATNGTTGATTTNATATCAATNATTATCTCATTAGANATTAAATCCCACCATTCATTTGANGCTATTAGATTTAATTCTGACAAATCTAAATATTGGAACACATTAGTTACATTACTTACACAAAATATCGACTGTCTTTTATCATGACTCTGTCTCCAAAAACCAAAAAAGTTCTTACCTAAATTAAATGTAAATTGTGTAGCATTTGGATGAAATGCAGATTGGTTTTTTCTAATTTCAATTAATTTTGATAATTGATTATATATTTTTGAATTAAAAGTATCAGTATTTGCAAGTAATCCATCAATTTCATCATACTTCCAAGATCTTCTATTTATAGATCNATNACTTTTTGTTTGCTCTAACTTTTCATAGTCATTTGTAGAGCCCAAAATACTATGTATATAAAATGCTGGTATTCCCTCGAGTCCTAGCATTATTGCATGGCAACAAATAAATCTTTCAATTTGCAAATGATCACTTCCTTGAAATGTTCCTTTCATAGCATCTATGAGTGAGATATTTATTTCATAAACAGTCTCGGTGTTATCTGTTTTTTTTCTTTTGGTAGTTTTTGCTCCAAAATCNGTCATGATATCGACTAAGTTATTTCTCTCTTTTTCTGTTAAAATTCCCTCTGTCGGTCTCAGGCCAATACCATCATGAGAGGCTATGAAATTGAAATAAGATGTATGATCTTTTGCAGGAGGCATGCCCATAGACCATTTACGAAGAGCTGTGCTATCTCCCATCACAAGAGTCCATAGTAGCAAGGGTGGTAGAGCAAAGTTGTATACAGCATTTGCTTCATCGTTTTCACCGAAATAACTAAGATTTTCTAAATTAGGTAAATTTGTTTCAGTTATAAGTAAAGTATTTTTACTAAATGCATTCAAAAGTGTTCTCATTAATTTCACAACTTCATGAGTCTGCGGTAAGTTTAGACAGNTGGTGTCATGTTCTTTCCAAAGGAAAGCAATGGCATCTAANCTAAATACTCTAACACCATTTTTAAGATATAAATGAATTAACTTAATNAAGAAAAATAAAACNTCAGGATTTTTAAAATTAAAGTCAACTTGATCGTGGCTGAAAGTACACCATAAATAATAAATTTCTTTATTAATTTCAAATTCTCTAAAAAGATCTGAGCTTCTAGGGCGAACAACTTGGTCATAACCTTGTTTATTTTTAAGTTTTATAAAAAAATTTTGTGTTTCAGTTTTATTCTCAATAAAAGATTTAAAATATTTACTTTCTATAGATGCATGATTAATAACTATGTCGCTCATTATCCTAAAATTTTTTGATAGTGATTTAATATCTTTCCAATCACCTAAATCAGACCTTACTTCTTCATAGTCAGTTATAGAAAATCCATCATCTGAACTGTAAGGAAAAAAAGGNAGAATGTGNAAATTGTTGAATTGTTTTTTACAATACTTATCTAAGAACTTGCTTAGAGTTTTTAATTTATTATTTTTTTCTTCATATATTGAGTCACCATACGTAATTAAGAAAACATCTTTTTGAGACCAATTAGGTTCAGAAATACCTAGGTCTTTATTTTGAAATAAATCAAGAACTCTATTAATTAGTTTTAAAATTTCGTTTTGATCTAATATATCCTTGTAAATTATTTGAAAATGTATGTTTAGATTATTTTTTAATTCTTCTTGCACTTTAGGTGTTATCTTCCATGACGGCATCATTAAAAGATTTTAAAATAGTTGGGTCAGCACTATCAACTCTTCTCCAAGTTGGTATATTTGGATTTTCACTTGGTGAGTCTAGGAATATTTTTCCTGCTTCGATAATATTTTGTGCAAAGAGTTCAACCATTTCCTCTTCTTTGTGGACATCGAAGTTTAATCCATTCATCTCTGCATCTGTTTTATAAATCTGAACCATATCAAGGGCTAATCTATAATATGTTGCTTTAAGTGTTCTAAACTTCTCATTAGAAAATACATGACCTTGTGTAGCTAATTTTCTAAATAAAGCTTTAGAAATATCTATAGTCATTTTAGATAAACCCTTTTGACGATTATTTTTAGAGACCTCTTGGTGTTTATGTTCATAGGTATCTGCTATATCTACTTGGCAAATTTTATTATTAGCAAAGTTCCTATACATTTCAGAGAGTATTCCTATTTCAAGGCCCCAATCATGTGGAATTCTTATGTCATTCAATAAATTATATTTAAATGAAAATTCACCAGCCAGAGGATATTTAAATATATCTAAGAAATTTAAATATTCATTAAATCCAACCATTTTCTGTAAGGATTTAACTAAAGGCGTAACTAATAACCTTGTCACTCTTCCATTCATAGATTTTTGAGCAACCCTAGGATAAAAGCCCTTACAAAAATCAAATGAAAATTTTGGATTAGCAACGGGGTAAAATAGTTTTGCTACTAAATTTTTATCATAGGTGACTATATCACAATCGTGCATTGCAACAGATCCCGACTCTTTCAGAGAAATTACAAATCCCATACAGTACCAAATATTTCTTCCTTTCCCCTTTTCTGCAGGAGCAAGATCCATTTTAGATAAATGTTGATCTATTTTTTTTAATTTAGGTCCATCATTCCAAAGAATATATTTTTTTTGAGGCAGCANTGAAAAAAATTTTTTAGCTTTNATAAATTCTTGTTTGTTGGCTTGNTCTAAACCAATAACAATATTTTTAATGTATTTAACTTTTTTTAAAGTATTNACAATATANGTTAATGCTGGCTTTTCTAATTCTGAATACAAAGAAGGAAGAATTAAAGTCATGGGTGAGACTTTTGAAAAATCTAAAAGTTCTTTTTCTATTTCCTCAATGGGTTT
>FUFK010038979.1_pt1 | contig 51735 bp, 71 predicted proteins | sample 1021851 | NCBI WGS metagenome assembly FUFK01 (sample SAMEA51879418, study PRJEB19060) | metagenome | reverse complement strand
TTTTGTACTAGAAGATTGCTCATAGTATTGCTACGTTCCCTCCTGATTCTATTGTCAGTGTAGACCCACTTGCTATTGTTAGAGGTCCTGTAACATTTGCGTTCTCTGTAGCTGCGATTGTTACATCACTATCCATTGACTGTGCATTAGTTCTGAACATACCACCATGCTTGAAGTTACCCTTGTTTGCTTCTGGAACAGTAACACCTGTATCCATTGTACCAAGATAATTTACAAAGATATTACCTGTTCCTGATGAAGGTGCTGCACTAAAGGTCAGTGTTGTACCGTCAGGCACTGTATAAGCGTTACTGTCCTGCACTACACCATCTACGGATACAAGTATATCCTGAACGCTAGAGACAGTTTGTGACAGCGTAAATGTCGTGTCAGAGCCATCTCCGTTAAACCTTTGTACAGATGGTATAGAAGCAAAGCCTGACTGTACCTGATTACCTATGTATGCCATTAGGTTATCTCCATAATGCTTAATGCTCCTGAGAGTTTATCTGCTACTGAGCAAGATATAGAAATAGAATCTGTAGGCTGTAATATTACCTTTCCACCTGATAATAATTCTAATGAAGACCCTACAGGAATAGGAGCATTATTAAGTAATACAGCAGTTGTATTATCATTACTAGTGCCACTATTAGTTTTTGCTCCTACATTGTTTGTCTGTGTGCTACTAGCAGTTGCATCACCACTAGTATCAGACTCAAGAAGAACTTTTGCTGTTACCTGTGAAGTATGAATGTTGGTTAATATAAGACCTATAACAACTGTTGTTGTGCCACTAGGAGCAGTATATATGTGATACTCCTGCCCATCTGATGTATTCGCAGGTTCTGCTGCAAATGTTAATACTCTAAAATCGTTTGCCATGTTTCTCTCCTATGTCAACCCAACGCTATGGCTAATGCCGTGGGGTCATCTGTTGTAAATCCTGCACTTGATAGATATGTTTTTAAATCTGTCAAAGCAACTTGCTTCATAGTTCCTGCATCATTGGTTACAAATCTGTCAGCATCAGCAAGAGTTGTTGAAGAAGCAGATGTATCACCGTCCATGATGTTGAGTTCAGCAGCAGTAGCAGATATAGAACTTCCTGCTATCTGTAGTGTGGTAGCATTTACTTCACCTGAGCTACCATATATTACAGCTTTACTGTTGACTATTGTACCAGAAGATGAGCCATCTGTCAAGTTTAATTCTGCACCTGTTGCAGTTACTGCTGTTCCACCATAGTTTAGATTTCCTGCAGCTATGTTTACTTCACCTGTACCCTTGGGTGAAATATCGATATCTATGTTTGAGTCATCTCCAGATGCTCCTACTACAACTGAACCACCTGATGCAGCGTTTGTTACTTCAAGTTGATTAACTGCAGAAGATGTTGTCTGTAGCATAATAAGTTCATTGCCGTTAGCATCAGCAATAAACCCACCATCTGCAAACTTAGGAGCAGTAAGAGTTTTGTTTGTTAGTGTCTTAGTTGTCCCTGCAAGGTAGGTGTCGAATGTGTCAACGCTTGTCTGACGCATTGTTCCACCATCATTTGTAAGTATACCGTCACCACCTGCAACAGCCGTAGTGCCAACTGTACTACCACCATCTAGTAAATTAAATTCTGCAGCAGTTGCTGTTAGGTCAGTTCCTGCAATCTGTAAACTTGTAGCATTAACCTGACCACCTGAACCGTAGATAACTCCTTTGCTGTTTACGATTGTACCTGCACTTGCACCATCTAATACGTTAAGCTCTGCACCTGTAGCTGTTAAACCTGATACGTTATTAGCTGTGCCATTGACTGCTTGAATACGAGCTTCTACAGACTGTTGTGTTGGAATAAGTGTAGCACTGTTAGATGCCATATCGTCTTCATCTACAAAGCCTGTGATGGTTATACTACCGTCTGACAAACTACCGTAGGTAATTGTGCCTGTAGTTGTAATAGCAGAAGAACCGTTATCAATAGAACCAAACCCACTTGTAATACTACCTGAGTTTAAAGCTCCTACTGTAGTAGCAGCAGTAGTTACTAGGTTGGGCATAGCTGTAATCTCATCATCAAAATATGCTGACAAGTCTGTAACAGCTACTTGTTTCATTGTACCATTATCATTAAGCACAACTCTGTCTGCATCGACAACGGTAACAGATGAAGCAGAAGTGTCTCCATCTAATATATTTATTTCAGTGGCTGTTGCCGTAACACCATCAAGTATGTTCAACTCTGCAGCAGTAGATGTTACTCCATCTAGTATGTTGAGTTCTGCTGTTGTTGCTGTAACACCATCTAACAAGTTTAACTCGGCAGGAGTAGATGTAATTGCTGTGTCACTATCTGCAGCCAATACTGGTAGTGTACCTGACTGATTTGGTAACTTAATAGTTCTGTCGGCTGTTGGGTCTGTAATAGTTAGAGTGGTTTCGTTAGCATCGGCTGTAGCACCTTCAAAGACTATGGCATTCTGTGCGTTCATAGTCACAGTATCTACAACTGTCTGTGTGCCACTAACTGTTAAATCACCTGCTATTGTAACAGAACCGTTGGCTAAAGTTATAAGGTCAGTATCATCTGTGTGACCAATCGTTGTACCATTTATAACAACATCATCAATGTCAAGTGAGCCACCTGTAATAAGACCTGTTGTTGTTATTGTAGATGAACCTGTGTCTATATTACCAAAACCTGATGATATAGCACCACTGTCTAATGTACCAACAGTTGTGGCTGCAGTAGTCACAAGGTTAGGCATTGCAGTTATTTCATCATCAAAGTAGGCAGCAAGGTCGGTAACAGCAACCTGTACCATAGTGCCATTGTCATTTAATATAACTCTGTCTGCGTCTGCGACAGTAGTAGATGTGGCTGATGTATCTCCGTCTATTATATTAATTTCAGATGCAGTAGCTGTGACACCATCCATAATGTTTAGTTCTGCAGTAGTAGACGTAACACCATCCATGATGTTTAACTCTGCAGTTGTTGCAGTCACACCGTCTAAAATATTTAATTCTGCTGCAGTTGATGTAACTCCATCAAGAATATTTAACTCAGCCGTAGTTGCTGTAACTCCGTCCATAATGTTAAGTTCAGCAGTTGTGGCTGTTACACCATCAAGTATATTTAATTCAGTTGCAGTTGCTGTTACATTAGTGCCACCTATGTCAAGTGTAGTCATAGAGACTTCACCTGCTGCAGTTACATTAGCACCACTAAATGTTAGTGCTGTTGTACTACCTGACTTTATTATTAAGTTGCCTGAACTGTTAGTAAGTGCGGCATATTGAGTTCCTGCATCTTTTAAAAGTACATCTGCTCCATCTGCATCTAATATTATATCTCCTGCCACATCAATTGTAAGGTCTCCTGAGGACAGGTCAATCTCTGTGCCGTCAATAGTTATATTATCAATTACTACTCCTGCATTAGCCGTTACAGCACCTGTGACACCTAATGTTCCTGCTACTGTAGCATTTTCGTCTACATCAAGTGTATCTATGTGTGCTGTGCCATCAATGTGCAGGTCTTTAAACTCTGTTCCTGATGCACCTAAATCTATATCATTATCTGTTACTGGAAGTATTGCACCGTCTTGAATTCTAATTTGTTCTGTAGCTGCACTACTAACTTCTGTAAAGAATCCTACACGATTATTGCTTGTGTCTACTACGACTTTGTTTAGTGCGTCTGTATCAGCAATTAGTCCTACATACGCACCTTCTGTTGATGAACCATCGTGATTGTGACCACCACTAAAAGCAAAGGCTGAAACAATAGCATTTAATTCAGCGTTAATTGGTGCAGACTTAACAACCTGACCTGACTGAATATCGGCTGTATTTGTTCTTGAGTAACCTGCCATTACCTTACATCTCCTAGTCCGTGTGTTATTGTAAATCCCTGAATACTGTGCGACTCGTTTGTATCATCTGTCACAAAGGTCAAGGCTATCGCTTTACCTGAGCCTGAGAATGTAACTGATTCAACTGGTGATGGGTTTCCATCAAATATATCTGTTGTGTCAAATACAGCTACGTTTGTACCTCTATCAAAGAATGCTCCGGGACTTGTTGTTGATAGAGTTAAGTTGTCAGGTGTGGCTATGTCTGTGTTATCGTAGTCGTAGGTTACAGACAAAGCTACTGAAAAGTTTCCCTCTGCACTCATGTATGTTGATGTGCTGTAGAATGTTTTTCTTTGCTCAGGATTCCCCATGTAAACAAACGGAGTTTTAAATATACTCAGTATGTTACTTGTATCAAAAGCGTTGCCTGACTCCTGTTGAAAAACTTTACCACTTGATGCACCGTGTAGTACAAACTCTTCTTGCTCTATGTATCCACTGTCTGCACACGTACACTCTATTCCAAAGGTTTGTGCAAACTCAAATCCTATATTACCTTGATATTCTCTTAATGCTCCAAGTATTCCCTGTGAAGAAGAAGTAGAAAATATATACCTAAACTGAGACTTACTTCTAATTATTACTGATGATAGTGCGTCTAAATCTTCTGATGCTATTACGTTTCGTATAGTAGACTGTATGTTTTTAGATAGAGTTTCAAGATTAACGTCACCAATCTTGTTTGTACCACCAATGGGTCTTATACCATCAGGTGCGAGGAATAACAAATCTCCCCCTAGTTCTATCACACTGTCTGTAGAAAGGCAACCTAAATTTGATGTAACCGACTCTAGTACAAAGTTTGCTGAGTTGTCTCCTACAAGTCTCTTAATATTATTCTTTCCAAATATAAATAATACGTTACGAAACTTCTTAATAGCAACTATCTCAAATCCTACATTTATAACTCCACCACCATTTGCAGGACTAAAATCTGTTTCTGCTGTTGGTGCAGAAAAAAACAAGTTACTTGGCTGTGCAGGGTCTCCTGATAAGAACAAATGATTCTGAAACTCTGCTGCTATCTTAGGGTCTGTTGGTGCGTTTGAGTCTGTTATCTGCGTGTATGTTGACCCATCGTATGTAGCTGCAGGATTTATACCATCTGTCAAAACTACTTTTGGTACACCAAAGTTTATCTCTGTAAATCTAACCTTGCTTACACCTGTCATAGTAGGTGAGCCACTTGTTGATACGGCTGTCCAACCTATGACTGTTGGAGTAGAAGTAACTGTTGTAGTAGCTGAAGATGTGCCACCTGTTAATACATTGTTAGTAGCAAATACAGAACTAGGTAGCCTACCAAAGTTTATTGTTAGAGAAGCAGAAGCTTTTGCTATTACAGTTCCTGATACTCCTGTAGAGGTACTATCACTAGAGCTTTCTACGGCTGTTACTGTCTCTCCTACAGTAAAACTTGAGCCTTCACCTGATGTTACAGCCACTGTAAAGTAAAAGTTCCAGTGATGTAAATAGTTGTTACCTGATGATGGTGTACGACAAGCAAGCACTCCTTGATTCACACCGTTAGCTACAGCCACTCCTAAAACTGAACCTGTTCCGGGAACTGTGCCAAAGTTATTAGCAAAACCAGTTAGTCTTCTATATCCACCCTCTAGGTTTGGTTCATAGTTTAATAACTGTATTGCTGAACCGGGACTTTCTTCACCAAGAGATAAAACGTCTGCACCTGTATTTAAACCACCCCTGCAAACGGCTCTAAACGTGGAGACTGAATCAGCCATTTAACCACTCAGTCTTAGCATTTGTGATGTAAATTTAGGTCTGTTTATCATTGATGACCTAACAAACAGTGGGTCATCTAACAATAGTCTACGCATAGCCTTGATACCTTCTTGAAACTTAGCCTGATGTATTTGTGCAGACTGTTCATTAGACCTGAATCGCATCATGTATACCATAGCACCATCTATAATTATATACTTAAATCTGTCTGGTATAATCATCTCGTCATCAAATGCTGATAAATCAGCAGGAAACTTATAGTAAACATATTCTATTACATAAGCTGCGTCAGGTAAAGGTGTTACACCAAACTTTTCTTCTGATGTTTGATACACTAAATCAGGAGATGACCTAGCTCCTGTTCCTGAGTTTTCTTCTATCGCCTTGTATATTCTAACATATTCTTCAAAAGGTATAGTGGGAAGAGAACGAGCAGTATTACCTGCACTTGACAAAGCTTGTAAATAAAACGTATCCCAATCAACACTAGCCATGTCAGTAGGTAAGTCGTATGTGCCTGTACCTGCTGTTAGTGTTTGTGTAGTCGTAGTTTTAAGAAAGGGAAATTGATGACCATCTTGTAGTATTTCTCTTATGGCATTGTTGATAGCATCTTTTGCTATCGCTTGCACATTCTTTACAGTAGAGAAACCATCACCTGCAGTATTAAGTGTAACTTCATTCAATCTACGCAAGAGGTCATTTACTAATGTGATGTAGGTTGTTGCCACTAAATACTCCTGTTGATGTGATTAGAGGGCAAGCACTGTCCTGTTGTACCTGCCCTCTAAGTAGTAATTTAAGCTAGTAAGTCTCTATCGACTTCTGTTGCTTTATCCACAGCACCGTGGTCATTGCAGTCAATCACAGTTGCGTAGACTCTTAGTCTACCTGTGGCTGCTGCAGCACCTGCAATCGTGCAGTCAATAGTATCAGCAGTACTGATAAACTGAGTGTACGTTGAAGCTGCGTTGCCCACAACTGTGTTGGTTTGTCCATTAGAACCTGCAGCACAGAACCCTGCAGATGTGATGTCAGCACCATCAATGATGTCATCACCTCCACCAAAGTCCATGTCCAAGGTACAGCTTGAAGTAAATGCTTTCATCACTTCAGCACCTGCGTTTAGAACTAATGTTCCTGCAGGTATTTCAAGCATTTGGAAAACATCTCCGTCAGCAATAGTGTTACCTGCTGCTATCAGAGCATCAATGTCCAAGTACTCTTGGATTGTTCGCACCATGTGTGTACCTGCGTTTGCAGGTAAAGTTGCAATGGAGTTAGCACCAACACCAGTGGTTGATTTTGCTGTTAAGTCAAAAGTTGCCATATTAGTACCCTCCCTTACGCTGCGTTATATTTAGCAGTCACGATAGCTTCTGGTCGAAGTATCTTTCTGCCATATAAGTGCATACCACGAACAATGTCAGCAAAGCTGTCAGGGTCACGGTAGGTTTCAGTTTTGCTAAGTTGTTCAGCAGTCGCAACAGCAGAACCATGACCTGCAACAATAGCACCAAAGTTGCTATTTTGGTTTGCAGTTCCAGATGTACCTGCGCCTGTTCCTACAGAAGGTAGGTTGCTAGACACGTATAGTCTAAAACCTGCCAAGTTAGTTAGGGCAAGACCATTTTTAAGTTCGGCTGCGTTGAAGTCAGCGTTTACCAACTTAGAGTTTTCATCACCGAGTAACTCCATGAATACTGGGTCAACAACCAACCATCTATCCTGTGAGTCAACTTGTTGTTGATTCAACAGTCTAGCCATTCTGTTGATGATTACCATTGGAGTAACAGTAGTTGTAGAAACAGCAGTTGCACCCGGAGCTAAGTTTGCGACAGGAATAGAGTGGTCTCCTGCAGATGAAGTTGTGATACTAGCAAAAGACCCCTTGTTTAACTTCATTGAAGAAAGAAGTTCATCAGACCCTGCAGTGCTTACTGCTTTAGAGCCATTAACTTGGTCGTTAACAGTTCCTGCTACAGCACTTAGTGCAGACTGCTTGTATCCTGCCATGTAACCAAGAACTTCTTGGTCATACTGGTCGGCAAGTCTATAAGCAGCTCGGTCAGTTGCGAGTTGCATAAAATTCACATGACTGTGAGCTTCCTCAATATCGTCCATTTTAAAAGCATAGTAGTTTGCTTTATCAACGACAAGTTGGAAGTCCTCGTCATCCAAATCCTGTGCAGTTACCTGTGTACCTCTTGCGTACTCTTTGACTGAAATTTCAGGCTCTTTAATAATTCGAACTGTATCACCTTGGTTAGCAATTTCCCCAAAGTAGTCAGAATTAGTAATATCGCCTACAACAGTCGATTTTCGAAACGCAAGCTGTACCTGTTTCGAGTAGATTATTGGCGAAAAATTACCGTTAGGTAAATTGCCATAACCTGACGTTGTTTGAAAAGCCATAGTAAATCCTCCTATAAATTTGGCTTAATGAAAAGCTAAACACCGTAGGAAGAGGTTATACGTTCTAGAGTGCATATGGTTACTCCGTAGCTAACTTTGTAACCTATGGGTCTATAATTATATAAGTAGTCTGTACTCGTTTAAACTTTATGGTTAACTAAAACATAAAGGTAGTCAAAAAGAGGCTTTATGTCTTGGTCGTAGTTATATTAATAAAATATTGTTTGTCAACACTTTATCTTCTATTTCCTGATACATCATAAATAAATTTACCAGAACGGATTGCTGCGTTTATTTTTTCAGCATTCCTAGCGTAATCAGCATCACTCATTTTATCTACATCAGATTCTTTTATACTATCTGCTAATTCCTCAGCATCTACTTCCGTCTTAGACGTTTTGTTTACAAGAGAAGCAGCAGCTTTCTTCTTGTTCTTTTTGTCACCTGCTGTTAAACCCTTGTCAATCTTGTACAAATCAATAACACGAATAACAGACTTAGCATCATCTGTATTTTCATAGAGAGCATTCTGTACCCATTTAGGTTGCTCTTCTACCCACTCGTGAAACTCATCAGAGTCACGTAACTTGTCAAAGTCCTTGTGTACCTCTTTAATTTCATTCTCAGCCGTTCTACGAGTTGTCTCCTCTTTGGCTTTGCTAAGTTCCTCTATTTGAATATTAGCCTTATCAAACATTTCCTTAGCTTTTTTCTCAGCTATTGTTTCTACAATACCTGCGACATCAGGATATTCCTTTGCCCAGTTACTAATATCCTCATCGGACTTAGGTGGTACAAGTTTTTTATTATTAGCTAGTTGGTCTTCTAACTCTTTTATTCTAGCGTTATACTCCTTCTCCTTAGCCGCAAGATGTCTTCTAACATCCCCATATCTCGTCTTGAAAGATTTTTCCTCCTTGCTGAGAGTCTCGTCAGATACCTCTGCTTCCTTTCCCTCTTCAGAAGGAGATACATCTTGGCTCTCCTCAGAGTTCTCTTGAACCCCTTCTCCCTCCCTCTGTGCGAGGAGTTCTTTGAGTTCCTGCTCGTCCTTAGCAATCTTGTCCTTGTACTTTGAACGAGACCGACTTACAAATCCTGCAGTTTTTTGTGGTTCTACTGTTTCTAATTCTGGCATATTTTTCTCCTGTTATTGGGGTTGACATGATTGTCAAGTAGCCTTAGGTTTAGTGCCTAATCCTTTAGTATTCTTTTTTCGTTTTGGTTTAGCTTTTGATTTAGATGCTAATCCACCTTTGTTAGCCATTATCTCTGCTGTTATATCTGGAGCAGGAGATGATACACCCCCTATATTGTCTTGTCCTGCACTTCCACGACTAGGAGTATCTCCTCCATAAACATCAAATCCGTGTATTATTTTTTCTCTTTCTCTAAGACTTAAAGTAGGGTCACTATAAGCATCTTTTGTTCTTTGTTGCACATCTTGTCTATTCTTTTCTATGTTTGAAAGTGTTTTATCTGTCACAGGTTTAAATCCTTGTGAGCCATCAGCCTTAGTTCCAAAGACTACAGGGTCTCCCGGATTAACACCTGCTTCTTTTGCTTTTTGTTCATCAGCAGTTTGAAAACCTTGCATAAACTTTGTTACATTTCTGCCAACTCTAGTATCGCCCAGTGGAGTTCCTTTAGCAATATCATCCTGATATTTTCGTAAATCATCTGCTGTTACTTTTCTAGATTCTTGCCCTGTCAAAGTGTCTTCTATGATATCTCCTGTTGCATATATAGGACTATCAATAGCAGTAAACGGTCTATCATCTCTTGTTTCTGTTAATGCTCTTAGTCTACCCTCTGTTGTTGTAAGGTCAGGTTCTGTTGTAGTAGGAACTCCTGATGTTATATCTTGAGTTCTGTCTCCTGCTATTTTCATAATAAGACCAAGTAATCCACCTTTCTTAATAGCGTCTATGAAAGAAGGCTTTTTCTTACTGTCATCAAGTATTTTTTTAACTTGAGCAGCTGTTGGTTTTTCTCCAAACCTATTTTCAAATAGTAGATTTAGTTTTTCAGACTGAGGTATTTTGTAGTAATTTCCAAAATTACCAAATATTTTATCCCCACCTAGCGTGTTATATTCTCGTTGTAAGTTTTTGTAAACAAGCTCAGTCATTTTTAAAGGTTTAGTTTTACCTTTGTCAAGATATAGTGCTTCTCCACCATACTTTTTAGCCAAATCTTCACTAGACATTAATGGGTCTGGACGTGTAGTTGGCACTCCACCTAAATCTCTTTCTCTATTAGAAGACTCTCTTTCATCATCTCCTCCTAAACCAACATTACCTACTCCTATTGATGGAGCAGAAGATTTAGGTTCTTCTGTTGACCAAGGTGGTTTTGTAAATTCTATTTGTTCTTCATTAACTATTTCACCATTTACATAAAGAACATTTTCTTTTCGCCCATCAGGATGATAGTATGTAATAAGCCCATCTAGTTTAGATTTACTAGGTCCAAATAATGTCCCACCGGGAGTTAAGTATTTACTAAAGTCAAACCTTTTAGCTTCTGCATCTTTTTTGAAGTCTTCATCTGTACTTACACCACCTTGGTCAAAACCTCTTGTCATTCTTATTATTTTAATTTCATCTTCAGGGTCAAGCATTTCTTCATCTTCTTCAATGGGTTCTCCTCCTATACGTCCTGCGTCCTCCATTTGTGCAAGTCCCATCTTAGCTTGCATGCGTAAATCTTCAAAAAACTTTATACCAAAGAATCGTACAACGTCTGCAGGAACGACATACTCTCCCTCACTAAGCTGTGCAGGTATGTCATCTCTTACCTCTTCTGCCAGTGAACCAGATGGAACATCATTACCACTAACAGGGTCTTTGTCCATGCCATCGTCCCTTAATCCACCCTCTTGCATAAAAGCCATCTCCATTTGTTTTTCCATAGCAGCACCACCCTTGTTAAATTTTAATTCTTCTGGTTTTCTAAGAGGGACTCGTGAAGATTTCATAACTCCCACGTTGGGTGCAGGGTTAAGTTCATCTGAATAAGGAGTCTCTCCACTTAATATATTTTCTCTATAACGACTATAGGCAGGTTCATCTAATAAACCTAAAGAAAGTTTTAATTTTAATCCGTCTACTTCAGGAGACTGTTTACCCTCTCTTAAATCTTGAACAATGTTTACAACTCTATCTATAAAGTCTTCTTCTGAAGGATTACCCTCAGCTATCATTTGTCTCCTTAAAGCAACACTAAATTTATTATTATTTACATCAATATTACTTTCTTCACCAATATTTTCATCAGCTATTAAATTTTTTACTTTTCCTTTAATAGAAGTGTCATCTTCATCTTTTTGTAAATTCATTAAGTTGTAACTTAATTTATCTCTAGCACTCATCTTACCTTTTTTATCAAGTAGCAGTCCTGTCATTATACCATGTCTAGCTGTATCCTCTGCTCTTTGAAAATCATCACGATATTTTTCACCTACTTCAATACCTACTGACTCTGCTCTTTTAGCTTCATCATAAGTGCCTAAAAATCTAGCTGCAATTTCTTTTAATCTTTTTTTATTATATTTTTCACTCATAAGACTTTTTCTATTTTATTTCTGTAGGTCCTTTGTATTCTTTAAATTTAGGTTTACCCTGCCTGTCATAAAATCTGTCAACAAAAATACTTGTTGTTTTCCCTTGCTCATCTTTTAAAATTACTTTAGGTCTGAGAAAAATATCATTATAGTTAAAAATAAGAACATCAGATTGATTTTCTATTTCTGCTGTGCGTTTTTGTCTAGGAAGAAAATCTGCTGTTTTTGGTATTTCTTGTACATCAAAACCTTTAACCGTATAAAATTTTGCACGTCTTTTAAATGGAACATTAAAAGTAAATTGATTACCTATTTCAAAATCCCTATAAAATCCTTTTTCGTAAGCTTTTGTTGAAGCATCAAGTTTAATATCATTTATTTTTGTTCTTGTTGTTGATGTTTCTTCAGATATTTTTTTCATAAAATTACTTATACTTTGAGAATCTTTTACTGTCTCTAATTCTGTCACATTAGGATAATTTTTCTTAAAATCTCTTTTAAGAGCTTCTTTTCTAGTTGTGCTATTAAAATCTTCTATATAAAGTTTTTTCCATATTACATCAGAATCATAAGGTCTATCAGTATCAGCAAAAACATTGTCACCTTCAAATAAACCAAATTTTTTAGGGTCTGTAGTTATTTTTGCATTACCCCTAGCTACATAGACCTCTCCTCTATAAATACCTCTAACTCTACTAAAAGGTATTTCTCCTAATATACCTCCTCTGATTGGATTTTCAAATTCGTCTATTACTTCAAATTCTCCTTTTCTAGGAGCATCTATTTCTACAACTATTGAAGGATTGTTTGGTGTTGCTTTAAATCCAGACCTTGCGTAAGTATTAGAATATGCGGCAGCTTCGTCTGGAGCATTAGTAAAGTAGGTAGCTCCTTTTTGTCTTGGAGAATCTTTCATTCCAAAACCCTCCGATTTAAAATAACCCCTTTTAAAAGACTCTTGAAACTCCTCATTGCTCATACCCCTAAATATTCTATTTTTTTCTTGAGGGTAATTGAAGTTAAATCCTTTTATTATCTTTCTTATATCAGTAGACTCTATTATGTCACCGGGAGATATATCACTTACCACTGACCTAAACATAGCTTCATTGTCCGTAAGGTCAGGAACTATTCTATTTTCTCCGTCTCTATATTCCACTGTAGCTAATTCTTTATCGTATAGTATTTTTTGTTTAATATTAGGATTATCAGGATATCTATCTATCATTGTTAATGTTTTACCAAGTTGATTAATACCATCTTTCCTGTCTTGTGGAACAATGGTAACATCATAAGTTGTGCTATCAACACCCTTATCAGTTTTTAAAACACCTACTTTATATATCTCACCTCTTTTCTCCATATCAGGATATTCTTTTCTTAATATATCTAGCAATTCTTCATTAGCATCTTCTATAACTTCTGGTCTCTTTTTAGTAGCTATATCTATAATATTCTTTCGAGCTTCCTCCTCACCAAAATCTCCTGAAAATACTTGTGCAGGTTTACTGGCTTTTTTAATTGAATTTACTATGATAGGAATACCATCGAATGCAACACCTGCTACAGCTAGTGTGGTTGTTAAAGCTCCTTCTTTTATGTCCCCTCTTCTAAACTGGTCAATAGCATCTTCTATCATTGGTGCATCGCCCACAAAAGGTACAAACTCTGCAGCTGTTACAACCCCTTGTGCTGTTGATGGGTCTAGGTTTAACCTTTCTGTTAAGAAGTCGTATCCAGTATTTCTAATAGAGTTTTCACTTTCTTTTCTTCTTAGCGCAGCTCTTTCGTTTTGTGTGTTAGTATACTCCTCCATAAAGTCTTTATCACTCTTTAATGCTAATAAATCTCTCATATCAAACTCAGGGTCTACTACACTAGAGTCTAACAAAAGATTTTTAACATCCTCAGATACTACTCGTGATTCTATGGGATTAAATATCTTATTAAACAGAGACCGTTCTCTATTTATTTCTTCAGCTTCTTCTTTGGACACAACTCCAAAAGCCTTTTGTGTCTGCTCATTCAGTTCCATTCATCTCTTCTCTAAGATATTTGAGTCTGCGTAATGCACCTATTGCACCCTGCAGTCTGTGAATAACCACATGATTATCAGACTGTTCTAAGGCTACATGATTCTTTTGAATAGCATCATCAATATATTCTATGAAGTTGTCCCATAGAGACTTATCATTTACTAATTTTTTTAAGTTCATTGTCTAGTTCCAGTAAATCCCGGTTCATCAGGTGTTGGCACTGAACCTGTACCTATAGTACCCCCTCCTGTACCCTGTGTGTCTTGAGGTTGAACACCTGCAGGAACTTCTTGTGTTTCTTGTGGAGGTTTACCTTCTTCAGGTGGAGGAGGTGTTGGATTCTTCTCTTGAAACTTCTTGAGTATCTCAGCCTGTACTGCAGCCTGACTCGTAGAGTTAGCTACTTTGTCAGGGTCTAAGTCCATAGACTTTGCTATTTCTCTAACAATATAATCCATTCGTGCAAAAGGAGCAAGAGCAGGATTAGATACTGTCTGCATAAACTGCATTAGTCTCTGGCTACGTACTTCGTTAGCCATAAGACTTTCTGTACCCTGTGCTTTAACTTCCAAGTCACCCTTTATCTCAGGGTCAAAGTCAAACTGCATGTTAAAACTAAAAAATGCTTTACCTATTGGTCCTAGCAGATAGTCATCTACGTTTTTAATCACACTACGTATTGAGTTATTAGCAGCCGACATAAGCATGCTAATACCTGATGCTGTACGTCCCACACCTGTGATGCCTGTCTGACCATGAGCAAAAGACGGAAAACCTGTACTTTCGTCTGCTAACTGTCGTGCCTTGTCAAACATCTGCATGTTTTCATTCGACACATTAGGAAACTTTGTACCAAATATAGCCTGACCCGGTGCGCCGCCTTGTCTTCTAAATATTTTTCCCGGATACACAGATAAATCCTGACCCGGCACTAGGTTTGTTTCATCTACTTCTATAATAAGATTACCTGACAGCGCAGCATTGTCCACAGACATACGCATAAAACCATTCATTAGTGTCTGTGTATCGTCCATGTTTTCTGCAATACCTACTCCAAATATGCTGTATGGGTTCATCTCATACGGTGTTGCGTAGTAAGGCAGGTAGGCAGGAGTAAACGGATTCATAACAAGTCTAAGAACATTATTGTTACATATCCATATGTTTACACTAATTTGTTCTACATCACCTAACTCTTCAGGAATATCTACATCATACTCTTCTATTATTGACCTGTCAACAAAACCCCAAAACTCCAAAACTTCAAATCTTTCAGCTCTGTCCTCTTGATTGTTATCCTCCATAACATGTTCCCACCATTCTTTATTGTACATCTCTCCTTCATCAAGAGATTTGTCAATAGCATTTCCTCTAAAGAAAGGTCTTTTCTTCAAGGCACGTAGTTGGGAGCGAGACATCTTGTGTCTCTCTATAATAAACTCTGCTTCATCCATATTACTTGCATCAGGGTCTGGATAAAAATTCCAGATAGATACGTGAGAAGTTTGTGGTACAGTCTTAAACAGTGGATTGTATACACCGTTCTCATCCCAATTAGGGTACTCTTTGTCTACAGCAAAAGGTCCTTTCATTATGCCTGTACCAAAAAGAGCCGCTTCAAAGGCTGCGGCTCGTAGTTGTTTTTTAGCATTCGACTCTTCTAGTTGGTCGTGTATTTTCTTTTCCATCTTCTTTGCTGCAACCATTGCAGGATGAAAATTAACAGACGTAGGACTGCCTGTAGATTTTAATTCAATATCTTCTTCAACGCCACTTAAATCGTCTTTAAGAGGTCCTACTCTTTCTCTAAACTGTGGATATGTTTCACCGGGTAAAAGTTGATTTGTATCTTGTTCTTCTCCACCTATTTCTTTCTTAGCTTCTTTAAATTGTGGATTTGTTTCAAGACTAACTGTATCTTCTACACCATCAGGCAATACTGTTGGATTAATACTTAGAGGAAATTTATTACCACCAAATAATACCTCTACAAGCTGTCCATAAGCAGCAAGAACTTTTGTTTTAGTTACTTTAACAAATACTTTTGATTTTTCTGTAGAGGTAAACTGTACTTCAGGACCATATAAACCACGATAGTTTCTGTAGGCTTGTATCCATCGTTCTTCATCACCTCGTCTGTTTGTTTCGGCTTTGTTAAATTTACCTTTTACAAAACTAACTATGTCTCCTGCAGGTGCGTCTTTTAGTGCATTCTGCTCCATATCACCAATAGCTGATGCTTCTGTTGAGTCAGGGTTTATATCATCTTCTTCCATATTTTACCTCAATATCCAAAAGTTGAGTCAGCTATTTGAAAACCAGTTCGCTGCATATCTGGGTTGTAATCAAACAAACTACTTCGTGGTCGTGTCATAACACCATAACGTAGTGCATCATACAGGTGGTCTTCAGACTTTGTATCTACATCTTCCGAGTTATTTTTGTCGAGTGGGATAGAAGGAAGTTGAGATATAATATTTGTACAAGTGTTAAAGAAGACAAGTCTAGGTTCTTCAGTAAACTCGTCAACCTGTAATCGTCTGTGTATTTCATTTTTTCCTGCAATGCGACTTCCTTTACTTCTATCAGAGGGTCTCCATCGACAACCTTTTATTATCATTTGTTCTGCCAATGAAGGTCCTGTATCTCCTCTTTTGTGCCACAGTGAACTATCTAATACACCATAACGTATTTTACCATCTTCTGCTTCAGCTTCAAGCACCATATCAGCTAAGTCTGTTGCCAATACTTTTGATGCGTACAACTCTCTATACACAACTAACTGTTCTGCAGGTGTTACGGCTATCCAGACTACACCTGTGTAACTGCCATACCCATAGTCACAAGCACGAAACTTAGTCCAACTGTGAGGTATATCATAAGGCTCAACAACATGTACCCTCCTATTAAACTCTGGAAATGCTGCTCCCTCGTTGACATCCCAATTACCTTCTAACAGTTGTTTACGTTGATGCTCTGGCAACGACAAAAGGTTTGCTTCGTACATACCGTCTTCGGCTAGGTATGGATTGTCAAACAGTGTTGCAGGAATAAACCGTCTTTTAAATAATGGCTCACCCTCTCTGCTATGACCTTTTGGCATTTGTAGAATATCACCTGTCTCTATGTTTGTTGCCCAAAAAGCTGTGCCGTGTGGTGCAGGGTCTATAAACATCTTCTTAACCCACTGATGTCCTGCTCCTCCGGGGTTTGTTGTAGCTCTCTGGTACAGGTCTAATCCACTCCCTCTTGCTGCACGTAGTCTTGACCTCATGTAGTCAAATGGATATGGACTTGCCCACTGCGTTAACTCGTCAAATCCTATCCAACTAAATGCCTGTCCCTGATACCGTGTAACATCATCATCTCTATCTAAGTAAGACAACCACAGTGTTGCTCCTGATGGTGCTACCCAAGTCTTATCTCTCTCCATGAACTTTATGTTTGGTATTGCTTCTGGATATAATTGTTTAGAAGCAGAGATAAGTTCTCTTAGTTCCTCTGTTGTTCGTCTTATCAACAATCCTCGAAAGTGTGGATTGTTAAAGTATCGCACAGGGTCGGCTAACATTGCGTAAGACTTGCCACCTCCTGCTGAACCACCGTATAAAACTTCTCGTTCTGTTGCTGACAGAAACTCTGTCTGTGGTCCTTTGTTTGGTTGGAAGATAACTTTTTGTGCTTCTTCCGTTTCTATCGGCTCAGGCTTCGGTTGTGCGTGTGCCTTGGTCTCTTGCACCGAATCTTGTGGCTTCGATTTTTTCTGCTTTCTCAAGGGCTTCTTTGTACCTTTGGGCAAGGTAGCGTTGATTTGAAGCCTCTCTCTTACGCTTTTGTTCAAGTTTTACTCTCTTCATCAAACCTACATGGGATATGTAGCGTCCAGACTGTTCACTCAACCAGTTCGATACATCTCTGTAGCTGTACTGTTTTAGATACTTCTTAGCCTTTTCTAACAAATTTAATTCTTCTACTATCGGTAAAAGAATGTCTTTGTCTTCAGGGTCTTGCTCGTATCCAAAGGGTACAGTTCGTCCTACTCGTACAACAGGTTGCCAATCAAACCCATCTTCTGTTTCCTCAGGTACAGGAAGTTTCCAATCTTTAGTCGTTCTCATCGTTCTTCGGTGGCAGGATAAACAGAGGACTAGCTGCCGTCACCTCCACCTTATCTGTTTTAGTAAATCCACTACGGTCTAGTATATCTTTTGCAGCCACCATCTTTTCTTTGTTACCCAAGTCTGTAGGACTGTGCATAACTTCAAACATAGAATAGGCTGCTTTAGTAGCAGAAGAAGAAATAAACTTTTTAGTAAGGTCAGCTATCTGCTCTTTCAACGCATTTGTAATAGAAGACGTTGCAACATTCTCGCTGTATCCTGCAAGCTTCTTTGCTTCTACAGGATTACCTCGTGCTTCTTCAAAGAGTACATCTAAAAATTTTTGTTGTTTTTCTGTGAGTGCCACTACTTTTTCTTTCTTGTAAAAGTTAAACCTATATAAGGCTTAAATACATCTACGTCTAAAGATGTATCATACTTGTCACCTTTTCTAGTAAACAAATTTTTAAAATTTAAAAAGTTATTAGATGTGCTTTTTGTTTTACCACCAAACAGCATTTCTCCTTCACTTTTATATTTTAATTTTTTGTCCATTAATTTAGTTCAAAATGAGGACCATCAATAAATGGTCTTCTACCCTGACTCCTTCTTACGTCTATGTAATTATTCATAGCGTCCTCCATCGGTCTATCCCAATCAGCTATGTTATCAATATTCCATGCTGCTCCCCAACGGATTGTAGCTCCAGTTTCTTTTGCTGCAGCTTTCATTGCGTCAGCTATATCATCATACATCACGATATCCCAACTTGGATTACTGCCATCGTACGCCATTAAATCGACAGCATGTGATGTTCCATCTTCTTGGATAAGGTGTTTGCTACGCATAGTCTGTGAGCGTCCTGAGTTATAAAGCTTTTCCTGTTCTTCCAAAGAACGGACACCATAGATAACTCCAAAGTCCACTTTGCTCACTTCGATGGCACGTTTTACTGTATCTACTAATAACTCGTTTACACCTTCTAGTTTACCTAGACTTCTACTTGATAGTTTAAATGCCATTGTTTCTCCTACAATATTACAGCTATAAATGTAGCTAAGACTAGAACTGCCATCATACTATTTATTAGCAACCCTAGTCTCATTTCTTTTTCATCCTGTTAAAAAATTTACCTGCAGACCGTGTAGCAAAGCTTGCCGATACAATAGCTCCTAACGCAATCTGATACCACTGTGGCATTCCTGCCAAAGCCGTAAATCCGTCTGCTACTATTGCCCTACCCCACTCACCACAGAAGCTCAGTACTAGAGGAATGCTGAACAGTAGGGTCAGCCATTCATCTTTCCACGAGGACTGTGATGCCCTCATAGCAGCTAAGTCCCAATCTATCTCACCTGTGGCTTCTTTCATGCGAATGGTTGCTTCAGCCTTTTGGACAGCAACCTTACCATCTAGGTAAGAAGATGCTAAACTAGATACAGAACTTAATAGTGTACCTAGCATTATACACAGTCACAATCATCGTGGCACTTCTTGTTCCACAATGCACACCATAATCTTTTAAAATATTTTTTAACTTTAGTAATCATTAGAATGATATCCTAGCAAAGTATGCCCATATATTTTGTGGAACTCTACCATGCTTTAGTGCAGCTTTTCTCCACTCATCATATTTTTCTATGGCTACATCTCTAGCAGCTTCAAAATCTTCGTAAGCCTTTTCCATTTCACCATAACGCATTTTATGAAGCTTTTCTTGCTTTTCAGCAATTTCTTTTTCAAGTTTCATTTCTTCTGTTATTTTTACATCTTCTTTTACACTCATTATTTAGTCTCCCTATTTTCAGTTCTAGATGAAACCTGAACATTTGCTCGGTTTCCGTTAACATATAATCCAAACCATGCTGCACCTGCACCTACTACAACAGATACAAATCCTGCCTGAGCATTGTTTGGGTCTGGTAAACTCATAAACCAATTACACGTTTGATAAAATACAACCATATACGAAAGTATTAAGGCTCGTGGCACTATTCTCCATGAATCTAATCTTTCAGCCGTTATCATCTTTTTTCTTCTTCTTATCTTTGAAAGCCGATTGGTCGTGTCGTGGGTCTTTTGCCTGTTCTATTATCTTGTTTATCCATGCACCGTTATCGCCACTCTTCAAACAAAACTCACAGTATTGTCCTTTTAATTTTTGTCCACAAGTGTCACAGGTTTTACGTGTCAACTTTTTCTTGTTGGCTTACAAAATCTTTTAGTCTATCTTCACGCACACAGATAACTCTTTCTACAGGTCTTTGACCATAATATTTCCATAGAGTCTGTATCAAAGGTTTAGGATTTTCGTTTACAAAAGTCGTACACTCTGCTGCACTATGAAAGTGTCCGTGGCTAGGTTGTTTAAATATAAGTATGTCCTGCATGCCATTCTCGTGTATTCCTAGCATCACTGCTACGGCAAACCATGCTTCAGCTATCATTTTCAAAATATCCTATATTATGTAACTTTTCTATAACTTCTCGTTTTCTTAGCAATTTTTTTAGGTTGCTTAACGAATTGTTTTCCTGCCTTTGTGCCTTTTCTTTTAGCTCTAGTTGTCGCTGCGTACTCTTTGGGTGATAGAGCCTTGATTGCAGCTTCTGGTAAATAACGCTCTCCAGTCTTGCTACTGGGTTTACCACTTTTGGTTCTCCATTTTTGTTTTGACCATGCTTTAAGACTTCTTTGACTTTTTGCTAGTGCCATTCTTTTTTGTCTTTCCTGCTACATTTAATGCTATAGCTATTGCTTGTTTCTGTGGCTTACCCTCTTTCTTCAGTTTACTTATATTAGAGGAGATAGCTTTTCTACTTTTACCCTTTTTTAGTGGCATTGTGTTTTTTCTTTAACGAAACTTTTGCTTGCTTGGCGAGTCTGGACTGTGTAGTTTTCCCTTGAACGTTTGCACGTTGCTCCAGAACGGTAAGTATCTGTATTTTCCTTGCGTATGGTTTGCTAATTCTTTTAACTTTAGCAATAGTGTCTTTCGCATCTTGGATGGTTGCATACTTAATACTCACCGTGTCTTTAGGATTCTCGTCCGTGTAGAGTCTTCTACCAGAGCCTTTAGGCTTCTTGCCTGTACCAATCTTAGGGTCTTTAGCGATAGCCACCACCCTTGGCTTTGTACTGCTTGGCTAACATCTGTGCCTTACGTGCTGACCACTGACCGGGTTTACCCCCCTTAGAACCTGCTTTGATTCGGCTAAACAGGTTCTTTCTCATGGTAGGCTTGGTGTAGTTTCCTGCTTTGTTTACAGTTGACTTAGCCATACTGACTAGCCTTTCATTATTTTATAGCCTTTAGCTTTCGCTGCAGCTCTGAGTTGTCCAACAGTCATTCCACCTGCTGCGTAACCCTTCTTCTTCATGGCAGCTCCACCCTTAGCCATACCTTTTTTCTTCTTCATTGCGGCACCACCTCTAGCCATGCCCTTTTTCTTTTTGGTCATACCACCCTTATTCATTTTGCCCTTACCGTCCATAGCAAAAGCAGGAATCATTTTTCCTGTCTTAGGGTCTTTTCTCATGGGCATTTTAGCTCCACCTTTAGCGTAGCCTTTCTTTTTCATAGCTCCACCACGAGCCATTCCTTTCTTCTTCATTTTACCTTTGTGCATTGCCATAGTAATTACTCCTCTTTAGCATATAAGTTATTAAAGACTCTCTGAGTATCCCAAACGTACTCAGTCTCTTGTTTTGAATGGAACACCCTCTGGTTCGGCATAAAGTCAGGTGGTCCTTCCCCTGTCTCAAACCATGCAGGGTGTGTTACTCGTACTCTGTTGTTTGGTAACGCAACGATGTTACCAGTATACTCTCCTGCATCCATCAACTCTAACACATGACTTTGTTTATGTTGAGCCGGGTCATCTGCTATCTCACTGTTTGTGTAGTCTACAGTAAAATAGTATTTCGCAGGGTAGAACTCTCCTTCTATCTTGGCTATCCAAGGAGCAGGAGTAGCTCTATTCAAAACGTAGACTGAGTGGTCATGCGACATACAATCCCAAGGCTGTGCTACGTATGGTGGTAACTCTTGCGGCCATTCGTCATATGGCGTGTCACCAACCAATGCTGTGATGGGCATTCTCGCCCACATTGCTCCACCGTGTACATTCGGTTCATCTGTATCATCTGACTCGCAGCCAGTAAAGATGACCTGAAAACTGAGTGACCTATTCGGCATACTCGTTACGGCTATTACCATTGCGTGTAAAAATTCACCTTCATACCGTTGAAAGTTACACGTATATTCTCTTCTTACCCATGCCTTGAAGTATGGGATGTTACTTTGTAAATATGCCATGTGCCAACCATTTTGTTAAAAACTAATTGTATCACATTTACAAAGTAAAAGCAAGTATTAAGCTGCAGTTGTTTTTGGTATTTCTATAATAGATGTTATAACGTGTAATCTATTGGCTGTAGCTGCTGTTACTTTAATGATATCACTTGAGGTTAGTATCAAATCTCTAGTGAATAACTCTACTGTTCCCTTGGAACTTATTGCTTTATCTTTATACACNCTGAACACATCNCTACCGTTTGTAATCGTTACTGTTATTGCNTCAGCGTTACCACTGTCCTCTGATACTAACATNGACTGTATCACNGACACTGTGAGAGGAGGGCAGGTATAGACTGTTGTTACATCCGTTGTAGTTAGGTCAGTCTTTACATTTTTAAGCCGAGAGGTGCTGAGGACACTTGCCACTATCTACCTCTTCGTGCCATTCCCCCACCGTAGAACATTCCCTTCTTACGGTAGTCTACCATACCACCTTTCTTCATGGTTAGCCCAGTGGCAGGGTTTATCTTTCTGCTTAAACCATTCATCATAGGAGACTGTGTTAATCCACCCACGTTCAAACCCTTTGCTTTATCACGAGACTCTTTTCTTGCTTTAGACCCCGGAGAAACATTTGATGTCTTTGCTCCCTTTTTCAACGTACCGTCTGTCTTATAAAATTTACCATACATCTTGTCCCATTCTTTTCTTTTTCTCTGATTTTCAACAGCATTTACATGGATTCTTAATGAGGGTTTTGCAGGTACTTTTGAAGGTAATCTACCAGAGGGAGTTTTGTCTTTGTCATCAACTCCTAGAGCCATCATGGTTACAGTAATAGTTCCTTTTCCTTTTTTAGCTTTATCTCTAACTCTCTGTTTAGCATCAAGAAACTCTTTCATAGTTTTTGATTCACCTAAAGGTTCTAAATCTTTTATAGAAACTCCACTGCTCTTAGCTCCTTCAGCTTTATCTTTTTTAGATATTTTTTCATTTTTATAATTGGTGGTATATTTTTTACCTTTAAACTCAAATATACCTCCTGCTCCCTGCTTCTTTCTCTCAGCAGCAAACTTTTTCTCAAAAGCACTTAATCCTTTTTTTGAACCTGATGATTTTTTATGGTCTGTTGACATTTTTCTCCCCTACCATTTGACTTTATGTGACCAGTATCGTGCTGACATAATGTCAGGCTTCGAGTCCTGTGCGTTGTGTCGTGCGTAATACGACTTCTTTCTTGCTTTATCTTTGGCAGTCTTAGGATTTTTACCTGCTCCCTTGACTCCCTGTTGCCCAAATCGTATTAATTTTAACTCGTGACCTTTTTGTGCCAGAACCATGTGGGACTTTGTTTTATGGTCTGGTGTTCTTTTGGGTTTATTTACCCCTTTTAGATTGTGTTTCTTGAGGAGTGCTGCTCTTCTTTTTTCATGTGCCATAGTTTTTTCTCTTTACGTGTGGCTGATAAACATCTTTTGCTTCAAGCATACCCTCTAAATACATTGCCCTCTCTACGTGGTCTAGTGTGTAGCGTACACCAGTATCCTGAAATATTTTTTCACGGACGTAGAAGACATCTGACCTTGGAATGTGACATCTTCGTAGTCTCGATTCATCACCATCAGCTAAAGCTTTATAAAATTCGTGCAAGACATTATCGCTAACATACGTTTTTGTCTTCGGCATGACCCTAGTTATACTTTCTGCGTGTTCCTTGTCAAGAACAAACGACAAAAAATACACCTTCCCCTCTAATTTAAATTTTCTGTTACCAGTATACTTAAAGTATTCTTAAAGTAACTTTAAATATTAACTAAAGGAGTAGGAGATTAAGGTTAACTTTAAGATACTTTAAGTATATTATAATGTATACGTTATGTCTGTCAACAGAAATCTTCATCTTCTAGGAAAATAATGTCAAACTGTTGCCAAAATGCTTAACAATACACATTAGGCTACCTGATGTTGTAATAATAGCACACAATGGTGTACCTTGTCAATACAAAATGTACAAAAATTAGGCAATACTTTCGTTGCACCCCAGTCCTCCCCCTTCTTTTTAGTAAAATTAACAGAACTTTGTGTAAAAACTATGCAAATGCCTAAAATTTAGGCATAATTATAACTGCTGCGTAAAATATACGCTGCTGTATACAGTGGTTAACAGCCTAAAATACCCCTCTCTGGCAAAGTGCATACACGATAACGGCATGGGGTGGGGTGGCGCATACCTACCCTAGGTAAATAAGTTCTTGTTTCTAGAAAAAATATAGACTTTTTGCTATTCTCTGCGAAAAACCCTTATTTTATTGACGTTTTAACACAATAACACATTATCGAATAATGGACCAGTCCTGTAAATCATTGATTTTATTGAGTTTTTTATCGAAATTGAAAAAAAGATGCACAAAATTAAAAAAAAAGCTTGTACTTTGTTTCAGAATATGCAGAATGAAAATTGTAGCGAGTTAAAGTTTACAAAGTTTTTTAAAAGTAAATATACACAATGTAGATTAAAAAAGAATTGAAGCTTTTAAAATATAAAACTAAGTAACTAAAAAATGATAGAAACAACTACTTGACGAAATGACGAAATTTTAGTACGGTTTAAGAGTAACAAGTTTTTGAGTTTTACATAGATTGAACTTTGGTAGTTTTCAGAGTGCGTGGGAGTCCTCCGACATTATGGGGTCGGCTGTAGGGAAATAAAATGCCACATGCTAGGGTCAATTTCGATGAGCGTAGGCTAAGCGTGTATCGTTTGGATGGTGGGAGCAGTACGGCTGAGATGCAATGCACCACGGCAATAAAATACCTTGCAAATGTAGGGTTGTCTGAGACGAGCCAACTCGTTTATGAGCAATCATAGGACAGCCCTTATTTTGCCAGATGGCTGGTCCATTAGTTTATACCATAGGTAGTACCTCATTAATTTATAGCGAGGTATTATTATGACAAACAACATATTCAACATTAAAGGTTTTAGAAAATCACAAAAGATGGTATCGAATGATATCGCTAGAAATATGATTACAAACTTAGTGAGTAAGGATAAGAGTTACAAGTACATCTACGGTAAAAATGGTGAGATGCGTGGTTGGGTTATTGGCTTCATGCGACAAGGGAGCAAACAGCAACCGTGGGGAGACAACAACATTAAATCTACTTTTGGCTTTCAAAAGTAATTATTGACATCAATCTTTAGAGGTGCTACCTATCGTATAAACTGAGAGAGGAGTAATGGCATGAGTAAATATAGTAGACGGCATTATCAAGATGTAGCTAGAGAGATAGCTATGGAGTATAAGGGAACAATGGATTTTGATTGGATTAGGAGAGGGAGAAAAGTGACTCGTAATGATGTCTATGTTCGAACTATGAAGATAGACACTTTGAGAAATTTGGTATCTAAATTTGACGTTATCTTTAGATTAGATAATGAAAGATATAACAGCGATTTATTTATTAAAGCGTGTGGAATAGAGGAGATGCAGAGATGATAGACTTAGGTATAATTTTAATAGGCATGGTGTTTGGATATGCGTTAATATTCTTATTCATGCTGTTTATGATATGGAAGGATGATAGTATACTATGAAAGAATATAATGGGCATAGAAGTTGGAATGCGTGGAATGTCGCATTGTGGCTTAATAATGAATACAATCTTTATCAAGAGATTGTAGACAGTGTTAAAAAGAATGGCTTGACCAAAGCTGTTAATATGATGTATAGAGATATCGGAGGGCATAAGACTCCTGATGGAGCTACATACAATAAACTATCTATAAAACTAGCAATAGAGGGAATGGAGATAGAAAGAGAGGAGTAATGTACTATGAATATACAGCAAGTACATGTTTCCAAGATGACTGGAAAATTAGAGGGATTCAAGGCTATATCGACGAATACTACTAGCAATCCCTTTTGCATAAAAATGTTTAGGGCAAAAAAAGATACGATATGTAAGAACTGTTATTCTCATATCATGCTTACATCATATCGTAAAAATATGGTGGATTGTTTGGAGAGAAACAGTAAGCTATTGAGTGAAAGCGTTTTACATACGCAACAACTCCCAACAATTATGGAGTTATACTTTAGGTTTTCTGCTCATGGGGAGTTGATAAATCTTACTCACGCGATAAACCTATTTAACATATGCGATAAGAATGAGTTGACTACTTTCGCACTATGGACGAAAAGAAAAGACTTGATTAAAAAGATTATGAGTATGAGAGATAAACCTAAAAATCTCATATTGATATACAGCAATCCAAACAAGTCTGCAATAATGTATGAAGTGCCTGAGTACTTTGATAAGACGTTTAACAATGTATTAGAGCATGAGAATGTAGAGGAGCAGAATTGTACAGGGCAAAAGTGTAAAGATTGCCTAGCATGTTACAAGTTTAATGATGTAAATGTAATAGTAGAAAAGGTTAAGAAATATTAATAGAGGAGTAGGGTTATGATTATATTTAAGGGTGAGTTACCACTAGACCACGAGATAAGTATACAAAGACTTATTGATGGGTGGGCAAAAGATTTAGAGAAACATTGGTCTTGGTGTGGTTCGAGTTTAGATAGCTGTTATGAAACAGCATGGTATGAGTTAGAAGAAGAATGTAAGAATGAGGGAATAGAAATGGAGCATGTACTATGAAACTAATTGAGGATACCAACCAATTAAAAGTTGGAGAAGTGTGCAGACTAGGGTATAACTGTGTGAACAGTGACGAGTTCCTATGGGAGACCACAAAAATTACCAGTGATAGAGTACATGGTAAATTCTGCTATCTAGATATGGATAGTGAGTGGTCAGAAGAGGGAGACTACTTGTATATGTGTAATGGGTTTCTGTGTAGAGGTAGTGGAGCAGAGCCTTGTTGGATACTAGAGGATTATGAAAAGTATATTGACATTCGATATCATAAGGATTATAGAAGAAGTATGACGTATGAAATCAATGGGGAGAAAAAATTAAGATGGATATAAAAGATAAGGATATTACTGTATGGTTTTCATGTGGTAGTGCTAGTGCAGTTGCCACCTATCTAACACTAAAGAAGTATGGCAAGGATAACAGAGTTAGAGTTGTCAACAATCCTGTAAAAGAGGAGCATGAGGACAACCAACGATTCCTAAATGATGTAGAGAGGTGGCTAGGTATAACGATAGAGTATGCTGTTAATGAAGAGTTTCCTGATTGCTCTGCCGAAACTGTGTGGGACAAACACAAGTACATGAGTGGGATTGCAGGCGCGCCTTGTACCATGCGACTAAAGAAACACGCAAGGCAACAATGGGAGAATAAAAACAACTCCGACTATCTTGTATTAGGATTTACGGCAGAGGAGAAGAAGAGAGCCGACAGATTCAAGATGACAGAGAGAGACACACTACTCCCCATTCTAGTAGAGGAGGGTTACACTAAACAAGATTGCTTTGATGTGATAAATAGGAATGGCATAGAGCCACCACAGATATACAAATATGGATTCCCCAATGCGAATTGTATTGGGTGTGTCAAGGCAGGTTCGCCTACTTATTGGAATCTAGTGAGGAAAAAATTTCCAGATGTATTCAATAAGAGAGTGGAGCAATCTGAAAGAATAGGTGCAAAGCTAGTCATCTATAAAGGGAAACGAATCTCCCTTGCAGACTTACCCAAAGATGCCAAGGGTAGGTCTTTGAAAAACTATAACTTTGAATGTGGCATATTCTGTGAGGAGAAACTGTAATGAATTATAAAGTTGAACAAAAAAAATATAGAGAAGCAATTAAAGTTTTAGAAAAAGTATTGGAAACGAAACTTGACCAAGTAAAAATGGAAACTAAACAAAAGATGTGGAAAGAACACGCAGAGTCTTTAAAACTAGCCATGTACTTGGTTGAGGAGGACATACCTTATCTTAACCCAAACTATTAGGAGGAGAAACTGTGATGGAAGAAGAATTATTTGAACACGATGACCATGAGTGTGACCATTGCGAGGGCAATGAAGAATACTATGAGTTTTATCAAGATGGTCACAGATATCATGGCTATGAGTGTGGTATCTGTGGCAAGCTATTACAAACAGGATAAGGAGTAGACATGTACACAATTAAGCGAGTGCGAATAGATGAGGACGTAGTAGAATACCAAGTGACAGATGGGGAAAACTACTACCCATTCTATGATAAAAAAGAAGCCGAAGAATGTATGGACAATCTGAATAAAAAAGGTATAATTACACCTGAATTATTAAGGGAGTTAGGACTATGAGTTATGATGTAGTAGGCAGTATGTTTGATGGGTTGTCAGGCACTATGATTGCTTTACACGAGAAGTTAGGTATTACACCAAGAGAATACCATGCCTTTGAGATTGACCCATATTCTAGTGCTGTGAGTCGATACAACTATCCTGACATTATCAGGCATGGGGACGCTAGGAACTGGAGAAATCTAGAGGGGAAGAAGATTGACCTATTCGTGGCAGGTTTTCCATGTCAGAGTTATAGTGTGGCAGGATTACGGCAGTTCCAAGAAGACCCACGAGATATGTCTAAGGTTTTACTAGATGCCTTGCGAGGTCTCGCCATTGACAAAGTATTGATAGAGAATGTTGCGTCAATGCCTAGTGAGTGGCGAGATTACTTCACTAAGATATTCAAGGAGATATTCCCTGACATATGGTGTTACGAGTTGAATAGTGCCAACGATTCGGCACAGAATCGCAAGAGACTATATTGGACAAACATCAAGTTTACGAGGTCAAAGGACAAGGGTATTGTACTCAATGACATACTTGAAGATGGTGGTATGGCAGACAGAGACAAGTCATACTGTTTGGACTCCAACTACTTCAAGGGTGGTAATCTCACACACTACTACAAGAGAAAGAGGAGACAAGTAGTGTTCGATAAGAATGGCTGTAAGCAAGTCGGAGAAGCAGACCTAAAGGGTTATGATATAATCAAGAGGGTATACAGTAGGCAAGGCAAGAGTCCCACTCTCACGACTATGCAAGGTGGGTGGCGAATGCCTAAGGTAGAATGTGGTCAGATTATCAATCGCAAGATTAATCCTGAGACAGGCAAGAGAGATGACTACAATCCTAACATCAAGGCAGAGCCACGCATTGAGACTAGGAGTGACGGCAAGACAAACACACTCTCCACGGTACAGAAAGACAATGTGGTGGTTAATCACGAGCAAATGTATTGGAGAGCATTAACACCATTAGAATGTGAGAGGTTACAAACTATTCCAGATAGGTATACTGAGTATGGGGTATTCGTAGGAGATAAAGACTATGACCCTGTGTTACATGAAGTATACCAACGTAAGAAAGTTAGTAACTCACAAAGATACAAGATGCTTGGCAACGGATTCTGTGTAGACACAGTTGCTGACATTTTGAAAGGAGAAGTACATGAGTAGAGAAACCATATACTTCTTGGCAATCGTGACGTTCTGTTATATAATGGACGTTACATTTAGATATCTATTTTAGAGGAGAAAGATATGAAATTAAACAGACAGATAGTAAAAGACTTTAGAGCGATATTAGATGACATACTCAACGATAATGAGAGTCTTGAACAGTTTATCGTTAAGGTGGGTAATGCGTCCTTTGATGACACAGAGGTGACGTTCAAGGTAAACCTTAGGCTCAAAGGTGCAGAGACTAGAGAGCAGAAAGACTTGAGGAGATATGCAGAGATGGACAAGGTAGACACTTCCAAGATAGCAGAAGTCAGAGGAGAAAAATACTCACTGATTGGCTACAGAAGAACAGCGAGGTCAAGACCTTATATCGTGCAGAACTTACACAACGATAAGGAGTACATATTCACAACGGCACTAGCTCAACAATATTTTGGAGTAGAAGTATGAAAGCATATTTGATAGACCCTAAGAAAAAAGAGGTGACAGAGGTAGAATACTCTGGTGACTACAAGGACATATACAAACTAATAGACTGTTCCACGTTTGACGTTGTGGGTATCACTCCGAAAGGAGATGGAATCTACGTGGATGACGAGGGACTCTTTGCAGAGGAAAGAGTATATGTGGCAGTTTGATTATAGTGATGGGCAACCATACATCAGGCTAACCTTGTCAACAAGGGACTTGTGTTAGGCACTACCATTGAGGGAGATAGTATTGAACCTGACATATCATTAGAAGAAGGTAAAGGAGAAAGTTGTATGGCATTGGTAAAGAAGTATGCAGTAATGTTTGAACCCTTTGAAGAAGATGGATTAGAGTACGTCAAAGAGGGTTGTGGAGCAATGTGGACAGACAAGAGTCCTATCAAGACCTTTGACACTAAAGAACAGGCAGAGGTGGAGATGAAAAAGTGGAACACAGGAATAGTAGTGGAGTATGGATATGAAAACGATTAGTATAGAACCTAAAGATAGAATAGAGTTACTCAGGTATGTCAATGTGTTGAGAGAGTTTAGCTGTAATACAGCAGAGAAAGTTCCTATCTATTATGAACACGTTTGTGAGATAGAATCTCTTATGTATAAACTATCAGACTTACTGGAGTTTGGACAGCCTAACCAAGGTGGTTGGTATAGGGACTATCAACTTAAAGAACACTTACCAAAGGAGGTAGATGATGACAAGACCCACTAAAGAAGATAGGAAGAAGTATGACATTGACTTTGCAGGAGACTTGAAGTTTGGTCTAGGCATGGAAGATGAAGTCATAGCCATGTTCAAAGACAAAAAGATAGAGGTCAAGTCTGAGAAAGGTATGTGGCAACGTACTGGAAATATCGCTGTGGAGTACGAATCATGGGGAAAACCATCAGGTATTAACGCTACGGAGTCCGACTATTGGTTTCATAATCTGTGTATCAATGGTGACATATATGCCACACTTGTATTTAAAACGGAGACACTACGAAAAATAGTTGACTCACTTGATTTTATAAAGACGGTGAAGGGTGGAGACCACAACGCATCTAAGATGTACCTTGTAAACATTAAGAAATTATTCTCCAGTGATGTCATCAAGGCATACAAGGGTGTTGCAGAAATGCAGCAAGAAAATAAATCTGATGAAGAGTGTTGACAGGATTTATTATTACTGTATAATATTACTTTATGTAATACTTAAAGTTAACCTTAACTCCTTCTACTTTAAGTTAATTATAAAGAGGTGAAGATGAAGAAAGATTATTGTGAACATTGTGGTAACTTCCTAGATGACAAAGGTGTTTGTTTTGAATGTCGTATGGAAGCAGAACAGTATTATGACATGGTGAATAGTCCACCACACTATACGAATGGTAATGGTATAGAGTGTATCGACTACATCAGACAGGTATTAGGTGAAGAGGGATTCGTTTACTTCTGTCATGGTAATTTCATCAAGTACCAACACAGGTACAAGTACAAAGGCAAGCCTGTGCAAGACATAGAGAAAGCAATGTTTTACTTAGAAAGAATGTTGAAGACTTTGAAAGGACTACATGAAGTACACAATAAAAACAAAACTTAAAGATGGCTCTACTGTCTACAGATTTGTTCCACCAAAGGACGCTAAGTTATCAGGTGTCGTTAAGAACAAAACATTTCAAGACGGTAGAACAGCACGATACGAGATACCAAAACTAATTAAAGTGGTCGAAGACTTTAGGAAAGGTAAGATACTGGCAGGTAACATAGACGTTAACAGTAACCTGCGTCAAGTTCTTGCTCACTACTACAAGACAGGTCAGTTTAATTCGTTATCTTTGCACACACAGAAGACGTACACTTACGGATTCAACAAAATATGTGTGACAAAGATGTTCGGCAGAGAGTTGGGAGACATAACCCTAAAATACCTCACTCCCACTCACTGCACCGAACTATATGAGACTTGGGTGAAGCAGGTGAGTGTTGACAACGCTAATCAACTCTCCAGAATCTTCTCTGTCCTGATAAACTTCTGTATATCTCTTGGTTTGATGGACAGAAACCCAATGTCTATGGTTAAAAAGAGGTCACACGAGCCACGTTCTGTCGTATGGACACAAGAACAGGTAGAATTATTCGTGGAGACAGCCTTTTCACAGTTTAAATACAGAAATATTGGATTGCTTGCCCTACTTTGCTACGAATGGGGACAGAGACCTGTTGATATTCGCCTATTGAAGTGGTCATCTATCGACTTTGACAACAAAATGGTGACAATCAAACAGACTAAGCGTGGTGCAACGGTACAACTACCTCTTGAGGATAAGTTAGAGCAACTACTTCTCCAACAAAACGAGGATTGGGGATTCCAAGATTATGTATTACCCTATCAGAGACCCTCAGACGGTGCGTACAGCGTCATTGAGCATTTTCAAGTGTCTGCCCTTGCGAATGAGGTAAAGGCTCTCTGTGGTCTTCCTAGAGAGTTACAGATGGGAGACCTTAGAAAGACAGCAATAACAGAATTGATACGCAGTGGAGTTGACCAACTGGCAATCATGTCTGTGACAGGGCATAGGAATGTGCAGAGCCTTAACCCTTACAACAAACATAACTTTAACACAGCAAAGTCTGCACTAGAAATGAGGAGAAAATGAGTGACGATGTAAAACAACAAGCCTTGGAACAGGCACAGCAAGCATACGGACTATTTATATGGTTTGTAAAATGGTTTAGTTATGTGATGATATTTATGATTGTTCTGATGTTTATGAATAATTGGTTTGACGATGGAACAGGCAGCCGATTCATGCCTGACGAGATTGTAGACGAGCAGTATGACCCAAAGGGTTTGAATAAGAAGAAAGGTATATGATGAATAAACCTTATCACAACAAAGGATTCTTTCCTGCTTTTACTGTTATTGTACTAGGCTTCTTTGTTCTACCAGTAGTTCTAATGATGATGATGGACGATACGTTTGAGAGATTTACTAAAAAGTATTTTCCAAGAGCAGAGTGTTGGGAGACAGCAAAGCATGAGAGAGTATGTAAACGATTTAATAACTGTAAATTTATGAGGAACTTTTGTGATGAATGAAGGACAAGCATTGATAAGTATGATAGTGTTACTAATTTTGTGGACACTTTTTCTTAACTTTATACTCAGAGGAGTTATCTTTGTATGAAAAGATTAAATAGCCCTCTTAATAAACAAAAGAAAAAGTTTAAAGAGTACGTACAAGATTTAATAGTAATAATAGTTGTTGTAACAGTTATAGGTGGTATGCTAGTGTACGCACACTATGACATAACAGGGATAGTAAACGGATGATATTAGAGACAGCGTTAATGTGCATGGCACTCAATATGTACCACGAAGCAAAGAATCAATCTATGCTTGGACAACTTGCTGTGGGACAAGTTGTGATGAACAGAGTTGAGGATAAAAGGTTTCCTGACAATGTGTGTGATGTAATAACTGAAGCTGTTACATACAAAGGCACAGACAAACCTGTACTCCACAAGTGCCAGTTTAGTTGGTATTGTGATGGTCAAAAAGACGAGCCTGACTTTGATAGTAAAGAATGGTGGGACGCAAAAGAATACGCATCTATTGTTTTGTCAGGTACAATTATGCTTGATGTTACTGAGGGAGCTACACACTACCATGCGACATATGTAAGACCTGCATGGGCGAAAACAAAGACAAAGACTACACGAATAGACAGACATATTTTTTATAGGTGGGAGAAATGAAATTAACTTTACTTTGTACACTTTTAATGTTACTATCTAGTTGTGAGATGATAGTATTCTTATAGGAGAGAGAAATGGCAGACAATCCACATCAAGCGTGTCCTTTTGAGGACTGTGGTTCTTCAGACGCATTCAACTGGAATGACGATGGCTACGGCTTCTGTCACAGTTGTGGTGAGTCCTACCCTAATAAGCACAAACTACCTGTGTTTGATTGGGCAAAGCAGAGTTACCCACTAAAGAGGAGAGAAAATATTATGATGAAAGAAGTTAAGGGTGTCACCTATGATGACATCAGGGGAATAGACCCTGAGATTTGTAAGCTGTATGGCATACAGATACAAACAGACGCAGACGGTAAGCCTGTCCGATATGCTTACAAGTACCCACACACTGTCAAGTACAGAGCCTTTGATGATAAGTCTAAGACTTGGATAAAGGACAAGGGTGTGGGCATGAATCATTTGTTTGGTCCTGAGTTTAATTCTAACTCCTCTAATAAACTCTACGTGACCGAAGGGGAGTTTGATGCAGCAAGTCTTTACCAGATATTAGGTCAGAAGTTCTTTGTTAAGTCACTCCCCTCTGCGTCTATAGGCGAGAAGTTTATCAAGCAGAACTATCAGTATCTCAACTCCTTCAAAGAGATTATATACGCAGGTGAGTTAGATGATGCAGGACGCAGAAGTGCAGAGAGACTATACGAGTCTTTTCCTACCAAGCTGTATTATGTACCAATGTCAAAGTACAAAGATGCTAATGAGTTTCTCATGGCAGGTGACGGAGAAGAGTTGAAGTGGACGGCTCTCAAACCACAGAGATATTCACCTGACAACTTCTTCTGTTCTGATGAAGAAGTAGCACAGGCTATACGCACAGAGAATCCCTACGACTACACTCCGACAGGACACACAGGTCTTGATGACAAAATTCGTGGTATAGTTAAGGGTGGCTTGACGTTCCTAAAAGCACCAAGAGGTACAGGTAAGACCGAAGTGATACGTTACTTTGAGACAGGATTGCTGAAGAATCCAGACACTAGGATTGCTCTCCTGCACATGGAGGAAATGCGAAGTACAACGTATCGTGCTATGGCTACCTACCATCTTGGTGTGAACGTCAGGACAAAGGACGATGCACAAGAGAATGGTGTGTCTGAGGATGATGTGGTCAAGGCTGCCCTTGAAGCAACGCAGGGAGAACGCACCATAGTATTCGAGATGCGTTCACATGATGACCCTCTTAAACTACTGGAGTACACACGGCTTGCGTCCACCGTCTACGGTGCAGAATATATATTTGTTGACCACGTACAGAGACTCGCCTATCTTAGTCAAACAGGTGTTGACGGTGCTACCTCTGTCCTTACATCTCTTGGTGCAAGAATGGCACAGCTTTCCAAAGAGTTGAACATAGGTGTTGTATTTATATCACAGGTCAATGATGATGGACGTACTAAGTATGCGTCATCTCTCGAAGAAGAAGCTATCATCTGCATTAAGATAGAGAGGGACGTAGAGAACGAGGACACTACAGTTCAGAACACAACAGATTTTATTGTAGATAAGAACAGACCTTTTGCTAGACTTGGTAGAGCAGGTAGTGTATACTATGACCCTGAGACAACACTCCTCACAGAGGATACAAGAGAAAGGGAGAGAAACGTAGCATGATAGTATTTGATGTAGAATCAAACGGACTTCTTGATGATGCAACAAAGATACACTGTCTGTCGTATATTGATACAGATAGAGAGAAAGATATTATTACACTATACGACTATGACGATATGAGACTATTGTTTTCTGTAAAGAAACATTTTGTTGGTCACAATATAATACGGTACGATATACCTTTACTGGAAAAGTTATTAGATATTAAGATAGACGCAAGACTATATGATACATTACCTATGTCTTGGGTTATGAACCCTACACGAAGCAAGCATGGACTAGACAGTTTCTTTCCTGACTTTGGGATAGAGAAACCAAAGATAGATGATTGGAGCAACTTGTCTATAGAAGATTACTCTCACAGATGTGAAGAGGATGTTAAGATTACACAAGCACTTTGGAATAATCTTTTACAAAGATTCATGGTGCTGTACAAAGATAAAAAAGAATTAGATAAGTTTTTCAAATACTTAGAGTTTAAGATGGATTGTGCTAGGCAAGCAGAGCATTCAGGTTGGAGAGTTAATGTTGACCTAGCCAAGAAGTGCGTTGAAGAGTTAACAGAGTTACAGAATAAAAAAGTTACAGAACTTATAGATGTTATGCCCATGAGAAAGCTGTACAGAGTGCAGAGTAAACCAAAAGTGTGCTATAAGAAAGATGGCACTCTCTCTTCTCACGGTAGAAGATGGTTTGATTTGTTAGAAGAGCATGGTCTTCCAGACACATACGACAAGGATGTTACAGTTGTTAAAGGTGCAGAGGAAGCCAATCCAAACTCCACTGACCAAGTGAAAGAGTGGTTGTATTCTTTGGGTTGGCAACCTTGTACATACAAGTACAATAANAACAAAGAAACAGGTGAAGAGAAGAANGTAGAGCAGGTTAGNCTCAACGGTGAACTAACAGAGTCNGTTAAGCTACTAGCCAAAGACAATCCTGCTGTACAGGTCTTAGACGGTCTCACAGTTTTACAACACAGGNTAGGCATACTAAACGGATTCGTTGAGTGTGAACGTGACGGATACCTACGAGCAGAGATAGANGGACTTACGAATACCCTACGTTTCAAGCATAAGAAACCTCTTGTCAANCTCCCATCAGTAGAGAAGCCTTGGGGAAAGGAGATACGCAGTTGTCTTACAGCACCTCAAGGCTCTCTCCTCTGTGGAGCAGACATGACCTCACTAGAGGACACGACAAAGAGACATTACATGAAACCGTATGACCCTAGATATGTAGAGGAGATGTCACGTAAAGGATTTGACCCTCATCTCGACTTGGCTAAACACGCAAAGGTTATCACACAGTCTGATATAGAAAAACATCAGAGAGGTGAGATAGACTTAAAAGCTTTGAGAAAAGACTTCAAGGTTGTCAACTACTCAGCCACTTATGGAGTAGGTGCTGCCAAACTTTCACGTGAAACAGGTATGTCTGTTAAGAAAGCACAGGCTCTACTTGATGCTTATTGGAAACGTAACTGGTCTGTTAAAGCATTCTCAGATGCACAGAAGATACGAAGAATAGGTGAAGAGATGTGGATACAGAATCCTGTCAGTAAGTTTTGGCATTCACTACGCTACGAGAAAGATGCTTTCTCCACTATTAATCAGAGTACAGGCTCATACTGCTTTGATAAGTGGGTGGCATACTATAGAATGAAAAGACCAAACATCGTTGGTCAGTTCCATGATGAAAGTATAAACGTAATAAAAGAGGGAGAACAGAATGAACACACAAGTGTTTTAAAGTGGGCAATCAATAAGTTAAACGAGCAACTTAAACTAAATGTAGACTTAGGTATTGACGTTCAATATGGAAAAACATATGCCGATGTACATTAGTTGTTGCATTATAAATTTTATATGGTATAATAAGTCAAATTAATTAGGAGAAAATAAATGGCTACACGAAAAGTTATTTTAGTAGGTATTGCTGAATGGGCAAAAGTATTTGAAGACAATCGAGACATGAAGGGTTTCGAGGGTGCATACGAGGAGTTTGATGGTGCTTGCACTATTGACATGATTCTCGACAAAGAGAACATGGATAGACTGATTGCATCTAAGTCTATGAAGAAAGGCTCACCAGATGCTGAGGGTAGAGGTACACGAGTACGGTTTGTGCGTAAGTTCAACACTGGTAGAGATTGGGACAGTGGGTCTCCTGTTGTCGTTAAGTCTGACGGTACTAAGTGGGACATGGACGTAGACGGTCTCATTGGTAACGGCTCTACAGTTGCAGTAACTCTATCTGTCTACGACACAAGCCGTAAGTCAATCGTGGGTACACGACTAGACAGAGTAAAAGTGTTGGAGCATGTCAAGCCACCATCAGACGATGATGATGAAGTGGCAACTATGCCACCACCACAAAAGTTAAAGGTGGTGCAAGGTGAAGAGGAAGTCCCATTCTAAAGTTCCTAAACCAAGAAACCTTCAGGCTATGGAGTTACGCACTCCAAAGTATAGCCTGAGGGTTGTCCCGGATAAAACTAAAATTAAATTTAGAAAACGGAAACATAAGTTAGGAACAACAGATGAAAAAGATTGATACCCTTGTTAGAGACATTTATAAAACTGTAGAAGGTAAAGGCAGTTGGGATAGTGTCGTTGGTTCAGCCTTTGGTAGTAACTTGTCCTCTGTCGCAAGTCAAAGGTTCTCCTCTCCTCAAGAACCACGAGGGTATCTTTCTCTTTCATCTGTGGGTACATCATGCAAGAGAAAGCTATGGTACAAAGTAAACAAGCCTACATCAGGCGAGTCTCTGCGTCCTAACACACTACTAAAGTTTTTCTATGGTGATATGATAGAAGAGTTGGTGCTGTCCTTGGCTAAGGCTAGTGGTCACACGGTAGAGGGAGAGCAGAGTAAACTAAACGTACATGGTGTTAAAGGACATAGAGATGCTGTCATTGATGGCATGACGGTAGACGTAAAGTCCTGCAGTAGTTATGCTTACAAAAAATTTAAAGAAGGAAAGCTAAAAGATGATGACCCCTTTGGATATGTATCCCAACTCAGTTCTTATGTATATGCAGGAAAAGATGACCCACTTGTCACTGACAAGACACACGGAGCTTTTCTGGCAGTTGATAAGCAGAACGGAAATGTTTGTTTGGATGTTTATGATTTCACTGAAGAGTTAGCAGAAAAAGAAGAAGAGATACTAAATGTAAAGAAGATGGTAGAGGGAGACATACCTAAAGAAAAGATTGACCCTGTGCCACAGTCGAAGACTAGCGATAACATGAAGCTAAGTATGCAGTGCAGTTATTGTGAGTTCAAGTACCTATGTTGGAAAGATGTAAGGACTTTCATCTACTCCTATGGTCCTGAGTATCTAACAGAAGTAAATACAGAGCCTAAAGTTCCAGAGATATTCCATGACTAGGAACGCAAAGGCTAAGGGTAGGCTTGGTCAACAGGAAGTTCGAGATAAACTACTTGAAACATTCCCTGACCTAGAGCCTGATGATATCAAGTCTACTGTCATGGGAGACTCAGGTGAGGACATACAGCTATCACCTGCTGCAAGAAAGATAATACCTCTCACCATTGAGGTGAAGAGAAGAAAGAATAATTTGAAGACTGTGTACGACTATATGGAACAGGCTTCAAGTCATGCAAAAGGAGAGCCTGTTGTGTTCTATCGCAGTGACAGGAAGCCTTGGGTTATTATGGTTGGAATGGAACACTATATGAATTTATTAAAGGTATGGGGTAATGAAAACAAAAAAAGTAAAAGTGTGGGCAGTGACGCAAGGTCCTTACAATCTTGAAACTCTCACAATAAACTATCCTTACGAGATACCACCTGACTGTAATCATTTAGTAGTTTGTAAAGTAGAGAATAAAAATAAACTTATAGATAAAGAATTTTGGTTTGAGAATGAAGAAGATGCGTACAGATTTAAATCACATATTGACTCCAAGATGGAAGCCACTATAATATACGCACCAGAATTAGAAGATTATGATTTAGAGTTTGAGGATGAATGAACATAAATATGAAGTAAATATTACTATTAGCGTTGACCCTACTGCAAACTTTCTTGAGGTAGGAGATGCAAAAACAGATGCTTCATGTATTAAACAAAGAATATGCGAAGCTATTTATGACATTGACGATGTTGAGATTAAACATATAGATATTTCGAGGAGAAAAGAATGATACCGACAGATTACCAAAACTTTATAGCTGTGTCTAGATACGCACGATGGATGGAAGAAGAAGGACGTAGAGAAACGTGGAAAGAAACTGTACAAAGATATGTAGACTATATGTCAGAGAAGGTGAAAGGACAGCTACCTAAAAAAGAAATCTTTGATGCTATACACAATCTAGAAGTTATGCCATCTATGAGAGCCTTGATGACTGCAGGTCCTGCCCTTGAGAGAGACAACACAGCAGGGTATAACTGTAGTTATATGCCTGTCGATGACCCAAAATCTTTTGATGAAGCTATGTACATACTTCTATGTGGTACAGGAGTTGGTTTCTCTGTAGAAAGACAGTATGTCAATCAACTACCAGAGATTCCAAATAAGTTAGAGGATGTAGATACAGTCATACACGTTCAAGATAGTAAAGAAGGTTGGGCAAGAGCCTTACGTAAGCTTATTGGACACTTGTATATGGGTGAAGTTCCTATGTGGGATGTGTCAAAGGTTAGACCTGCAGGTGCTAGACTAAAGATATTTGGTGGTAGGGCATCAGGTCCTGCACCTCTTGTTGATTTATTTAACTTTACGGTATCACTATTTAAACACAATGAGGGACGTAAGCTCTCTAGCTACGACTGCCATAATCTAATGTGTAAAGTTGGAGAAGTTGTGGTGTCAGGTGGAGTAAGAAGGTCAGCTATGATTAGTCTGTCTAATCTTTCCGACCAACGTATGCGTCATGCTAAGTCTGGTAAATGGTGGGAGACAACACCACAGATGGCATTAGCTAATAACTCTGTGTGCTACACAGACAAGCCTGATGGTGAGACATTCTTACGAGAGTGGACATCTCTTGTAGAGTCTAAGTCAGGAGAGCGTGGTATATTTAACAGAATATCAGCAAAAGAACAGGCTAAGAAATACGGTAGACGAGACCCTGACCATGAGTTTGGTACAAATCCTTGCAGTGAGATTATACTACGTCCCTATCAGTTCTGCAATCTTACAGAGGTTGTGATACGAGAGAAAGATAAGTTTGATGATTTGAAGAAGAAGGTTATGCTTGCTACAATATTAGGCACAGTGCAGTCTACTCTCACCAAGTTTCCTTATCTTAGAAAGGTTTGGAACAAAAACACAGAAGAAGAGAGACTACTTGGTGTAAGTCTTACAGGAATAATGGATAATGAATTAACGAATGGAAGAAAACATGGGCTTGAAAAAACCCTCACAGCACTCAGAGAAGTTGCAGTCGAAACAAACAGAGAATGGTCAGAGATACTTAGAATCCCACAAAGCACAGCCATCACCTGTGTCAAACCAAGTGGGACAGTCTCACAACTCGTGGACTCAAGTTCTGGTATCCACCCTCGTCACAGTAGCTATTATATTAGGACTGTTCGTGGTGATAATAAAGACCCTCTCACCCAATTTTTAATTGACAGTGGGATACCTGCTGAAGCAGACTTTATGAAGCCTGATACACAGACAGTATTTAGCTTTCCTATGAAGTCTCCAAAGAAATCGGTCAAGAGAGACGATATGACAGCCATACAACAGCTACAAACGTGGCTCACGTATCAGAGGTACTGGTGTGAACACAAGCCGTCAGTGACGATTTCTGTGCGAGATGATGAGTGGATGGAAGTAGGAGCGTTTGTATTCAAACACTTTGACGAGATGTCAGGTGTGTCTTTTTTACCACACTCCGACCATACTTATCAGCAAGCACCCTATCAGGAGTGTACAGAAGCTGTATACAATGATTTTAGCAGTAAGTTCGGACATATTGATTGGGATAAGTTTAGAGATTATGAGAAGGTAGATACAACTTCAGGCAGTCAAACATTTGCCTGTTCTGGAGATAGTTGTGAGATAGTAGACATAGGAGCATGACATGGCTAAGTGGGCAAACATACAAGAGGAAGCAAAAAATTTCAAGAAGAGAAAGGTAACGGCTAAGAGCTTGAAGCCTTTGACAAGCAGACGCTATGTGGCAGGTCAGGCTTTGTCAGGTTTGTTAGCCAGAAGTAACGGCTCTGTTAATATGGAAGTGTTACGGAGAGAAGCCTACGAGTGGGCAGACTTCATGTTAGAAGAAGATTAGAACGACATACCGTACTTGTCGAACATTTTATTAGTTTCTAGATAACTTTCTAAAACTCGCAGTTGAGAGTTAGATAGGTCTTTAAATTCTAGTCCTTCTCCAAACTCCTCCTCTAAATTTTTTAAAGCTCTATCTATTTTAGGTAAACCATAAGCTTCCTCTAACTCTAATAATTTTTGTAGTTGCATATCGCTAAGACTTTCCATCCCTGTCTCCATTAGAGATTTTGTAATCTTTCTTGCTCGTGTAAATATATTTTCAACTAATTGTTTTCTTACCTCTATTTCAGTGCTTTTAGAGCCTTTTATTTTACCTGTCTTAAATGTTTCTCTTCTAAGCAAATCTCCTGCTAAAACCTCTACAATATCGTGAAATACTTCATTATATCTATTCCCTGCAACGGCTATCTTTGTTCTTTTATCTGCTAGGTAGTTTGGTCTACCTATCCTATTAAGAATCTTTGCTGTGTCTGTAAGCTCTACCTCTCTGTACGCTAGTTGCTTACTAGCATCTGACTGTATATCTCCTATTGAAGCTGTAAATTTTTCCTGCTGTAAATCTCCAACAGTGGCAGCAATAAACTGGTCCATGTATCGTAGAGCATTGTTTATTGTTTTACTACCTTGTTTTCTGTCTATGTGTTTGTACTTATCCCTTCTTATACCTAGACCAACAAGAGCATTGTAAGGGTCTAAAAATCGAGTAGTTCCAGAAACAACTTGAGAACCTATACCACCAAATGTCTTTTCAATAGCTTCAAAAATTCCTACATCTCCACTCACAAGTTTTTTAACAGAGTTTCCAAAGCCATCAACAGTTTGATTCAATTGTCTAGTAAGTTGGTTTATACCTATTATGTCACTTATTTGTGCTACCTCTCCCTCAGGAGGTCTTTTACCCTCAAGTCCATAAGATAATATTCTTGCTCCTGCCTTAAAATGTGAGGTAGGGAAGTTAAATTTTTCATCAACTATGCCACCTGTCTCAGGGTCTATTCTTTGGAAAGGACCTAGACCTTGCTCTCTATATATCTGCTCATCTTCAGCCATTGTGTAAATAAAACCTAACCCCATTGCACCCCTAATACCTAATTCTTTAGCACTTCTTTGTTGTGAAGTAGGACTAGCAAGTTTTTGCCAGAAAGATATGGATGTTATATCCATGCTGAATGCCAAAGTGTTATTAAAGAATCTACCAAACGGTGCAAGTAGTCCGACTCCCGGAGTATTCCTAAAGTTTTCTAGAAAACCTGCTAGTTCTCCTATTGTTGTTTTATCTTTGTACGACAAAGAGAATATAGCCTTTTGTGTTTCGTAAGTTGCCCTAGCTACAGCCTGTTTGTATTTCTTTTCATTCATCAATTTAGCAGCATCTGGGTCTTTAAAAAATTCTGAAAAAGTTTTACCGTATGTTATATCTAAGTTTTTATCAAGTTGATATATAAACTCTTGTGATTTTGTAAATACATCTTGCATTTTAACGAAGCTTATAAACTGTGCAAAGTCTACAATCTTTTCTGAGGTTGCACCTAATATTGTTTCATCAGGGTTAAATCCTGACTGCTTTACTACCTTATCTATGTCTTCAATACCACCGGGTAAAACTCGAACAAGTTCTCTCATGGCTTCAGGATTCTTTAGAGATATAGATTTAAAAGAATCATAAGTCATGTTAGGGTCTAAAAGATTTCTCACTTTTTGTTTGTTAGCTCTGTAGTATGCTCCTGCTATTCTTAATGATTCTCCTGCATCGTGATTACCTATTAATTTTTGAAAACCTGCTTTACCTGCAAACAATAATCCCATACCAACATCTGTTGCAGAATTTATTGCTGTGGCAGCACCCCAACCAACTAGGTTTAAATATGATGTACTTGGTGCAGATACAAGCATTCTAACTATTCTGTTTTGTCCTGCCTTTATACCCTCAGCACCTAGAGCTAACTTAACTCCCTCTAGTTTACCACCAAATAAACTACTTTTCTCTTTAGACTTTCTTTGTGCTAACCCTGTATCAAACATGGCTTGAGTAAACTCACCAAATGTTGTATCACCTATATCTTTATCTGCTTTGATTACTCCATGTAATCTAGAAATAGTACCAAGACCTTCACCCCTCTTTTTTGCCCAATATGCAAACGCATTAGAAAAATCTTCAGGCGTGAACTCACTTAGCTTTTTATTTATGCCTGTGACATTATCTTGAGCTTCTCTAGATAAGTACACTGTTACACCTGACGATTCTTCAAAATCAGTAAAAAACTTTTTTATGTCTTGAGGGTCAGCTTCTTTTATTACATCAGCAACAAAGTTACTTACCTTGTCTCCAGTGTATCTTGGTGTGTAAGTAAAACCTTGTTCATCCATAATTTGAGCTAGACCTTTAAGTCCTGTATCAGTATTACCTAAAAGCATTTCCTCCCAAAAAATGTCTCCATACCCACCCTCTAAGGCTAGATTACTACCTGCATTTACTTTGTTTCTCCAAGAGTCTTTACCACCCATTTTATTTATGTGGTTTAAATAACTGTTTGCGACTGCACTTACATTTGTAATTTTTTTAACTGGTGCAACATCAGCTGCAGGTAAAGATAAATCATCTGTTCTTTTAGTTACTTGAAATGGGTCTAGCACCCTCTCCATAACATCGCCTGTTTTAGGTCTCGACAAAAGAACAAATGCTGAACCTAAACCACCACCAACAGCTATAGAGCCTAAAGCACCTAGTCCACCTGCCACAATATAGTTACCCTCTTTTCCTGTAGTTCTAACAAGTCCGTCCTCGTATGCTAAAGCAGAGCCTACACCTGCAACAGTATCTACAAGAGTCACACCTGCTACCTCTTTTAATCCCTGTTTAGTTGCAAGAGCTTTCATTCCTTTCGCAGAATCTTTTTTCAACCTGCTTTGTATACCTACATTCTTTTCGTCTTTAGCTGCACCTCTCATAACTCTTGCCCACATCTTATCGGCTTGCTTTTTTGCAGTCTCTTTTCCTTTACCCTTCAGTAAATTCTTTTTGTAAATCTGCATAGCTTTCTTTTGTGCTAGGCGATTAGCAATTTTAGTTCCACCTGAAGCAAAAAATTTACCCACACCTAACCCAATAAGATTAGCAGGGTCTAGGATAGCTTCTCTTGTGTAGTCTCCAAGTATTTCTAGTTTTTCTGAAGCTGTTGTGTCTCCAAACAAAGTCTCCATGCCCTCAAACATAGTGTAAAACTTACCGACTTTGTTTAGTTTTTCTAGGTCATCTTCATCATCAGGGTCTAAGCTATTTAAAAAAGCAAGCTCGTTTACTGCACGAACAGTATTACCACCTGAGAAACCTCTCATATTATTAAGAGCTTTATTAACTAACTCCTCTCTAGAGTATCCTCTAACATCATCGACATTGAACCGTGTATCCATGTAGTCTTTAGCCACATTAAACAGTTCATCATTCTCAATAATATCAGTGGAGGAGTAGTCTCCTATCTCCATCATTGAGGGTTGTGTATCTACGGTTGGTGGGGAGATTGTGGTATCGCTACCTTTTTCACGCTCGGACATCATCCTCGTGAATATATTTTCTTCTTGATTTACATCAGTTTCATTTGCAGTCCTGCCCTGCATCATTTGTGAGAATATATTTTCAGTCATCTACTAACGTGTTCCTAATATATAATCCGCTGCACCTATACCAAACTCTTTATCAAAAAGTTGTTTTCTTTGTGCAGTTGGATTATCTCTTAATACTTTCTTTACATCGTCAGGTATGCTATCAAGCATATTTTTAATTGCTGATATAGTGGGGTTAGTTTTCATAGCATCTCGCATTAATGGTAGACCATAATTTTGAGAAGTTAGTGCTTTAGGACCATAAATTTTTATTAAAGGACCATAAATACCATCTTTAGCCATTTGTACAGCTTGGTTTAATTCACTGTTGTCCCCTCTTTGTAGCTCTGTCATTGCTAAGTTCATCAAAGTATTGTTAAACTCTTTTGTTTGTGCATTTATTTTTTCAGGTTGTGACTTTGCAATAAATTTGTCACCAAATACGGTTGTGCCAGTAGTAGTTGGTGCAGGAATAGACGCAGCCCTATATAACTTAAAGTATAGTTCGTTATCTGACAAGTCCCCCTTCATTGCTTCTACTATATCTCCAGTAGATTGATAGCCCTCTATTTGTTCAGGACTGCCTGTTTGTAGTATTGGAAAAAATTCAACAATTTGTTCAGGAGTTATTTCGTAGTTTACTTCTTTATCTGTTTTATTTATTTTTTCTAAAAGTCTAGAAGCAGATGATGGGTCATTGGCTATGGCTTGATAAATTATATTAGACCCCTCTACATTACCTAGCCTATTTTTTAATCGTATTATAGAGGGTGTGTACGTTTTTGCTTTTGATGATGAAGCACTACGAGTCGCTAGAAGAGTTTGTAGTTTCTCATATCTTGCGTCTATCTTTTCTTGTAGTTTCTCTCTTTGTTTGTCTATCTTCTCTTGATAGTTTAATAGACCTCTTGCTGTTCCTCTACCAAACATTATACTGTCCTCGCCATTAATCCTCTTTTTGGTTCTTCTTCCATAGGTTGTTCTTCTTGCATGGGTTGTTCCTCCTGCATAGGTTCAGGAGTTGGTTCAGTGGTTTCTTCTTTAGATTTTTTACCCATACCTATACCTAAATCCCTAAGTATTTTTGAACCTATCGCCCTTTCTCTAATTTTTTCGTCTGCTTCTTTGTCTTCAAAACCCTCGTCATAGTCTACACCTAAAGCATCTACCTCTCCTTTTATATACTCGTGAATCAAAGGTGCTAACAATATGCTTACGTCTAAATTATGTATGCCCTCTAGCACAGCACTACGCAATAGAGCTTCTGTAAGGCTTACCAAATCAACACCATTTTCAAGAGCGTTTACTACACCCTCCATTGTTTCAGGACTGCTTAAATTATCTAAGTGTATATCTAAAGCATCTATGGCATTTACAGTTTCTGGTGGTCTTTCGTATGTTGCATTGCCCGGTCTTGTTGTTAACGACTGTCCGGGAATAGGTCTATCTAGAAGCATTTAATTATCTTTCTTTTCATTAGCAGATTCTAAAAGAATCCTGTTATTGTCACGAATCATATTAAAAGCTTTCTGCAGTTGTACGTCAATATTGTCTATCTGCTCCTCTGCTTTTTCTGCTTTTCTACCCATAAGACCCTCTTGTTTTTCTTTAGGCTTAATTGACTGTGAGTTATAAGCTTTTAATCTTTTGTCATAACTTGTTTGATATTGTAGTGTAGAATCTTTTTTCATTGAATAAGTCCTTAATAGAATCCAAATAATCCTTTATTACCAAAGAATATTCTTGCGAATAGTTCGGCTTGTGCTGCACCTTCAGCCGCATCAGTTTGCAGTCTTAATCCTTCCAGAGTTTTATCACCAAGTAAAACTCTCAGTGTTCTGTCTAAAGCATTTTCAGACTGTGTAAACGCAAAGCTCATTATGTCTCTTTCTCTTTGCCATATCTGGTCAATCATTTTATTTGTTAAACCATTAGCTTCTTTTGCAACATCAAAGTTAGCCTGATTTTCTGTGGCTGTGTTAATTGTCTCTACGTCCTGTCTCCACTTAGCATTAGCCTGAGCTATTACTAAATCATTATCAGCATTAAACTGGTCTCTTGCATTTTGTTGAGCAGTATTAAACTTTTCTATTGCATTTTCTTCACCTGCATTAAATTGTTTAATTGCATTCTTTTGATTAGTATTAAATTGTTTTACTTGTGCTGTCAAACTTGCATCAAACTGCTCTGCCTGTTGTCTACTTTCTGCATTAAATTGTAACGCTGCATTTTCTGACGCTGTATCTGACAAAATTGCATCAATTTGTTTTTGTGCTTTAAACAAACTTGCTTCTTGTTCATTATCTAAATTAGCTAAATCAATCTGTAAAAAATTTCTAGCATTCTCAACTTTAGCTTTCATCTGATTGCTTAAATTTTCTAATTCTAACGCTGATGTAGCTGCAGCTTCTGCTAATACTAAAGCATTCTCTGCTTCAAGATTAGCGATGTTAGTAGTCTGTGCTAACTTAGCATTCTCTAGTGCTATCTGTTGTTCAGCAGTAAAATTTGTGTCAGCTATCTCACTAATTCTTGCAGCATTTTTAACCTTAGCTTCAAATGCTTGGTCAAAATCTTGTTGCATAAACTTAGCTCTTTGTTCTGCTTTTAGAACAGCCATCTCTTGTTTGTTGCTTGCATCAATCTGTGCAATCGGTAAAGCAGCTTCCATAGCAGCCTGTATTACTGCCTGTCCTGCGAGAGATGACGCACCAAGTCCTCTAGCTGCCAAAGTCTGCATAGCTTTACGCATACTTCCTGCTGCCCATGCAGGTGTTTGACCATCATCAAACTCATCCATGAGTGTTGCTAATTCATCTTTTACAGATGCAGCTTTAACTTGTCCTGTGCCAAAAACCTCTTCAACTTTTGCTGTGTCAACTCCTGTACCTTTTATTAACTCACTTTCTTCAAAGATAGGATTACCTTCTGCATCAAACATGAGATTGCCTTCAGCATCTCTTTTCTGTATGTTATCCTGAAGTTTACGTTTGGTTTCCTCTGTAAGCTCATCTATTTGGGCAGCATCCTTGTCATCAATTTTTGCTGCATCAAGTTTTGAGACATCTGTTGTGTCTTTTGTTGCAGCTTGAATTTGACGTTCATAAACAGGATTGCCATCTTCATCAAATACAAGATTACCCTCAGCATCTTTTTTCTGTACCTTACTAAGAGTTTCAGCCTTTACATCTTTAAGTTCTTCATCAACTGCTGTTTTTGATTTCTTTGCTGTAATATCATCTTCATATATGGGATTACCCTCAGCATCAACCATAGGTTTTCCTTCAGCATCCACCTTTTGTTTAGGAGCAGTTGCCGTTGGTTCAGTAGCCTGTTCAATATCCTCATCAGCTATTTTAGTTGCTGTAGCTTTATCAACTGTGCTTTTAGCCTGTCCTTTTGTATCTCCTATTTCTGCGCCTTTAGTCTCAGGGTCTATGTCAGTCACACTGGCTTTTTTAACAGCTTCTGATGGGTCTGTAGCTATGTCTGTAACTAATTTCTTTTGACCCTTTTTTACCTTTTCAAGGTCAGGGTCTACATCACCCCCCTCTTGATATCCAATCATACCACCTTTATTTTTTACAGCTATAGGTATATCCCTAGCGTTTATAAAATTAGAGATAGCTGTTTTAGTTCGAGGTCCTGTGTATCCGTGTAGCTTATTTAATATATCATAAGCTTGCTGTACTGACATTGCCATTAGTTGTTCCTACTCAATACTCTATCTAGTTTATCTTCAAGTCTATGCAGTGCTTCCATTACATGTTGCATCTCATCTTTTACCTCTGCTCGTGATGCGTAGTCCTCTCGTGTTCTATTGAGCAGTATATCTATACGCTTTATTTCTGCCATCATATTTCTAAATGCCCATACAGCAGGAGCTATGATAAGCGTCAACACTACGTTCCAAAATATTACTGGGTCTATTTCCATCGTTACCTCTTAAACTTATCGTTGAGTGAGTCTACTACGCTGTCTATATTAGGCTCTTTACCGTGTGGGTCATACTTGCATTTATACTCTGTTGGACACTGACCTTCTACGACTAACGTGTATGTATCGTTTGCTCCTTTGTATAGACACACCTGTTGTCCGTTTTTGGCTGTTCTTCTTTTGTATCTACGACATGTGATGTACTTTGGGTCTTCACGTATGCCTAGTCTCTTCTCCTGCTCCCATGTCCAGTCACTAAATTTTTTTAAGAAGCAGGTGTAGCAGTTTTTAATATTGTCGGACTGTGTTAGATATATAACTTGTCCACGAACACAAAGCCACTCAAAAGTTTGTTGTCCACCTTGTTTACGCACACACTTGTCTCTTGTGTGATATCCACCATTACCACCATCCTCTGTCAAACCCCATAAGACTGTATACAAACCCACCCAGAATACTAATACCAACAACAAGAACCACTGCCAATACGACATACGTTATAACTTTTTCTCTAAACTTTTGTTTATCATATATCTCTTTCTGTCTTCTCTTGCGTATCTGNCCTTCCATCGCAAGTAAATCGTCCCATGCTTTACTTCCGTGNGTAAACATTAGAAACTGTTTTAGCTCGTATCTCTGCTCTTCTAGCTTCTTTTTGGCAGTAAATGCTTCTATGGCTTCTTGTTCTACACTACCACCACCAAACACCTTGCGTAGCATTGATGGGTTCTTGGCTGACTTGTGTGCGTTATCTACGTCACTGACTGCTCCCATCCACCGTGACAAGTCTTGTGACATTGCTTCAATGTCTCGTCCTGCTTGGAACATACGCTTGATGTTACTAAAGGCTGCAGATGCTACACTAAGACTTGCTGATATGGTAATGGGGTCAAACACGCTAACCCACTACTGCATTTTTAGCAGCTTTTTCTAAAATTTCCTTTGATTGTTGTTCTGATTTATTTATGGATTCGATGAGAACATTTGTGAAATGTGTTAAGGCAGCACTCATCTGGTCAAGTTCAAACTTGTGTGCGTTACTCTTAGACTGCAGACTTTTTATCTGAGCAATGATGTAGTTCTGCTCTTTGTTAAAGTTATCTGTCTTGTAGTCTTTACCATTTATTTGTATTACATTATCCGTCATTCTGCTTCCTTAATAGTTAATTTACCTTCTTTTACTTGTTTTAGTATTTCTGCGTAGAATGTGTTAGCAGGTTCTAATGGTATAGACCATACTGTACCATTTATTGTTGCCGTTATAGAATTGATATTATCATCAAGGTCTTTTTGATATTGTGCATCTGTAATAATCATTTATCCCTCTATAATTCTGAATCAAAAAATATTGAAGCATCAGCGTCATTACTAGCCCTCATGTAACCTACTTCCCCTGCTTCATTATTATCAGCTATATCACCTAAAAAGCCTGTTATATATGGTGTAGCTTGATTTATCCGTAGATTACTCATAGCTCTATCTGCACCTGAGTTGTTACTAGCAAAATTACCATTAAATGTTAAAGCAGGAGTTGCTCTTAATGGTACAGGATGTGTGTACTGCACGAATGAAGTTGTGTCTGAGTGTATTACTGCATCACCAACAGGAGCATAATTATTTGTAGAAAATCCACTAGCTTCTTGTGTCCATGTTTGAAAATACCTCTGACACTTAGACAACGTTCTCTCAAAAGGCTCATGCTCAAACTCTGTTGGGTTCTGCCCTACTTCTAACTGAACACCTGTGATGAAGAAGGTTCTGTCTGTGCTGTCAAAGAATGAGGATATACCTACTGCCCTGTTTGCTGTTGTGCTAGATGCGAAACCACTAGAGTTTAATGTGCCGCTTGTTCTATCAGACCCTGCGTGTAAAAATATATTAATCATTAAACTTGCTGCATTATCATCATCAAATGCTCCTGTAGTGTCAGCAGGAAACGTAAGCTCTACTCGTGTCCAATCTGTTGTTACATTAAATGTTTTAGAGCATTGTCTAGTGTTGTCTAAATCAAAAAGCTCACACACGTATGTAGCACTAGCATTACCCTTTACATAGAAAGATACAGCAAATGGTTTAGCGTCTGATGTTCCTTTTGCAAATGCTTGTAAGTTTTGACCTTCAATTAATTGTTGAAGTTGTAACCTCTCTCCTGAAGCAATAGAGGTGTCTGCTGTAGTACAAGCTAATTTTAAACTATTAGCAAATCCACTAGGAGCAGAGCTATCTTGTGACATTGTAAATCTACCTGCTGAAGCATCACCACTAACGCCTACATCTATATTCCATCTGTCACAGGTAAAATATCCATCTGCATCACCTTTGCCTGTTTCTGAGGTTGCTTCTCTGTGCCACGTTCATTGCACCATTGATGATGACATTCCTGTTTACTCCACCACCACCAGCGTTGATGTTGCCTATAAGGTTTGCTAAATCTGCACACTTCGTCATTATTTACCCTCCAACGCTGTTACTTTTGCTTCAAGTGTTTCAATACGAGCCAGTGCTTCTTGTA
>FUFK010042777.1_pt1 | contig 51761 bp, 46 predicted proteins | sample 1021851 | NCBI WGS metagenome assembly FUFK01 (sample SAMEA51879418, study PRJEB19060) | metagenome | reverse complement strand
GCCGGGCCCGCGAGGCGGGCCTGCTGATCAACGTCACCGCCGGCTCGGTGGTGCGGCTGTTGCCGCCCCTGGTGATCAACGACGACGAACTCCGTTTCTTGGTGGACACCCTGGCCCAGGTGATCCGCGACTTTGCCCGTGATCAGGAGAACCCATGAGCAGCCCGCGTCACTTTCTCACTCTGATGGACCTTACGCCCAAGGAGCTGGGGTATCTGATACAGCGCGCCGTGGAGCTGAAAACCATGCTGCACACCGGGCAGTTCCACGAGCCCCTGCGCGGCAAGACCCTGGGCATGATTTTCGAGAAATCCTCCACCCGTACCCGGGTGTCGTTCGAGGTGGCGATGACCCAGTTCGGCGGCGCCAGCGTGTTCCTGTCACCGCGCGACACCCAGCTGGGGCGCGGTGAACCGGTGGAGGATTCCGCCCGGGTGCTGTCGCGGATGGTGGACGCGGTGATGATCCGCACCTTCGACCACGACACCGTGGAAGCCTTCGCCGCCCACTCGCGGGTGCCGGTGATCAACGCCCTCACCGACCAGTTCCACCCCTGCCAGCTGCTCGCCGACATGCAGACCTACGTCGAGCACCGCGGCAGCATCGCCGGTAAAACGGTGACCTGGGTGGGCGACGGCAACAACATGTGCGCCAGCTACATCAACGCCGCCGAGCAGTTCGATTTCCAGCTGGTGGTGTGCTGCCCGGAAGGCTTCGAGCCGCCGGCGGACCTGGTGGACGCGTTCGCGCACCGGGTCACCCTGCAGCGCGACCCCGCCGAGGCGGTGAAAGGCGCCCATCTGGTGGTCACCGACGTGTGGGCCTCCATGGGCCAGGAAGACGAGCAGGCCGACCGCATCAAGCGCTTCTCCGAGTACCAGGTGAATCCGGCGCTGATGGACCGGGCCGACCCGGAAGCGCTGTTCATGCACTGCCTGCCCGCCCACCGGGGCGAGGAAGTCAGCCACGACATGCTCGACGACCCGCGCGCGGTGGTCTGGGATGAGGCGGAGAACCGGCTGCACGCACAGAAGGCGCTGTTGGAGTTCCTGCTTACCGGGACGCATTAAACGTCTCTGGGATCCTGCCGGGGGCTTCGCCCCCTTTCGCGGGCCGGGCCCGCTCCCACAAGGCCCGCTCCTACGCGTCATCCTCGCGGCAGACGCGGTTGCGGCCGCCGGTCTTGGCGCGGTAGAGGGCGCGGTCGGCGCGGCCCAGTAGCTGGTCCACGGTCTCCTGGCCCCGGTAGCTGGCCACCCCCGCCGACAGGCTCACCGCCGGCGGCCCGCGGCGATCCTCGAAGCTGCGCACCGCCCAGCTTTCGCGCAGCCGCTCGGCCACCAGCGCGGCGCCGGCCAGATCGCTCTGCGGTAACACCAGAATGAATTCCTCGCCACCCAGCCGGGCCAGGTAGTCCCCCTCGCGCAGATTACCCAGGGTGTGCTCGGCGAACTGCCGCAGCACCCGGTCGCCCATGTCGTGGCCGTACTCGTCGTTGATGCGCTTGAAATGGTCCAGGTCCACGTAGCAGACCGAGAACGGGTAAATCTGGTTGTCCGCCAGCGCTTTCTGGTGCTCCAGCACTTCCAGAATATGGCGCCGGTTGAACAGACCGGTAAGGTCATCGCGGATCGCCAGGTCGCGGACCTGTTCCAGGGCGTCCGCCAACGCCTGGTTCTTTACCGCCAGGCTGCGCCGCAGGCCGTTCACGCCGCTGCCGGTCACCGCGAAGCTCAGCGCCACCAGGATAAAGATCAGCCACTGCAGCAACTCCAGGCTGAGGCTCAGCCGCAGGCCCCGGGTCGCCAACGCCAGCGACAGCATCAACGCGTAGCCGAAGCTGGCCAGCAGCGCCAGCGACAGCAGCGATCGCGCGCCGAGCCGGAACGACACCAGCAGCAACAGCGGGAAGAACAGAATCATGGCGCTGATGCGCGCCTCGTTCATGGGAAAAGCGGCGACCAGAAAGGCGGTCACCAGCGCCAGGGCCATGGGCACCGACAGGCTGGGTTCCCGCCATTCCAGGGTGGCGCCGGTTTCAATCAACAGCAGATACACCACCGTGATCACCGCCAGCGCGCCGAGCAGCAGGCTCACGTAGAGCCCATCAGCGTCCAGGGTGCCCCACAGCCAGAGCACCACCACCAGCAGCGCGTGAAACAGCGCCACCGCCGCCAGGGACCGACCGTGGCGAAGCAGCAGACGCCGCTCACTGACCGTCAGCCGGCGCGCCCGGCGCCAATAACGGCTGTTCACGGTGGACCCGCCGTGATGATCCGATCGCGGCCGGCGGCCTTGGCCTGATAGAGAAGACGGTCGGCGCGCACCAGCACCTCGTCCGGGCTTTCGCCGTGTCCGACCACGGTGAGCCCCACCGAGGCGGTGACCTCCAGGGCCGGCGCGGCCATGAAGCGCTGGGCGCGCAACGCGCTCATCAGGCGCTCCACGCTGGTGAGCGCCTGTTCCATGTCGATGACCGGGAGCATGATCAGAAACTCCTCGCCGCCCAGCCGCGCGGCCATGTCCTTGTCGCCCAGATAGCGGCGGGTGAGCTCGGCGAACCGCACCAGCACCTGATCACCGAACAGATGCCCGTGGCGGTCGTTGATGCGTTTGAAGTGATCCAGGTCGACGAACCCCACCGCCAGCAGAAAGGCGCCGCGACGGGCCTGGCCGCAGGCCTTGGCGAGCAGCTCCATGGCGTGGCGGCGGCTGTACAGGCCGGTGAGCTCGTCCTTGACCGCCAGATCCTGGATCCGCTCGAGCAGCTCGACGAGCTGGCCGTTACGCTCACGCAGCCGCAAACGAATGGTGGTGATCTCGCTGGCCAGCAGCACCATGGCCAGGGTGACCAGGGAAAACAACAGCCACTGGCCCGCCTCCAGCAACGGCTGCGCCAGGTCGCCGCGGGCGTTCAAATAGAGCAGCACCAGGGCGTAGCCGGCCACCGCCAGGGCGGCGGCCCGCGCCACCTGCCGGCGGCGCACCCGGAACACCCCCTGGTGCAGGATGGCGAAGAAGAACGCCATCACCGCCAGACGGCCCTGATCCAGGCAGAGCGCGGAAGCCAGCAGCGTGACGATGCACCAGATCATCACCGGCTCGGTCATCGCCGGGTTTTTCAGCCGTCGGTTCAGACCGGCGCGGGCGAAGAGCAGCAGGCCCAGGTGGCCGGCCCAGATGGTGCCGAACAGCGGATAGAAGACCGTGGCGCCGCCACGGAAGAACCCCCATTGCAGAATCAGCCAGCACACCAGAGTATGCGCGGCACCGCCCATCAACAACGAAAACGCCAGGCGGCGCAAACGCAACGCCTGGCGTCGGTCGGTGACTGTGGCGAGCCGTCCGTGCATGCGATCCTTCCCCAAGGTCGTCTTCTTATGGCATGGGGATGATAATCAAAACTGTGCAGTGAATCACACTTTCGGTCGGGCTTTCACTGCCGGTTGTCCGAACACACCCGCTGCACGGCTTCACGCCAGCCCCGGTAACGGCGCTCCCGCTCGCCCTCCTCCAGGCCCGGCTCGAAGGCCCGGTCCGGTTGCCAGTGCTCGGCGATTTCATCCAGATCGCGGAACAGACCGCAGCCCAGCCCGGCCAGATAGGCCGCGCCCAGGGCGGTGGTCTCGGTGACCCGGGGCCGGTCCACCCGCACCCCGAGCACGTCGGCCAGGGTCTGGCCCAGCCAGTTGTTGACCACCATGCCGCCGTCCACCCGCAGCGTGGTGGGTCGCCGGGCGCAATCGGCGGCCATCGCCTCGAGCAGATCCCGGGACTGGTAGCAGACCGCCTCCAGTCCGGCGGTGACCACCTCGGCGATGCCGGTGTCGCGGGTCAGCCCGAGCAGGGCCCCGCGCGCGTGCGGGTCCCACCAGGGCGCGCCCAGCCCGGTGAAGGCCGGCACCAGATAGACACCGCCGGCGGAGCCGACACGGCGGGCCAGAGCCTCGGTTTCACTGGCGTGGGTAATCAGGTTGAGGCCATCGCGCAGCCACTGGATCGCGGCGCCGGCGACGAAGATCGAACCCTCCAGCGCGTAGGTGGTTTCACCGTTGAGCCGGTAGGCCACGGTGGTCAGCAAACGGTTGTCGGAGTGCACCGCCGCGCCGGTGTTCATCACCATGAAACAGCCGGTGCCGTAGGTGCTTTTCACCATGCCCGGCTGGAAGCAGGCCTGGCCCACCAGCGCCGCCTGCTGATCGCCGGCGATGCCGGTCACCGGCACCGCCGCGCCCAGCACCCGCGGGTCGGTGCGGCCGAATTCGCCGGCGCTGTCGCGCACGTCCGGGAGCAGCGACGCGGGGATGTCGAACAGCCGCAGCAGATCCTCGTCCCAGTGCTGGCCGTGGATATTGAACAGCAGGGTGCGCGACGCATTGGTGGCGTCGGTAGCGTGCACCCGGCCATCGGTGAGCTTCCACAGCAGCCAGCAGTCAATGGTGCCGAAGGCCAGCTCGCCGGCTTCCGCCCGGCGGCGGGCGCCGTCCACGTGCTCCAGCAGCCAGGCCAGCTTGGTGGCCGAGAAGTACGGGTCCAGCAACAGGCCGCTGCGCTCGCGCACGAGGTCCTCGTGGCCTTCCTGCTTGAGCCGCTGGCAGTAATCCGCGGTGCGCCGGTCCTGCCAGACGATGGCCCGGGCCACCGGTTCGCCGGTGGCCCGGTCCCAGAGCACGGTGGTCTCGCGCTGGTTGGTGATGCCGATGGCGGCGAGCTGGTCCGCTTCCACCTGAGCGTTACGCAGCGCCTGCCGGCACAGCGCCAGGCAGTCGTTCCAGATCTCCTGGGCATCGTGCTCGACCCAGCCGTCGCGGGGAAAATGCTGGCGGAATTCCTTCTGCGCCTGCCCCACCGCGACCCCGTCCCGATCAAAGACGATGGCGCGGGAGCTGGTGGTGCCCTGGTCGATAGCAAGGATGAAAGCGGACATACGCACCCCGAAAATAGAAATAGAGTTAACAGTGAACAGTTAATAGTGAACAGCGAATCCCGGCGGACGCCCGGGCCTATCCGAGAGGTGTGTTCGCTATTAACTGTTCACTATTAACCATTCACTGTCTTTTGTCGTACCAGCACGTGCTGGCGGCGTTGTTCTCGGGGCAGGATAACCCGGAAGCGGGCGCCGCCCCAGTCGCTCTCCGCCACGGCCACGTCGCCGCCGTGCCAGTCGACGATGCGCTTGACGATGGACAGCCCCAGGCCGTAGCCGCCGCTGGCACGGTGGCGGCTCTTGTCGAGCCGCGCGAACGGCTTGAAGACCCGTTCGCGCTGGTGCTCGGCGATGCCGGGGCCGTCATCGTCCACGTCCAGCACCAGGCTGTCGTCCTGCTCGGTGACCGTCATCCGTACCCGGGTTTTCGCGTACCGCAGGGCGTTGGTGACCAGGTTCTGCAGAATCCGGTGCAGGTAGCGCGGGTCCCCCTCCACGGTCAGGTCCCGGGAACCGCGCGCGTCGATCAGGATGTCACCGCGGATGTCCTCCAGTTCACCGATCAGCTGGTCGCACACTTCCAGCAGGAACACCGGTTGGAACTCGATGTTGGGGGTGCCCTCCTCCAGCCGCGCATAGGTGAGGATCTCATCGATCAACTCGTCCAGTTGCTCGATGTCCCGGTCCAGGGCGTTGAGCTTTTCCCGGCGCTCCTCGGTGGATTCACAGTCCGCCAGCATCTCCAGGCCGAAGCGCAGCCGCGCCACCGGGGTGCGCAGTTCGTGGGACACCGCCCGGGTCATTTCCCGCTGCGCCTCGATAAGGCGGCGAATGTGCGCGGTCATGCCGTTGAAGGTGGCCGCCACCTGGCCAATCGGGTCGTTGCCGGGGATATCCGCGTAGGCGCCCAGATCGCCGCTGCCCAGCCGCTTCACCGCCCGGTCCAGGCGCCGCAGACGGGTCTGCAGCGGCCGCACCTGCAGGTAGGTGGACAGCGCCACCAGCAGCAGGGCCACCACGCCGGCGATCACCAGCAGCTCCCAGGGGAACTGATCAAACAGATGCAGCGGGCCCATCACCAGAATGCGTTCGCCGCCGGGCACCGGCACCAGCACCCGCACGCCGGCGTCGCGCCGGGTGCTGTCGGTGAGGGTGAACACCACCTCGTCGCGCTCCAGGCGCCGCTGCTGTTCCACATCCAGGTCCAGCTCGGTGCGCGGCAGCAGCGTCAGGGGGTAGCCGAAATGCTGGTTGAGATCGGCCAGGGCCTGGTCCTGCCGGTTGGCCGGACGGGCGCGCAGATAATCGAGCACCAGCATGGCGGTGGCCCGGGCCTGCTGTTCGGAGAGACGCGTCATGACGGCGCGGATATAGAGCGGGTCACCGGGGACCGCGAACAGCACCTCCACCCGTTCGCTGTCCGGATTGCCGCGCAACACCACCCGGCCCTCCTGCAGATGCAGCGCGTCACGGTAGGAGAGCCCCAGTTCACCGGCGTCGCGCAGGGTCACCGGCGCGCCGAACATGCGGCTCAGCGAACGCGACCAGGCCTGGCGTTCCTCGTCGCCGGCGCGCTCCCGGTAGCCTTCCGCCATTAAATAGAAGGTGCCGCGGGCCATGCGCTCACGGTACAGCTGGGAACGATAGTCGTTGACCAGCTCCACGCCGGCGTAGGTGAGCGCGCCGATGATCAGCAGGGCCACCAGGATGCCGCCGTAGATTCGGACGAAGATACTGTTCAATTCACACCTGCTGGCGCGGGCGGGCGACAGCGCCCGCCCCCGTCATCCGCTGCTCATTTCCTTAACGAACAGATAGCCCTTGGAGCGTACCGTCTTGATTCGCTTGGGGTTTTCCGGGTCGTCGCCGACCTTGGGCCGGATGCGGGAAATGCGCACGTCGATGGAGCGGTCCTGGCCGTCGTATTGAATGCCGCGCAGTTTCTCGAAGATGGTCTCGCGGGACAGCACGGTGCCGGCGTTGGAGGCCAGCAGCCAGAGCAGGTCGTATTCGGCGCTGGTCAGATCCACCGACTTGCCGCGCAGACTCACTTCCCGGGCGGAGTTGTCGATCACCAGGGCGCCGAACTCCAGCCGCGACGGCGAGCTGTCGCGCTCGCTGTCGGTCTCCACCCGCCGCAGCAGAGCGCGGATGCGGGCCAGCAGGACACGCGGTTTGACCGGCTTGGCGACATAGTCGTCGGCGCCCATTTCCAGACCCAGGACCTGATCCATGTCGTCGGTGCGTGCGGTCAACATAAGGATCGGGTTCTTGAAGGTGGCGCGCACCTCCCGGCAGACGGTCAGCCCGTCGGCGCCCGGAAGCATCAGGTCAAGAACCACCAGGTCCGGCTGTTCGGAGCGGATACGGCGGATGGCTTCCTCGCCGTCGCTCACCACGCTGACGTCGAGGCCGTTGGATTGAAGGTATTCGCAAGTGAGATCGGCGAGACGCTCATCGTCTTCCACGATCATGATGGTCGGCGGGTTATCCTGCACGCTTGTCATTCCCGTCGTTATCCTTATCGATTCATTGTTGTTGCGGCGCGGCCGCCAATTCTGTTTATACGCATACCCGTGCGGTTGAGCAACCGGAATGAGCCGGCGGAGGAGACACAATATATAGTGGTGGTCGGGCCACGCTCAAGTGACCCTGTTTTTCGCCCACACCGCTGCACAGCCCGCGCACAGTTTATCCACAGGATTTCCCCAACCGGAATGCTTGCAAAAGCCGGAACCCATCTATAACTTGTACTGTTATCGGTCACCGACCCCAACATATTGGGTTTTGTAAAAGTTTTCCGGTTCAGCAGGCCAACGTCTTTCCGCCCCCCGGAAAATGCCGCCGGATCAGCCACTTACGAGTCCCGGCCCGAATTATGCAGTCCTGAAGTCGCCGACAGTCCGGCCCCCGGCGCGCGCCGCGAACACAACATATGGTGTTTTCGACGCGCCAGCCCACCATCGGCGCCGGGCCGACGGCTTCCGACCCAGAGTCACAACGGTTTTTACAATCAGAACAGTCAGCACAGAGACAACGGAGAGGGCATCATGCACACGGATATGAATCGCGATCAGTCCCACGCGGGCGCGCACGGCGGCGAAGTCAGCGCCGAGCAGGACGTCACCGCCACCGCCCCCGGCCAGCTGCGCGTCATCAAGCGCAACGGCAAGGTGGTTGCCTACGATGACGACAAAATCACCGTGGCCATCACCAAGGCGTTCCTGGCCGTGGAAGGCGGCACCGCGGCGGCCAGCTCGCGCATCCACGACACCGTGGACCGTCTCACCGAGCAGGTCAGCGCCACCTTCAAGCGCCGCATGCCCTCCGGCGGCACCATCCATATCGAGGAGATCCAGGACCAGGTGGAACTGGCCCTGATGCGTAACGGCGAGCACAAGGTGGCCCGCGATTACGTGCTGTACCGCGACCAGCAGGCGCGCAAACGCGCCGAGCGCGCCCGCGACCTGCCCGAGCCCAAGCACAAGGTCGACATGACCGTGACCATGGAAGACGGCAGCCGCGCGCCGCTCGACATGGCCCGCCTGGAGTATCTGATCCACGAGGCCTGCAGCGGTCTCGAAGAGGTCTATCCGGACAAGATCATCGCCGAAACCGTCAAGAACCTGTACGACGGCGTCTCCATCAAGGACGTGAACACCTCCATGGTGATGACCGCGCGCACCATGATCGAGATGGAGCCCAACTACTCCCAGGTCACCGCCCGGCTGCTGATGGACAAGATCCGCGCCGAGGCCCTGCAGTACCTGGGCGTGGGCGAGCGCGCCAGCCAGCAGGAGATGGAAGACCTCTACGCCAAGGCGCTGGCCGCCTACATTGAGAAAGGCATCGAGTACGAACTGCTCAGCCCGGAGCTGGCCGAGTTCGACCTGAACAAGCTGGGCGCGGCCATCGACGGCAAGCGCGACCTGCAGTTCTCCTACCTGGGCCTGCAGACCCTCTACGACCGCTACTTCATCCACCACAACGAGACCCGCATCGAGCTGCCGCAGTGCTTCTTCATGCGCGTGGCGATGGGCCTGGCGGTGCGCGAGGACAACCGCGAAGAGCGCGCCATCGAGTTCTACAACCTGCTCTCCAGCTTCGACTACATGAGCTCCACGCCGACCCTGTTCAACGCCGGCACCCTGCGTCCGCAGCTGTCCAGCTGCTACCTGACCACGGTGCCCGATGACCTGTCCGGCATTTACAGCGCCATCCACGACAACGCCATGCTGAGCAAATTCGCCGGCGGCCTGGGCAACGACTGGACCCCGGTGCGCGCGCTGGGCGCCTACATCAAGGGCACCAACGGCAAATCCCAGGGCGTGGTGCCGTTCCTGAAAGTGGTCAACGACACCGCCGTGGCGGTGAACCAGGGCGGCAAGCGCAAGGGCGCGGTATGCGCCTACCTGGAAACCTGGCACCTGGACATCGAAGAGTTCATCGAGCTGCGCAAGAACACCGGCGACGACCGCCGCCGCACCCACGACATGAACTCCGCCAACTGGATCCCCGATCTGTTCATGAAGCGGGTGATCAACGAGCAGGACTGGACCCTGTTCAGCCCCAACGACGTGCCCGACCTGCACGATCTGTACGGCGAAGCCTTCGAGAAGCGCTACGAAGAATACGAAGCGATGACCCGCGACGGCCGCATGAAGCTATACAAGCGCCTGCCGGCGGTGAACCTGTGGAGAAAAATGCTCTCCATGCTGTTCGAAACAGGCCACCCCTGGTTCACCTTCAAGGATCCGTGCAACCTGCGCAGCCCGCAGCAGCACGCGGGCGTGGTGCACTCGTCCAACCTGTGCACGGAAATCACCCTCAACACCAATAAAGAAGAGATCGCGGTGTGCAACCTGGGCTCGGTGAACCTGGCCCAGCACGTCGGCGACAACGGCCTCGACCGCGACAAGCTGGCGCGCACCGTGAAGACCGCCGTGCGCATGCTCGACAACGTGATCGACATCAACTACTACAGCGTGCCCCAGGCGGAGCGCTCCAACATGAAGCACCGTCCGGTGGGCCTGGGCATCATGGGCTTCCAGGACGCGCTCTATAAGCAGGGCTTCAGCTACGCCTCCAACGACGCGGTGACGTTCGCCGACCAGTCCATGGAAGCGGTCAGCTACTACGCCATCGAAGCCTCCGCGCAGCTGGCCGAGGAACGCGGCGCCTACCAGAGCTTCGACGGCTCCCTGTGGAGCCAGGGCGTACTGCCGATCGATTCCATCGACATCCTGGTCAAGCAGCGTGGCGAGGACTACTGCAAGGTGGACCGCAGCCAGACCCTGGACTGGGACCGGGTGCGCGAAAAGGCCCGCAAGGGCATGCGCAACTCCAATGTGATGGCGATCGCGCCCACGGCCACCATCGCCAACATCACCGGCGTGTCGCAGTCCATCGAGCCCACGTATCAGAACCTGTACGTGAAATCGAACCTGTCCGGCGAGTTCACCGTGGTCAACCCGTTCCTGGTCAACGCCCTCAAGGAGCGCGGCCTGTGGGACAACGTCATGGTCAACGATCTCAAGTACTACGACGGCTCCGTGCTGCCCATCGAGCGGGTGCCGGACGACCTCAAGGAAGAGTTCCGCACCGCCTTCGAGATCGAGCCGCGCTGGCTGGTGGAAGCGGCCAGCCGCCGTCAGAAGTGGATCGACCAGGCCCAGTCGCTGAACCTCTACATCGCCGAGGCCAACGGCAAGAAGCTGGACGTGACCTACAAGATGGCCTGGCTGCTGGGTCTGAAGACCACCTATTACCTGCGCGCCATCGGCGCCACCCAGACCGAGAAGTCCACGGTCAACGACAACAAGCTCAACCGGGTCTCTTCCGGTGGCGGTGACGCGGCGCCCGCCTCCGCCGCCCCATCGGAAGCGGATTTCAGCCAGCCCGCGGACGTGCCGCAGGCCTGCTCCCTGGACGACCCGGATTGCGAGGCGTGCCAGTAAGCACGCCGAACGGAATGCACCATCGGTGGCGCCCCGGCGCCACCCCGACAGAATTGGAGAAAGATCATGCTGAGCTGGGACGAATTTCATGCGCCAGAAACGCCCAACCACAAGCAGCCCGGCGGGCGGACAGCGCCGCCGCAATCTCAACCGGTATCTGAGGAAGCGGCACCTGCACCTCAAGCACCGGCAGCGGGAAGTGGAACGGATGCGGGAAATGAAACCGGACACCCCGGACACGAAGAACTGCGAGGTGAATCCTCACGGGAGCGAGCGCTGAGCGACGCGGTGCTGCGCGCCCAGCAGGCGGTGGCCGAAATGGACACCGCCGAGGGCATCGCCGAACTGGAAGGCGCCGCCGGCCGGGTCGAGGTGGACGACAAGCGCATGATCAACTGCCGCGCCGACCTCAACCAGCTGGTGCCCTTCAAGTACGACTGGGCCTGGCAGAAATACCTGGACGGCTGCGCCAACCACTGGATGCCCCAGGAAATCAACATGAACGCCGACCTGGCGCTGTGGAAGAAGGAAGGCGGCCTCACCGAGGACGAGCGCCGCATCGTCAAGCGCAACCTGGGCTTCTTCTCCACCGCGGATTCCCTGGTGGCGAACAACCTGGTGCTGGCCATCTACCGGCTGATCACCAACCCGGAGTGCCGCCAGTACATCCTGCGCCAGTCCTTCGAGGAAGCGATCCACACCCACGCCTACCAGTACTGCATCGAGTCACTGGGCATGGACGAAGGCGAGATCTTCAACATGTACCGGGAAATCCCCTCGGTGGCCAAGAAGGCGCAGTGGGGTGTCGACTACACCCGTGAAATCTCCGACCCGCAGTTCACCACCGGCACCCCGGAGACCGACAAGGCACTGCTCAAGAACCTGATCGCGTTCTACTGCGTGCTGGAAGGCATCTTCTTCTACTGCGGCTTCACCCAGATCCTGTCCATGGGCCGCCGCAACAAGATGACCGGCGTCGCCGAGCAGTTCCAGTACATCCTGCGCGACGAATCCATGCACGTGAACTTCGGCGTCGACGTGATCAACCAGATCAAACTGGAAAACCCGCACCTGTGGGACCAGGAGATGCGCGATCAGGCCACGCTGATGATCCTGGAAGGCACCGAGCTGGAAATCCAGTACGCCCGCGACACCATGCCGCGCGGCGTACTCGGCATGAACGCGGCGATGATGGAAGAGTACCTGCAGTTCATCGCCAACCGCCGCCTCACCCAGCTGGGCCTGCCCGAGCAGTTCAAGGGCGTCACCAACCCGTTCCCCTGGATGAGCGAGATCATGGACCTGCGCAAGGAGAAGAACTTCTTCGAAACCCGGGTAACGGAATATCAGGTTGGCGGTGCATTGAGCTGGGACTGAAGCGCCTTGTAGGAGCGAGCCTGCTCGCCGGCCGACAAGTCGGCCTTTCGCGGGCGGGGCCCGCTCCCACAAGCGCCGTCCGATTGTCTCCTCTGCCACCCTTTGGCACCATTAGGGCACCCAAGCCGGAGGCGTCCATGAGCGACCACGAAGACTACGACGACTACAAGCAGGAAGCCCAGGAGCTCCTCAGCACCATTGAGCAGGTGGAGGAAACCCTCTCGGTGATGACCACGGTGGTCAGCCAGCTCAAGGAACAGGTCGCCACCCATATCGACGGCGACGACACCGTGGAAATGAGCGCCGAGGAATTCCTCGAGCAGTGCGAGAACGCCGAAGGCACCTGGCACTGACGCCGCATCGACTCTCCCAATCCCAAGCATCAGCATTGACCATACCCCCCTGCCCCGCCTGCGCGTTATAGTGTCCGGCACGATGATGGCGCGCTCCCGGCGCCGGAAGGAGAAGGTTGAATGAAAGCTTCGGATTTGTTCGTTCGCGCCCTGGAAGCCGAGGGCGTGGAATACGTCTTCGCCATCCCCGGCGAGGAAAACCTGGATCTGCTGGAAGCCCTGCGCGGTTCCCGCTCGATCAAGCTGGTGGTGACCCGCCACGAGCAGGGCGCCGGCTTCATGGCCGCCACCTACGGTCGCCTGACCGGCAAGGCCGGCGTCTGCCTGTCGACCCTGGGCCCCGGCGCCACCAACCTGGTGACCGCCGCCGCCTACGCCCAGCTGGGCGCCATGCCGATCGTCATGATCACCGGCCAGAAGCCGATCAAATCCAGCAAGCAGGGCCAGTTCCAGATCATCGACGTGGTCGATATGATGCGCCCGCTCACCAAGTTCACCAAGACCGTGGTCAGCGGCGACACCATCCCGGCGCGCATCCGCGAGGCGTTCCGCCTGGCCCAGGAGGAGCGCCCCGGCGCCACCCACCTGGAGCTGCCCGAGGACATCGCCCGCGAGCACTCCTCCATGCCGGTGCTCGAACCCAGCCTGACGCGCCGCCCGATCGCCGAGGACAAGGCGATCTGCCGCGGCGTGGAAGCGATCCGGAACGCCCGCAAGCCGCTGATCGTGGTGGGCGCCGGCGCCAACCGCAAACTGACCAGCAAGATGCTGCGCCAGTTCATCGAGAAGCTCGGCATCCCGGCGATCACCACGCAGATGGGCAAGGGCGTGGTGGACGAAACCGGCCCCCACTTCCTGGGCAACACGGCGCTCTCCGACGGCGACTTCGTGCACCGTGCCATCGGCGCCGCCGACCTGATCATCAACGTCGGCCACGACGTGGTGGAGAAGCCGCCCTTCTTCATGCAGCCGGGCGGCGCCACCGTGGTGCACGTGAACTTCAACTCCGCCCAGGTGGACCCGGTCTACTTCCCGCAGATCGAGCTGGTGGGCGACATCGCCAACAGCCTGTGGCAGCTCAAGGAGCGCCTGGAACCCCAGGAGCACTGGAGCTTCGCCGACTTCCACCGGGTCCGCGACGCCCTGCAGGCCCACATCGCCGAGGGCGAGCGCGACGACCGCTTCCCGATCCTGCCGCCGCGCCTGGTGCGCGAGATCCGCAAGGTGATGCCCGACGACGGCACCATCGCGCTGGATAACGGCATGTACAAGATCTGGTTCGCGCGCAACTACCCGGCCACGCACCCCAACACGGTGCTGCTGGACAACGCCCTGGCGAGCATGGGCGCCGGCCTGCCGTCGGCCATGGCCGCCAAGATGGTGCACCCGGACCGCCGCGTCATGGCGGTGTGCGGCGACGGCGGCTTTATGATGAACTCCCAGGAGCTGGAAACCGCCGTGCGCCTGCGCCTGGACCTGGTGGTGCTGATCCTGCGGGATGACGGCTACGGCATGATCAAGTGGAAGCAGAAGCAGATGGACTTCCACGACTTCGGCCTGGACTTCCAGAACCCGGATTTCGTCGCCTATGCCAAAGCCTACGGCGCCCAGGGCCACCGCGTGGAGTCCACCGAGGGCCTCGGCCCGCTGGTGGAGGAGTGCTTCGCCGCCGGCGGCGTGCACGTGATCGATCTGCCGGTGGACTACAGCGACAACGACCGCGTCCTCAACCAGGAAATCCGCGAGCTCAGCCGCAAGGTTTAATACCGCCAAACGCCCTCCCGACGAGCGGTACGCCGCTCGTCGGAAAGCGCTCCCGGTGCCCCCGGCGGCGGTGCTAATCTGCCGCTCCCCACCCAATTCGCGCAGGGAGCGCCGGGCATGGCAACCACCTCTTTATCCACCCTTCTGTCCTCGGTGCTGAGCGCCGTTCTCTCCACCGGCACGGCGGCCGCCCCGGCCACCGATCCCGCCGTCACCAGCGGCGACTGGTATCGCCCGGCGGTGGACGTGAACGCCCAGGTTCAGCTTCAGGGCACCCCCAACATCAGCTACCACGTGGAGCTCTACGTTCTCGACCTGTTCGACACCGACAGCGCCGTGATCGACGCCTTGCACGCCGACGGCCGCAAAATGATCTGCTACTTCTCGGCGGGCACCTTCGAGAACTGGCGCGACGACGCCGGCCGTTTCACCGCCGCCGACAAGGGCCGCCGCCTGGGCAACTGGCCCGGTGAGCGCTGGCTGGACGTCCGCTCGCAAAACGTCCGCGCGATCATGGCGGACCGCCTCGACTTGGCGGTGCAGCGGGGCTGCGACGGTGTCGATCCGGACAACGTGGACGGCTATTCCAACCGCACCGGCCTGCCGCTCACCTATCAGGATCAGATCGACTACAACACCTGGCTGGCGGCGCAGGCGCACCAGCGCGGCCTGGCGATCTCGCTGAAGAACGATCTCGGCCAGATCGACGACCTGGTGACGCACTTCGATTTCGCCATCAACGAATCCTGCCACGAGTGGGACGAGTGCGAGCTGCTGATGCCGTTCATCGAGGCCGGCAAGCCGGTGGTGCACATCAATTACCTGTACGCCGACGATCCCATCGGCCGCGCCGAGCTGTGCTTGTACACCCGCGGCCTGGGCTTCAACACCCTGACCCTGCCGCAAATGCTCGATGGCAGCTTCCGCCACGCCTGTAACCCATAACGCTGAGCCGTGGCTTTCTCCGGGGCGGGCCGGTGCGACATAAAACCGACCCGCACCGGTAACATCGCTTTCATCGCCCCTTGTTTAGCTGGGGAGTGTCGGCCAAGGCCGCCTTCCCTATCACTGCTAAAAAAAGGTCGNACGATGGACACCAGCGCCCTGCGAAAACTCACCACCGCCTGTCTGGCGGCCCTTGCCCTTTCCGCCTGCGGCGGCGACAGCGACAACGACCCGGCGCCGGTACCACCGGCGGAAACCGGTTTCCAGCTGCAACTGCTGCACTTCGCGGACATGGACGGCGCCACCGGCGCGCTGCAGAACGTGGAGCCGTTCTCCGCGGTGCTGGACGCCCTGCGCGCCGAATACCCGGACAACACCCTGGTGCTCAGCTCCGGCGACAACTTTATCCCCGGCCCGCGCTACTTCGCCGCCGTCGATCCGGCCATGGACGCAGTGCCCGGCGTCGCCGTGGCCGGTAACGGCCGCGCCGACATCGCCATGCTCAACGCCATGGGCCTGCAGGGCGCCGCCGTCGGCAACCACGACCTGGACGGCGGTACCGCCGAGTTCGCCGGCATCCTGGCCGCCGAGGGCAACTACCCCGGCGCCCGCTTCCCCTACCTGAGCGCCAACCTGGACTTCACCACCGACGCCAGCCTGGCCGGCCTGGTGGAAAGCGACGGCCAGAGCCTGGCGGCCATGCCCAACGGTCTGGCCGGCTACGGCACCGTGGAAGTGGGCGGCGAAACCCTGGGCGTGATCGGCGCCTCCACGCCGTCGCTGGGCAACATCACCAGCACCGGCGACATCACCATCAACCCGTCCAGCGGCGGCAACCAGGCGCTGGCCGAGGTGCTGCAGCCGAAAATCGACGCGTTGCGCGACCAGGGCGTCGACAAGATCATCATGCTCGCCCACATGCAGACCCTCAGCGTGGAGAAAGAACTGGCCACCCTGCTGGAAGGCGTCGACATCATCGTCGCCGGCGGCTCCAACACCCTGCTCGCCGACGACAACGACCGCCTGCGTGACGGCGACAGCGCCGCCGACGGCTACCCGCTCACCTTCACCTCCGCCGCCGACGAACCGGTGCTGGTGGTCAACACCGACGGCGACTACAAATACCTGGGCCGCCTGGTGGTGCGCTTCAACGACGACGGCGTACTGCTCACCGACAGCCTGGACGACACCGTCAACGGCGCCTACGTCACCGACGAGACCATGGCCGAGGCCCTGGAAGGCACCCCCAACAGCGACGTCACCACCATCGTCACCGCCCTGGAAGACGTGCTCGCCGCCCGCGACGGCAACATCCTCGGCCGCACCAGCGTCTACCTGGACGGCCGCCGTAGCCAGGTGCGCACCCAGGAAACCAACCTGGGCAACCTGACCGCCGACGCCAACCTGTGGCTGGCGCGCCAGTACGACCCCAGCGTGCAGGTGTCGATCAAGAACGGCGGCGGCATCCGTGACGACATCGGCTACTTCGTGATCCCGCCGGGCGCCACCTCCGAGGATGATCTGGAATTCTTCCCGCCCGCGCCCAACGAGAGCGCCGGCAAAGCGGAGGGCGACATTTCCCAGTTCGACCTGGAGGGCTCCCTGCGCTTCAACAACACCCTCACCGTGGGCGACGTCACCGCCGCCGAGCTGCACCAGCTGCTTGAGCACGCGGTGGCCAAGGTTGAAGGCGTGGCCGGCCAGTTCCCGCAGGTGGCGGGCCTTCGCTTCAGCTTCGACCCCACCCGGCCGGGCCTGCGCAGCACCGCCAACGGCGACGACATCGATCAAGCCGGCGAGCGGGTGCGCAGCCTGGCGCTGGTGGATGACAACGGCGCGGTGCTCGACACCCTGGTGCAGGACGGCGCCGTGGTCGGCGACGCCAACCGGGTGATCCGCCTGGTGACCCTGGGCTTCCTGGCCACCGAAGGCGGCAGCGGCCTGGGCGGCGACGGCTACCCGTTCGACTTCCCGCTGGAGAACCGCATCGACCTGGACGCCGAGGCGATCCCCGGCGGCGGCAGCAACCTGGCCACCTTCGCCGACCCGGGCAGCGAACAGGACGCCCTGGCGGAGTACCTGCTCGACCAGTTCGGCGAGAGCACGCCCTTCAACCAGGCGGAAACCGACGCCGACCAGGACCTGCGCATTCAGAACCTGAGCCGCCGCACCGACACCGTCCTGCCCTGAACCCACCCCATCCCGGGGCGCCTTTACCGGCGCCCCGTCTCCTTTCCGCTCCGCGCATGTATTACAGTACCCCCGTGAACAACAGGCAGGGGGGACCACAGCATGACCGGAGCATTAACCCAGGTAGTGGTCCTGCTGGCCATGGCGGTGCTTGCCGTGGTGCTGTTCCGGCGCCTGCATCTGCCGCCGATTCTCGCCTACCTGAGCGCCGGGGTGCTGGCCGGCCCCGGCGGTCTGGGTTGGGTCGGCGACACCGAGGGCATGCTGCACCTGGCGGAGTTCGGCATCGTCTTTCTGCTGTTTTCCCTGGGGCTGGAATTCTCGATTCCCAAAGTGATGGCCCTGCGCCGTGTGGTGTTCGGCGCCGGCCCGCTGCAGGTGCTGCTCACCGGGCTGCCGGTGGCGGCGCTGATGTGGCTGCTGGGTTTCACGCCGGCGGTGGCGCTGATCGCCGGCGGCGCCTTCGCGCTCTCCTCCACCGCCATCGTGATCCGTGACCTGATCGCGCGCGGCGCGGTGAACACCGGCTACGGCCGCGCCACCACCGGGGTGCTGCTGTTCCAGGACCTGGCGGCGGTGATCATGCTGGTGCTGCTGCCGGTACTGGCCAACCCGGACAGCGGGCATCCCGGCATCGCGGCGGCGACCACGCTGGGCAAGGCCCTGGCGCTGTTCATCGGCATCTATGTGATCGGCAAGTGGGTGCTGCCCCGCGCCCTGGAGGAGACCGGCCGGGCGCGCTCCGACGAAGTGTTCGTGATGACCGCCCTGCTGCTCGCCCTGCTCGCCGCCTGGGTGACCCATGCGCTGGGCCTGTCCATGGCGCTGGGCGCGTTTCTGGCCGGCATGATGCTGGGCGAAAGCCACTTCCGCCACCAGATCGAGGCGGACATCCGGCCGTTCCGGGATCTGCTGCTGGGTTTGTTTTTTATGGGCGTGGGCATGCTGGTGTCGCCGGCGCTGTTCGCCACCCACTGGCACTGGATCCTGCTCGGCGCGGCGGTGCTGATGCTGTTCAAGCTGGCACTGATCAGCCTGCTGCTGCGCTGGCTGGGCGAGCGCACCGAAACCGCCCTGCGCAGCGGCATCCTGCTGGCCCAGGGCGGCGAGTTCGGCTTCGTGCTGGTGGCCCTGGCGGTCAGCCACGGGCTGATGGACAACGAACAGGCCGGCGTGCTGGTGTCGATCACCGTGCTCACCATGGCCGTCACTCCGGCGCTGCTGGACAACAGCGGCGCGCTCACCCGCCGGTTACTGCGCCAGTGGGAGCAGGAGCCGGACACCCCGGCGGTGGACGAAGCCACCACCGGCCATGTGCTGCTGTGCGGCTACGGCCGCGTGGGGCAGAACCTGATGCGCTACCTGACCCGTTTCCACCACCAGGCGGTGGCCATCGATACCGACCTGGTGCGCCTCCAGGAAGCCAGCCAGGCCGGCGAGCGGATTATTTTCGGCGACGCCACCCGCAAGGAAATCCTGGAGCGGGCCGGCATCCACCGCGCCAGCCTGCTGGTGGTGACCTTCGACGACGCCCGCCAGGCCGAGCGCATTCTGCACACCGTCCACCAACTCTGTCCGGACCTGCGGGTGCTGGTGCGCACCCGCGACGACACCCACCTGGACGAACTGATCCAGGCCGGCGCCGCCGAGGTGGTGCCGGAGGTGCTGGAAGCGTCGCTGATGCTGGTGGCCCACGCTCTGATGATGCTGGACACGCCGTTCGGCAAGGTGCTGGCGATGCTGCGCCAGAGCCGCCGCGAGCGCTACAAGCTGCTGCGCGGTTACTACCACGGCGAATCGCTGCCCACGTCCGACAGCGCCGGCAACCCCTACCGGCTGCTGCACGCGGTGACCCTGCACGGCCGCGCCGCCTGCCTCGGCAAGCGCCTCGACGAGCTGGGGCTCAACGAGAGCAAGGTGGAAGTGCAGACCCTGCGGCGTGGCGACCGCACCATCGACCGCCCGGCGGACGACGAAGTGCTCCAGGACGGCGACATCCTGATTCTCTACGGCCCGCTGGAAGCGGTGGAAGCCAGTGAGGAGAAGCTGCTCGGCGGCTAAGGAAATTGCTGTGGGCCCGCTCCTACAAGCGTCGGCGCCAGCGGGCGGGGCTTTCGCCGCTCCAGTGGCGGAAGGCGCGGGTGAAGGCGCTGTGCTCGGAGTAGCCGAGCAGCGACGCCACCTCGGTGAGCTCGAGACGCGGGTCGCGCAGGTATTCCTTGGCCAACCGGTAGCGAGTGCGGGCCAGCAGCGCCTGGAAACTGTCGTCGCGCTCGCTGAGGCGCCGCTGCAGGGTGCGCACGCTCAGGTGGTTGGCCGCCGCCAGCGCCTCCAGGGTCGGGCGCCGTTCGCGCATCAGCCGCGCCAGCTGCCCTTCCAGGGGGTCGGCGGCCTCCCCCTGGCGGGCCAGCAGCGCCTCCGCCTGGCGGTCGAGAATGGCGAGCAGGTTGGCGTCCGGCTCGCGCAGCGGCAGCGCCAGGTACTCCAGCGGCACCCGGATCACCGTCTCCGGCTGGTTGAAGCGCACCTCACCACCGAAGAAGCGTTCGTAGGGGCCGGTGTCCGCCGGCGGCGGATTGACGAAACAGACCCGCTCCACCAGCTGCGGCTCGCCGGTGAGATCGCGGGTCATCTGCACCACCGCGGCGATGCCGGTCTCGTCCACCAGCTGCCCGGACAGCCCCCGCTCCACGCCCCAGCGCACCTCCACCCGGTCGCCGTCCACCTCGATGCGCGCCGGGTTCACGTCGTAAATCAACCGGTGATAGCGCTCCATGCGCGCCAGGGCCTGGCCCAGGTCGGCGCAGTTGAGCACCGCGTAGCCGAGCAGGCCGAAGTGGCGCGGCGTGATGGTGCGGCCCACCGCCACCCCCAGGGCCGGGTCGCCGAGCAGGGCGCTGGCGGTGGCCAGGCTCTGTTCCCAGAACCCCAAAGCGACCCGCTCCAGCCCCACCGGCGAGCGCTCCACCGGCATCGGCCCGAGCAGCGCCCGGGCGTCCTGGCCGCGCGCCTCCAGGTAGTCGTAAAGCAGCTGCACATAGGTGGCCGCCACGTAATTGCTGGTGGGCGGGGTGTTATGGGCGGTGCGGGAAACGGAACTCATGGCGTCATTTGTCAAAAAATAGGAGGACTCTGTCAAGCCCGGCGTGCCCCCACCCGGCTATCTTGATGTTATTGATCTGCATGATAAGCGGAGTGTTGGGACATGAACGATCTTCTTCAGCAATTGGATTGGCGCACTCTGGTGCTGCCGGCCATGGTGCCGGTATTCGTTGCCGTGCTGATCGCCGAGGCCTGGCGGTTCCGCGGCCAGGGCCGCCTCACCCTCAAGGACTCCATGGCCAGCATGGGGCTGGGTTCGCTGTACATGGTGTTCGACACCCTGGTGACGGTGACCCTGGTGGCGCTGATTTTCTCCTGGGCCTACCAGCACCGCCTGTTCGACATCACCATGACGCCGCTCACCGGGCTGCTGCTATTCGTGTCCCTGGAGTTCTGCTACTACTGGTTCCACCGCGCCAGCCACCGCATTCGCTGGTTCTGGAGCGCCCATGTGGCGCACCACTCCAGCACTCTGATGAACTTCTCCACCGCCATGCGGCAGAGCGCCATCTACAGCATCGTCGGCAACTGGCTGTTCTATGTGCCGCTGGCGTTCCTCGGCTTCGAGCCGATCTGGGTGTTCTTCATGCTCACCGTGAACCTGGCCTACCAGTACTTCATTCACACCCAGTGGGTCGGCAAGCTGCACCCGGCGATTGAGTTCGTGTTCAACACGCCCAGCCACCACCGCGCCCACCACGGCCGCAACGCGGAGTACATCGACCGCAACTACGGCGGCATTCTGATTCTCTTCGACCGCCTGTTCGGCACCTTCGTGGAAGAGAAAGAGGACGTGCCGGTGGAGTACGGCATTACCCGGCCGGTGAACAGCCACAACCCGATCACCCTGACCCTGCACGAGGCCATTGATATGTTTCGGGATGCGGCCCGGCCGGGGCCGCTCAAGCAGCGCCTGAAGCACTTTTGGGCGCCGCCGGAATGGCGGCGCGAGGATGATTAACCGGCGGCTTTCTTCCGGTTGGCGCGGATGCGCAGGTTGAGCATTTCCACACCGAAGCTGAACGCCATGGCGAAGTAGATGTAGCCCTTGGGAATGTGGAACTCCAGGCCGTCGGCGATCAAGGCCGTGCCCACCAGCACCAGGAACGACAGCGCCAGCATCTTCAGCGTCGGGTGCTCGGTGATAAAGCGGCCGATGGCGTTGGCGAACACCATCATGAAGCCCACCGCGATCACCACCGCGATCACCATCACTTCAATGTGGTCGGCCATGCCCACCGCGGTGATCACCGAGTCCAGCGAGAACACCATGTCGAGAATCGCGATCTGAATCAGGATGCCCATGAAGGAGCCGCCCACCTTGGGCTTGGCCAGTTCGTGGGTCTCGCCGGCGTCCTCGATGGAGTGGTGAATCTCCAGCACCGATTTCACCAGCAGGAACAGGCCGCCCAGTATCAGCACCAGATCCCGGCCGGAAATGCCCTGCCCCAGCACCAGGAACAGATCGGCGGTGAGCTTGGTCAGCCAGGCCAGCGACGCCAGCAGGCCCAGGCGCATCACCATGGCCAGGGACAAACCGATCAGGCGCGCCTTGGGGCGCTGCTTCTCCGGCAGCCGGTCCACCAGGATGGACAGGAAGATAATGTTGTCGATGCCCAGCACGATTTCCAGGGCGGTCAGGGTGGCCAGAGCGATCCAAGCCTCCGGCATGGTGATCCATTCAAGCATGGTGAGTCCCGGTCAGGTAAAACCGCCATTCCAAACCGGCGGCGGGCATCTTGCAAGCGAATTCAGCGGTACAGCGCCGAACCCAGGCGCGCGGCCACCCGGTGATCCAGGTACGGCAGCCGCACCCGCCGTTTGCCGAGGCCGCCGCCGGCGGTGTCCACTTCCAGCTCGCTCATCCGGTAGCGCCGGTCGAACGGGCTGCGGGTGAGGCGGATCGCCTGAATGCGATTGCGCGGCACCACTGCCAGCCGGCGCCACAGCCAGCCGCGGTGAAACAGCAGCAGATCCGGTGTCAGCGCCCAGCGCGTGTACTTGGCGTACAGGTGGCCGTGGATCAGCGCCAGGGGCACGCCGGCCAGCGGCAGCCACAGGCCGTGCACGCCCAGCCACCACAAACCCGGAGGCAGCGTCAGCGCCGTCCAGCACCACAGCCACAGGCGCGCCAGACGGTGGCGGGTACGGCTGGAGAGCGTCCGCCACTCCGGCGGGTGCCCGGTCATGCCGGGCAAGGCGCGGGCGATCAGCGCCTCGGCCTGGGNCGGCGTGCAGATCGGCGCCAGCGGCCGGGCGCCNCCGCTTTGCCCGGCTTCCGGATCGCCACCGCCGCCGGCCTGATCGACCTGCAGCGCCACGCGCCGGAACAGCCGGTGCAACGGCGTGGCCAGCTGGTGCACCACCTGGATGCGCGGCACCCGCAGGGTCACCGACACCCGGGTGAACAGGCCGTGGCGCACACGCAGATCGCTGCCCNGTTCGTCCAGACGGTAGCCGTAATACTTCACCAGCGCGGCCACCACGGACAAAATCTTGCCCACCGCCAGCACCGCCACCAGCGTGGCCAGNGCGAGCAGCACCGCCACCGCCAGCCCNAGCTGATCCAGCCAGGCAACGNCCGCTTCGCGCAGGATCGGGCCCAGCAGGCGCTGCAGCGTCTCCACGNTGACCACCTGCATNAAGGCNCCCAGCACGGCGCCGACCCAGAGCAGATTGCGGTTGTCGATCAGCCCCAGCATCACCAGTTCGCCCGGCGGCANGGTCAGCAGGGTGGTGCCTTCCACGGGCTCGCCGGCGNCCTGATCGTCGGCCGGTGACCCGGCTTTCAAGGCGTCGCGACGGGCGAANACGGTATCGCTGAGGGTNCGNGCNTCGTCCAGGGACAACACCCGGATGGTCGCTTCGGCGCCGCCGCCGCTGGACGTCTCCACCTTGACGTCGGCGACGCCGAGAAGCCGGTGCAGCGGGTTGCGCTGGGTGTCGATGTTCTCGATACGGCGATAGTCGATCTGGCGCAGATTGCGGAAAATCAGGCCGTCGCGGATCACCAGGCCGTCGTCGGCGAAATCATAGCGGTACACCCACTGGTGCCAGAGCGCGCCCAGCGGCCCCAGCAACAGCAGCGGCACCACCACCCAGAACAGCCCGCCGCGCTCGGCGCCCAGCGCCACCGCCACGCCGATCGGGATCAGCGCGCCCAGGCTGCCCACCAGCTGGAACACCCAACTGAGCGGGTGCAGGCGCTTTTCCGGAAGCGGCCGCCCACCCTCATACCGCATCGCCGTCGCCCCCGTCGCCCTGACGCAGCAGGGTGTCGCGCAATGTCAGGGCGGTGTCGTGGTCGAGGCCGGGCAGCTCGTTGCAGGTGAAGCGGCTGCCGGCGGTGTAAAGCTTGAGGGTGGCGACGCCATAGCGGCGCTGCAGCGGCCCCTGGCTGACGTCGGAATGCTGAATCCGGACCCGGGGAATGGCGATCCGGTGGCGCCAGAAGAGCCCTTTGCGAATAACCAGGCCGTGCCCGTCCAACCGGTAACCGAGGCATCGATACGCCAGGCCGGGAAGCCACCAGGCGAGGCCGAGAAGCACCACCAGGCCCGCCAACCAGAACGCGGTGGCGATCGGACCCCAGGGTTGCTCCATGATGAACAGGACCACCGTGCCGCCCGCGCCCATCACGATCAGAGCGGCCAGGGCCGCCTGTATCCGCCAGACCGCCACGGTGGCCCGGGCAACGCTCTTCTCCCCCTTCATATCACCCCTCTGTGTCGTGAGTTACCGTTCCGGCGTCTCCCCCGCCGCCAGGCTGGCAAGCTGTGCGCGCAGCGCCCGGCGGCGCCACCAGGACTTGATCCGTTTACTATCCCAGGAACGGGGCACGAGACAACCATCGTCCCGCATTATAAAGCCGCGCTCGACGCCGATCGGCAGGTTATCGGAGCCGTAGATCGCCAGAATGCGGAAGGTGATCTCATACAGGCGTGCCGGCACCCCGGTCCGCCCCTCATCCGGCGGGCACGACTCGAACACCAGCTGGCGCTGCCGCGCCACCCGCTCGATCACGTCTCTGAAGGTGCCGATATGTTCCACNTCNCCGGGCCCCAAGGGGCCCTGGCGCGTGCCCNGTGACAGCGGCNGAGCNTGCCAGCGCCCGCCGTCCNNGGNGCGCTCCTCCTTGTTTTCCAGGTTGCGCTCCAGNTCCGTCACGTCACAGGCNAACANACCCTGNTCCGTGTCCAGGTAGACAACGATATTCTGGATGAAGATCGCTTCGGCGCTCATGTTNCTGATCAGACAGAGCGCGCGGTGATCCGNNTGCTGNCCGCGGTTGATCAGCACATGGGGNCGCCGCTGCCGNCTGTAACCGTTATACAGCANNTGGGCNTAAANCACCCAGACCAGCNNGGTNCCGAAGCCGATCAGTACGTTGAGCACATCCTTGTTAGCGGAAATCCATTCAAACATNNCNNCAGCCTACCGGGAGCGGACACGCCACTTTGCGAAATGCTGTAAAAAAGCGCACATCCNACCGGCCTNATTAGCCCGCCCCATCGCGGTCATAGCCGGCCCGCNTTGTCTGGCTGGTTCATGTGCCCGCAATAAGGGCGTAGTATCAAATCACCCAAGTACAGATACATCGCCAACTAAGGAGGTGCGCAGTGACACGGATTGGCCAGGACACCCTGAATAGCGCCAAGACCCTCGATGTCGGCGGCAAGACCTATCATTACTACGATATCAATGCCGTCGCCGATAAGGGCTGGGGTGATCTCAGCAAGCTTCCCTTTTCACTCAAGGTTCTTCTGGAAAACCTGCTCCGCCACGAAGACGGTGAATCCGTCACCGTGGAGGACATCGAAGGCCTGGTACGCTGGACCGAGAAGCGCGCTTCCGATCGCGAAATCAACTACCGCCCGGCACGGGTGCTGATGCAGGATTTCACCGGCGTGCCCGGCGTGGTCGATCTGGCCGCCATGCGCGACGCCATCGCCAAGGCCGGCGGCGACCCGCAGCGGATCAACCCGCTGGCGCCGGTGGATCTGGTCATCGACCACTCGGTGATGGTGGACGAGTACGGCACCCCGCAATCGTTCTCACAGAACGTGGAGCGGGAATACGAGCGCAACAAGGAGCGCTATCAGTTTCTGCGCTGGGGCCAGAACGCCTTCAATAATTTCCGCGTGGTACCGCCGGGCACAGGCATCTGCCACCAGGTGAACCTGGAATACCTGGGCCGCGGCGTCTGGTACAGCGACACCGAGGACGGCAAGACCTTCGCCTACCCGGACACCCTGGTGGGCACCGACTCCCACACCACCATGATCAACGGCCTGGGCGTGCTCGGCTGGGGCGTGGGCGGCATCGAAGCGGAAGCGGCCATGCTCGGCCAGCCGGTGGCGATGCTGATTCCCGAAGTGGTGGGCTTCAAGATCACCGGCAAAATGCGCGAAGGCATGACCGCCACCGACCTGGTGCTGACGGTCACCGAGATGCTCCGTTCGCGGGGCGTGGTCGGCAAGTTCGTGGAGTTCTTCGGCGACGGCCTGGCCGATCTGAGCCTGGCGGACCGCGCCACCATCGGCAACATGGCACCGGAATACGGCGCCACCTGCGGCTTCTTCCCGATCGACGAGCGCACCATCGAATACCTGGAACTGACCAACCGGCCCAAGGATGACNTCGCGCTGGTGGAAGCCTACTGCAAGGCCCAGGGCCTGTGGCGCTCCAGCGACGATCCGGATCCGGAATTCAGCGACGTGCTGGAGCTGGACCTGGACGACGTGGTGCCCAGCCTGGCCGGCCCGAAACGGCCCCAGGACCGCGTGCCCATGACCGAGGTGAAGCGCACCATCATCGACGTGATCAGCAAGGAGCTGAAGCTCAACGACGAGGAGATCAGCAAGCTCGAGGGCGAAGGCGGCCAGACCGCCATCGGCAACCACGAGCCGGGCAGCGGCGTGGAAGTGACCATGGACGGGGAGACCTTCCATCTGGACCACGGCGACGTGGTGATCGCGGCGATTACCTCCTGCACCAACACCTCCAACCCCAGCGTGATGATGGCCGCCGGCCTGATGGCGCGGAAGGCGGTGGAGAAAGGGCTGACCCGCAAACCCTGGGTGAAAACCTCCCTGGCACCGGGCTCCAAGGTGGTCACCGACTACCTCAACAAAGCCGGCCTGCAGGACCCGCTGAACCAGATCGGCTTCGACCTGGTGGGTTACGGCTGCACCACCTGCATCGGCAACTCCGGCCCGCTGCCCGACGAGATCGACAAGGCCATCGCCGAGGGCGATCTGGTGGTGGCGTCGGTGCTGTCCGGCAACCGTAACTTCGAAGGCCGGATTCACCAGAGCGTGCGCACCAACTGGCTGGCGTCACCGCCGCTGGTGGTCGCCTATGCGCTGGCCGGCACGGTCAAGATCAATCTGGAAAAAGACCCGCTCGGCAAGGATAAGGACGGCAACGATGTGTTCTTGAAGGACATCTGGCCGAGCAGCAAGGAAATCCAGGACGCCGTGGTGATGGTCGACCACGACATGTTCGAGAAGCAGTACGCGAGCGTGTTCGAAGGCGACGAAACCTGGAAGAGCCTGCCGATTCCGGATTCCAAAACCTACGAGTGGAACAGCAAATCCACCTACATCCAGAACCCGCCGTTCTTCGACGGCCTGACCGCCGAGCTGGACGATGTGGAACCGGTCAAGAACGCCCGCATCCTGGCCATGCTCGGCGACTCGGTGACCACCGACCACATCTCCCCGGCCGGCGCCATCAAGGCCGACAGCCCGGCGGGCCATTACCTGCAGGGCCACGATGTGGAGCCGATCGACTTCAACTCCTACGGTTCCCGGCGCGGTAACCATGAGGTGATGATGCGCGGCACCTTCGCCAATATCCGTATCCGCAACGAGATGACCCCGGACATCGAAGGCGGCTACACCAAGCACTTCCCCGGTGGCGAGGAGATGCCGATCTACGGCGCCGCCATGCGCTACAAGAAGGACAACGTGCCCACCGTGGTGGTGGCCGGCAAGGAATACGGCACCGGCTCCAGCCGCGACTGGGCGGCCAAGGGCACGCGTCTGCTCGGGGTGCGCGCGGTGATCGCGGAGAGCTACGAGCGTATCCACCGTTCCAACCTGATCGGCATGGGCGTGCTGCCCCTGCAGTTCCCGGAGGGCACCACCCGCAAGACGCTCAATCTCGACGGCACCGAGGAAGTGGACATTCCCAACCTGGGCAATGACCTCAAACCCGGCCAGGAAATCGAAGTGGTGTTCCGCAAGGACAACGGCAAGGAGCAGACGGTGAAAGCGATCAGCCGTCTGGATACCGGCGCCGAGGTCACCTACTTCAAGAACGGCGGCATTCTCCACTATGTGCTGCGTCAGATGATGACCGGCTGAGCGGCTCTTTTTAAAAAGAACCCTCCCGATAAGGGGNGCCTGGCGCCCCTTTTTTACGCCCGACTTTTTGTCCACACGCAAAAAATAATGCGACTTTCGCATTTTAAGCGCGGTTTATTTCTCAAATTTACTCTTGAATTGTAATAATAGAGCGGTTTCCCCATTGCAGGAACGCAATAAAAACAACGAAACAGGAAGGAAGCCCGCGTTATGGAACAAGCCGTAAAACGAAAACCCAATGTGCACGCCTTTCTCTATATTTATCGCAATCATGCCGGAAAATTCTGGTGGTGCGCGGTGCCCTATGTGGACGGCCAGGGGCGCCGCCGGCAGCGGCGACGGTCGTTCCGGGACAGCCGGCTGGGCGGCAAGAGCGAGGCGCTGGCGGCGGCCCGCGCCTGGCGCGACGAGGCCATTACCGACCCAAGGGTCCGGGTCGCCATGGGCGACCGCCGCCCGCTGGTGCTCTACGCCGGTGACGACAGCGGCCGCATCGGTGACGGCGGCAATCCGTTCGGTCTGGTGGGTGTCACCGCCACCTTTCGGGAAAAGCCCCTGGGCGGCAACTTTTCGGTCACCGCCAACCGGGGGCGCAAGAAATGGTTCTCCATGCGCCGCTATGGCGGCTACGGCGCCTTCCGGCGCGCCGTGCTGCAGCGCTGCAAGTGGGTCGGGGCGCCGGTGCCGGACGACGACGAGCTGCGCCACCGCTACCAGCAGTGGGCGCGGGACAACGAGACCCGCCTGCGCCGGCACGGCCTGGAACCGTGACCTGTCCGCGCCGGGCGGGCAGGACACCCTCCCGGCGCGCATTTATAATGCAAATCAATTAAACAAACCGCTTATTTTGTCAGGAATGGAAACCCGTTCCGCAACCCTCAAAATTCCCCCCACCGCCCGTCGTTTTTGATCACCCCCTCACTGATCCCGTCATTTTGGTTAATTATTAGTCGAAAACAGCGCAAATACAGTTGTTTACATCAACAAACTAGCCCTAAAAACCCGTTAGGGGAATGACTTGACAGTCACAAAAACCGCGTACTAAAGTGAAATTGAAGTTCATTATTTGAACCAATGATAATTTTTTAATGGCGTTCTTCGATAGAGCGCCCAATACCAACAACAATAACGGATGTACCTATGGGTGCTTATGTCCTGCGCCGTCTGCTGGCGTTGATTCCCACTCTCCTGATCGCCAGCGTCATCGTATTCGGAGTGGTGCGCCTGGTACCCGGCGACGTGCTCGACCTGATGCTCAGCGAGAACGCCTACTCCTCCAACGCCCCCGAAGACCGTGCCCAACTGGAAAAAGCCCTGGGCATGGATAAGCCGCTCTACATGCAGTACCTGAGCTGGGCCGGCAACGCGCTGCGCGGCGACCTGGGCGAATCCCTGTGGCGCAACACCCCGGTCACCGAGGAGATCGGCGCCCGCCTGGGCGTCACCCTGGAACTGGGCATTCTGGCGCTGCTGATCGCGCTGATCATCGCCTTGCCGGTGGGCATCTTCTCGGCGATACGCCAGGAGACCCTGGCCGACAACGTGGGCCGCAGCTTCTCGATCCTGGCCCTGGCGATTCCCAATTTCTGGCTGGGCACCCTGGTGGTGATCCTGCCGGCGTTGTGGTGGGGCTGGTCGCCGCCCACGGAGATGACGCCGTTCTTCGAGGACCCGATCGAAAACCTGAAAACCTTCCTGGTGCCCAGTCTGATTCTCGGCACCTCCCTGTCGGCGGTGATCATGCGCATGACCCGCACCATGATGCTGGAAGTGCTGCGCCAGGATTACATCCGCACCGCCTGGGCCAAGGGCCTGCGCGAGCGCAGCGTGGTGCTGGTGCACGCGGTCAAGAACGCCATGATTCCGGTGATCACCCTGGTCGGCATCCTGGTGCCGATCCTGTTCGGCGGTACCGTGATCATCGAACAGATCTTCCGTCTGCCCGGCCTCGGCCAGCTGCTGCTGGAGGCGGTCAGCACCCGCGATTACCCGATCATCACCGGCGTCTTTCTGGTCACCGGCGTGGTGGTAATGCTCGTCAATCTGATTGTGGATCTGTGCTACGGGTACCTCGACCCGAAAGTACGGTTCGACCGGTGAAACAGGAATCTCGAAGTATGAATGCATCCGTTGAACCGGCCGCTGTCACGGCCACCCCGGCGCGGCCCGCCAAACGCCGCAAGCCCCTGCCCAAACCCCTGGCGTTCTGCGTCCGCCTGTGCCGGGAACGGCCACTGGGCGCGGTGGGCGCGCTGATCTGCCTGTTGCTGCTGTTCACCGGCATCTTCGCCGACCTGATCGCGCCGCAGGGCTATAACGCCATCAACCCCATCGACCGGCTGAAAGCGCCGTCGGCGGAATACTGGTTCGGTACCGACCAGCTGGGCCGCGACATCTTCGCCCGCGTGGTGCACGGGGCACGCCTGTCGGTGATCGTGGCGTTCGCCGCCACCACCCTGTCGATCGTGATCTCCGCGTTCCTGGGCATCCTCAGCGGCTACTTCGGCGGCCGCCTGGACATGTTCATTCAGCGTCTGGTGGACGGCTGGATGTGCTTTCCCGATCTGATTCTGCTGATCGTGGCGGTGGCCGTGCTCGGCCCCGGCACCTGGCAGATCATCGTCATTCTGGGGCTGCTGTTCGGCATCTCCGGCTCGCGGATCGTGCGCGGCGCGGTGCTCAGCGCCCGGCAGAACGTCTATGTGCACGCCGCCCAGTCCATGGGCGCGTCCAGCACCCGCATTCTCTGGCACCACATTCTGCCCAATGTGATGGCGCCGTTGATCGTGCTCTACACCACCCGCCTGGCGGCGGTGATCCTGGCGGAATCCGGCCTCAGCTTCCTGGGCCTGGGGATTCCGCCACCGTCACCCAGCTGGGGCGGCATGCTCAGCCTGGACGGGCGCAGCTATATGTTCCAGGCCCCCTGGCTGGCGATTATTCCCGGCATCGCCCTGACCGTGGTGGTGTTCGGCATCAACATGTTCGGCGACGCCCTGCGCGACATGCTCGACCCGCGCATGCGCGGCGGCAGCGGTCGCTACCTGGCACGCGTGAAAAGGGCCATCGGCGTATGAATATGAAAGCGGACGTTACCCGCCGCACCCTGCTCGACGTGCAGGGGCTGCACACCGTCTTCGAGAAGGACGGCAACGAGGTCCATGCGGTCAACCAGGTCAGCTTCGACGTGAAGGAAGGCGAGATCCTGGCCATCGTCGGCGAGAGCGGCTCCGGCAAGAGCATCACCGCCATGTCGCTGCTGCGGCTGATTCCCAGCCCGCCCGGGCGCATCGTCGGCGGCCGGGTGCTGTTCAACGATCAGGATCTGCTGGACCTGGACGACGAGCAGATCCGCCGTCTGCGCGGCCGCGACATCGCCATGATCTTCCAGGAGCCGATGACCTCCCTGAACCCGAGCCTGCGCATCGGCCGGCAACTGGCGGAACCGCTGCGCGTGCACGGCTCGGTGCCCAAGGAAAAGGTCCGCGAGCGCTGCCTGGAGCTGCTGCGCCAGGTGCGCCTGGGCGACCCGGAAAAGCGCCTCGACGCCTACCCCCACGAGCTCTCCGGCGGCATGCGCCAACGGGTGATGATCGCCATGGGCCTGGCCTGCCTGCCCAAGCTGCTGATCGCCGATGAGCCCACCACCGCCCTGGACGTGACGGTGCAGGCGCAGATTCTGGAGCTGCTGCGCGACCTGGTGCGCGCCAACAACTCCTCGATGATGCTGATCACCCACGACCTGGGCGTGGTGGCCCGCTACGCCGACCGCATCAATGTGATGTACGCCGGCCGCATCGTGGAAAGGGGCACCGCGGAAGAGATTTTCCACCACCCCAAACACCCCTACACCCTGGGTCTGATGGAATCCATGCCGCGCCTGGACCAGGCCCCCGGCAGCCGGCTGACGCCGATTCCCGGCCAGCCGCCGGATCTCTCCGACCCGCCCCCGGGCTGCCCGTTCCATCCACGCTGCCGCTTCGCCGAAGCGCGCTGCCGCAGCGAACGGCCGCCCCTGGAACAGATCACCGACAACCACTGGAAAGCCTGCTGGGTGGATACCGATGCCAAACGCTGAACCGCTTCTGCAAGTCTCCGACCTGCGCGTGCACTTCCCGCTGCAGGCCGGCCTGCTGGGCCGCAACGCCGGCACCGTGAAAGCGGTGGACGGGGTCGCCTTCCACATCGACCGGGGCGAAACCCTGGGGCTGGTGGGCGAATCCGGCTGCGGCAAGTCCACCACCGGCCTGGCCATGCTGCGCATGAGCCCGCTCACCGACGGCCGCATCCTGTTCGACGGCGAGGACATCACCCATCCGGACAAGCCGGCGCTGAAGCGGCTGCGCCGGCGCATGCAGATGGTCTACCAGGACCCGTTCGGCGCGCTCAACCCGCGCATGAAGGTGCTGGATATCGTCGGCGAGCCGCTGCGCGTGCACCGCCTTACCCAGGGCCGCGCCGCCTACCGGGAAAAAGTCATGGGGCTGCTGGAAAAAGTGGGCCTGAAAGCGGAGATGGCCGACCGCTACCCGCACGAATTTTCCGGCGGCCAACGCCAGCGCATCGGCATCGCCCGGGCCCTGGCCGCCGACCCGGAGCTGATCATCTGCGACGAGCCGGTATCCGCCCTGGACGTGTCGATCCAGGCCCAGGTGATCAACCTGCTCGAGGACCTGCAAAAAGAGCTGGGCCTGACCTATTTGTTCATCGCCCACGATCTGGCGGTGGTGCGCCACCTGTGCCACCGCATCGTGGTGATGTACCTGGGCCGGGTGGTGGAAGTGGCCGACCGCGAAACCCTCTACGACAATCCCCAGCACCCCTACACCCAGGCGTTGCTGGGCGCGATTCCCATCGCCAACCCGGACCCGGAGGTGCAGCGCCACTTCAACCCGTCGTTGACCGGTGAGGTGCCGAGCCCCATCGATCCGCCGCCGGGGTGCCCGTTCCATCCGCGCTGCCCCCACGCCACGGAACTGTGCCGTCGCGAAGCGCCGCGCGTACTGGAAATCGAAGACCGCCATACGGTGGCCTGCCACCTGCACGACCCGGACCGGGCCCAGGCCATGGCCGGCAACCTGTAACAAAATAACAAAACGAGGAGAGCACCATGAATCTGCGTACACCGAGAATCGCCCTGTCCCTGGCGGCCACCGCCGCGCTGGCCTGGGCCGGTCCGGCGGTGGCGGAAACCCCGCAAACCGGCGGCACCGTCAATGTGTCCACGGTCTACCGGACCCTGGACGCCACCACCTGGGACCTGCAGCGCTGGACCTGGAAAGGCAACCACGACAACCTGCAAATGGAGTCGCTGCTGCGCGGCGATCTTCAGTACGGCCCGCGCGGCAGCAACGAAAACAGCTTCGTGGAGCAGGCCTACATTCCCTACGGCCAGCTGGAAGGCAGCCTGGCGGAAAGCTGGGAAGTGAAAGAAGACCCCATGCGCGTGGTCTTCCATCTGCGCAAGGGCGTCTACTGGCAGGAAGTGCCCGGCGTCATGGAGAGCCGCGAGCTGGTGGCCAACGACGTGATCACTTCCTTCAAAACCCGCTGGGAGAACCCGCGCGCCATTCCCACCTTCTGGGACTTCGTGGAACGCTGGGAAGCCCCGGACGAGCACACCGTGGTGGCGCACTTCAGCGAGTTTCACGGTAACTGGCCGTACCGCCTGGCGTGGGGCTACTACGACGGCATCCTGCCGCCGGAATGGCAGAACCTGAGCGAAGACGAGCGCGCCGACTGGAAAAACGCCGCCGGCACCGGCCCCTACCGCATCGCCGACATCCAGACCGGCCGTCAGCAGGTCTATGAAAAGAACGACAACTACTGGGACACCACCACCATCGACGGCAAGGAATACCAGCTGCCGCTCAATGAAAAAGTGGTCTATCACATCATCAAGGACGAGGCGAGTTCGGTGGCGGCGCTCAGCTCCGGCCGCGTGGACATCATGGAAGCGATCCGCTGGCAGCTGGTCGACCAGCTGAAGAAGACCGCGCCGGAGCTGGAGTTCCGCAAGCACGTGGCAACCCAGGGCACCTACATCGCCCTGAAAACCGATGAAAAACCGTTCGACGACGTGCGCGTGCGCCGCGCCATGAACCTGGCCATCGACCAGCGCGCCATTCTCTCCTCGCTGCTCAACGGCGAAGGCGAGCTGCTCAACTACCCGTTCGCGCAGCGCTGGACCGAGTTCTACACCCCGCTGGAGGAGCTCTCCCCCGCCGCCAAGGAACTGTTCAGCCATAACCCGGAGAAAGCCAAGAAACTGCTCGCCGAGGCCGGTTACCCGAAAGGCTTCAGCTTCGACGTCCAGGTCTGCTCCTGCAGCCCCTATCACATGGACGTGGTCGCCATGCTGCAGGCGTACTACCAGCAGGTGGGCATCAACATGAACGTGAAAACGCTGGAATACGGCGCCTTCCGTTCCAACATGCGCGGCGAGAACCAGGCCGGCGGCTACCTGATGAACAACGGCTCCGGCAACCCCATTCAGGTCCTGCGCAAAAGCTTCATGACCGGCCAGACCTGGAACGCGTCGCTGTACTCCAATGAAGAGTTCGACAAGAAAATCACCGCCGCCATCCACGAACCGGACACCGAAAAGCGCAACGCCAGCATCCGCGAACTGAACGATTTCATTATCGAGGAAGCGGTGCCGCACGTCTGGCTGCCCACCGAAATGGTGTACTCCGCCTGGTGGCCCTGGGTGAAGAACTACCACGGCGAAACCCGCATCGGCGCGGTCAAGCCCAACGCCATTTACGCCCGCATCTGGATCGACCAGGAACTCAAGGACAAGATCCTCAACGACTGAGTCCGCTTCGGACCAAACGCTTCTCCATCATCGCGGAGCCTCCGGGCTCCGTTTTTTTTGCCGCTCTCTGATAGACTCGGGAATTTCCGGTCCCACTTAGATCGTATTGTGTATGGCTTACGTTCGATTCATCGTCATGCTGGCGCTGCTGGCGCCCCTCCCGGCCTTGGCCGATAACGCCAACCGCACCGCCGCCGAGGAAGAGAAAAGCGCCGCCGCCCGCGAACAGCAGGAACTGCTGGAGCGCGCCGACGACCTGCGCCGTCAGCAGGAAACCACCGAAGCCCTGCTGCGCAAGCAGGAACGTTACTTGCAGGCACTGGAACAACAATTACAACAACTGAAGGAGGCCTCCGATGAAGAGCCTGCCTCATAGCACCACCGTCAACGGCCCCGGCCATGCTTGAACGACTGCGCCGCTGGCTGTTCGGCGGGCCGCCGGCTCCGGGCGCCTCGTTCGCGCCGGAGCGCGCCGCCGATCCGCCGCCCGAAGATCACCATCCCACGTCCGCGGTGACCACCGAGCGGCCGGCGGAGGCCTTACCGCCCGGCCTGCCGTTCGAAATCCGTCCCTACCGGGACAGCGACGCCGGGGCCCTGACCCGGGTTTTCCGCGAAGCCATTCTGGTCACCGCCGCCGATCACTACGACGCCGACCAGCGTCGGGCCTGGAGCGCCACCGCCGACGACCCGGCCTTCCCGGCGGATCTCGCCAAGGGGCTCACCATGGTCGCCGAATGGCAGCAGGAGATCGCCGGCTTCGCCCAGCTGGTGGACGACCGCATCACCTTTATCTACGTCCATCCGGACACCGCCCGCCTGGGCATCGCCACCCTGCTCTACCAGCACCTGGAAGACGAAGCGCGCATCCAGGGCCGCGAGCGTCTGGTGACTGAAGCCAGCCAGGTGGCCCACGACTTCTTCCTGTTCCTCGGCTTCCAGCCCGACGCCGAGGAAACCGTGGAACGCGACGGCGTCGCCCTTACCCGCTGGCGCATGCACAAACCCCTGATCTGAAATAAAAAAGCCGCTTCTGGGGGAGAAGCGGCAAGGGGGGTAAGAATCAGCGTCTTGGGTTCGGGGGTTACAGCTTCACGGTCAGCCTGGCGACCTGCTCGCCCTGGTAGCGGGCCAGGCCCAGCTCTTTGTCGCTGGGCTGGCGGCTGCCGTCCGGCCCGGCGATGGTGCCCGCCCCGTAGGGCGTGCTGCCGTGCACTTCCTTGATGTCCATCTGCGCCTGCTCGGGGTCGGCGTAGCCCAGCGGCACGATGATAAAGCCGTGGTGCGCCAGCGTGGTCCAGGTGGAGGTGATGGTGGTTTCCTTGCCGCCGCCGGTACCGGTGGAGGTGAACACACTGGCCACCTTGCCGGCGAGCGCGCCCTTGGCCCACAGACCGCCGGTCTGGTCCCAGAAGGTGCGCATTTGGCCGCTCATGTTGCCGAAGCGGGTGGGGGTACCGACGATCACCGCGTCGTAGTCCTTCAGCTCTCCGGGTTCGGCCACCGGTGCCGCCTGGTCGGTCTTGCCGCCGGCCGCCTTGAAGGCGTCCTCGGGCATGGTCTCGGCGACGCGCTTGATATCGACCTGCACGCCTTCGACGCGGCGGGCGCCTTCGGCCACGGCGTCCGCCATGGCTTCGATATGGCCGTACATGGAATAGTAAAGAACCAGAATGCGTTTCATCGGAACCTCCAGTTTGTTCGCAGTTAACTGCAAAGGATGATGAAACTGTACGCCTGAAGGTCCGGTGAAAGCAGAGGGCTGGGAAGAACGGATTGATCAGATTTTTCTATCTATCACCGCTGCGCCGTCACAGCGGCGGCTCGGTGACGGCCCGCTCGCCGTCACCGAACATGGAAGCCAGGGCGCGGTGCTGGGCGTCGCGGCCGCGCCGGCGCTGTCGCGCTTCCAGGCCGGGCAGCCAGCGCTGGGCGCTGTAGCCGAGCAGACGCGGCACCAGGGTGAGCAGCGGATACCAGGGCGTCACCCCCGCGGGCAGCCCCAGCTGGCCCATCTTCTCCCGGTCCAGGAAGTAGCGGCTCACGCTCAGATGCTGCCGGTACAGCAGCCACCGGCGCGGGCCCTGGAAGCGCTTGAAATGGCGCTCCAGCGGTTCCCGGGCCAGGGCCGCCCCCAGCTCGCGGCTGGTCCAGTCCGGCCGGCTTTGGGTCATCAGGCAATGGTGCAGCCGCACCGCGCCGTCGCGCTCATTGAACGCCAGCCACCGCTCGTCCACGCCCATCACCCAGCAGGCGTAGCTCCACAGGTGCATCACCGCGCGCGCCTCGCGGCCGGTGACCGGCACGCCCAGTTTGCGCAGCCCGCCCAGCATTACCACGCTGAACCCCAGGTAGGTGGCGGCCATGTCGGTCTGGCACAGCGGCAGCCCCCAGCGGGCCGCCTCCCACTCCTGGCGGCCGCTGAGATTGCGGCGCACCAGGCTGTGCACCAGCCGCACCCGCAGGGTGGTCTTGAAGCCCTCGCCGAAACGGTCCAGGCCGCCCGGCTCGGTGCAGTCGATCCACCATTTGCCGGTTTCCGCCACGCGCCGGGCGGTGCCCTGGCTGAGCGCGCCGGTGAGCACCAGCGACTGGTTGAAGCCGGACAGCAGATAGCCGCCCATGAGCGCCAGATCGCGCAGCACATAGGTGGCGGTGAGCCCGGTGCGGTGGATAAAGCGGGCGCCCTCGTCGATCAGCGTGGGATCCACCCAGTCCGGGCGGCGGTCCACGATGGCGAAAAACCGGCGCAGCGGTTCCGGCGCCGCCGGCACCGCATCGATGCCCTGCTCCAGGGCCTGCTCGAACAGCGCCCGTCCCTCGCGGGTGCCGTGGTCGTACATCCAGTCCACCAGGGTGTCCATGGCCGGGTCGCCGTGCCAAAGGGCCTCGGTCACCGCCTGATACTCCGCCTCGCTGGGCGCCAGCGGGCGGCCCAGAAAGCGGCGCAGCAGGTAGGGCGTGGGCGCCTGGGTCTTGGCGTAGGGCCGGGCACGTTCAGGCACGGCGGGCGGCTGGGCGGACGCGTTCATGGCGGGCTCCGGTGGCTCTGGCGGTGATTGCGATGTCCGCACTCTAATGCGAATATGTATTCGCATTCAATTCGCGTTCCAGCGTCGCTTACCCAGGAGCCGCCATGCGCAAACATCCCCGCCAGCGGCGTTCCCGGCAACTGGTGGACAGCCTGATCGAAGCCACCGGCCGGGCACTGGTGGAATACGGGCTGGACCACACCACCACGGTGCGCATCGCCGAGATCGCCGGGGTCAGCGTGGGCTCGCTGTACCAGTATTTCGAAGGCAAGGAAGCCCTGGTGGAGGCGCTGATGGACAAGCTCGCCGGCGACATCGCCCAGGGGCTGCGCCGCCTGCCCCTGGCGGACGACGCCGACCTGCGCGAGACCGTGGACGGCGCCATCCGCTTCGGCTTCGCGGTGCTGCACTCCCGCGACGGCCTCTACCTGGAGCTGGTGCGCAACTGGCACCGGCTGCCCACCAACCGGGTCGCCGACGCGTTGCAGCAGCACTTCATGGAGCTGTCACGGCTCTACTTCATCAAACACTACCGCGACTACCCGATCGAGGATCTGCAGGTGCGGGTGTTCATCGTCGCCAACAGCGTGCTGTTCACCATGGTCCGCCACGCCAGCCAGAACGACGCCCTGCTGCGCGAGGACGACATCGCCGCCGGTCTTACTGATATGGTAGTAGGCTATATGACCCATTGAGGTGGAACCCCATGGACGACAAGAACCCCGCTGAAGGACAACGCCACCTGGCGGTGCTGATCGACGCGGACAACGCGCCGCCGGCCATCGTTGAAGGCCTGTTCGAGGAGATCGCCAAATACGGCGTCGCCAGCGTGAAACGCATTTACGGCGACTGGACCAAGCCCAACCTGGGCGGCTGGAAGAAGGTGCTGCTGGACTATTCCATTCAGCCGGTGCAGCAGTTCGCCTACACCCAGGGCAAGAACGCCACCGACAGCTCGCTGATCATCGACGCCATGGACCTGCTCTACACCCGGGAGCTGGGCGGCTTCTGCCTGGTCTCCAGCGACAGCGACTTCACCCGCCTGGCGGCGCGCCTGCGCGAGGCCGGCGTCACCGTCTACGGCTTCGGCGAGAAGAAAACGCCCAACCCGTTCGTGGCCGCCTGCGACAAATTCATCTACACCGAGATTCTGCGCGCCGACGCGGAAGAGCCGGCGCCCGCCAAGAGCGGCGCCGCCGACGGCGGCAAGGCGGTGGACAAGCCGGCCCAGGCGCAGGCCGCCAAGGCCCAGAGCGACAAGGAAAAGCCGCCGCTCAACTTTATCGCCCGGGTGATCGAGGACATCTCCGACGACGAGGACTGGGTGCACCTGGGCGCGCTGGGGCAGAACCTCAACAAACGCAGCCCGGCGTTCGACACCCGCCTCTACGGCTTCAAGAAACTCAGCGAGCTGCTCAAAGCCCACCCCAACCGCTTCGAGGTGCAGGAAGCCGGTAGCGGCAGCAAGGCCTTGCGCGTGCGGAATAAGCGCAAACGCTAGCCAGAGGCACCTTGTGCGAGCGGGCCCCGCCCGCGAAAGGGTGGCGCCAGCCACCCGGCAGGATTCCAGAGACGCTTTTTTGTGGTGCCTTTAGATAGGTCTCTGGGATCCTGCCGGAAGCTTCGCTTCCTTTCGCGGGCAGGGCCCGCTCCCACAATGGCCGGCTCCCACAAGAGCCCGCTTCAGCGCACCAGCCAGAGGCTCAGCTGCGGGATGTAGGTGATCGCCAGCAGCGCGATCACCAGCACCAGCATGAACGGCAGCGTGGCGGCGAACAGCTCGGTGATCGATTTGCGGAACCGGTAGCTGGCGATGAACAGGTTCATCCCCACCGGCGGCGTGATGTAGCCGATCTGCATGTTGGCCACGAAAATAATCCCCAGGTGCACCGGGTCGATGCCGTAGCGCAACGCCACCGGCAGAATCAACGGCACCATGATCACCAGCGCGGCGAAGATATCCAGGAAGGCGCCGAGTACCAGCAGCAGGATGTTGAGCAGCACCAGGAAAGCGATCTTACTCTGCACATGGGTCTGAATGAACTCAAACAGCTGCTCGGGAATGCCGGCGTACACCAGATAATCGGCGAACGCCTGGGCCACCGCCAGAATCAGCAGAATGCCGCCCACCATGACCATCGCCTCACGGGTGATGCCCGGCAGCCGCCGCAGCGGAATCTCGCGGTACAGGAACACCTCGGCGAACAGCACGTAGAGCGCGGTCACCGCCGCCGCCTCGCTGACCACCAGGAAGCCGGAGAAGATACCGCCCAGCACCACGAACGGCAGCGGTAGCTCCCAGCGGGCTTCCCAGAGCGCGTCGATCAGCTCGCGGGTGCGGAACGCCTGGCGCGGCACCGGCGCCTCGCGGTTGGCCCACAGGCAGTAGAAATACAGCAGCACCACCATCAGCAGCGCCGGGCCGATACCGGCCAGATACAGATCGACGATCTCCACCGCCGGCATCGCCAGTTGCTGCGACAGCTGCTGGGCGATAATGCCGTAGATCAGCAGCGGCACCGAAGGCACCAGCAGCAGACCCAGACTGCCCGACGACGTCACCAGCCCCAGGCTGAAACGGCGCGGGTAGCCGGCCTTGACCAGCGCCGGCAGCAGCAAGGCACCCAGCGCCACGATGGTAACGCCGGAGCCGCCGGTGAGCGCGGTGAAGAAGGCGCAGGCGATCAACGCCACGAACGCCATGCCGCCGGGCATCCAGCCGAACGCCGCCTGACTCAGGCGCACCAGCCGGTCGGCGGTGCGCGACTCACTGAGCAGGAAGCCGGCGAAGGTGAACAGCGGCAGCGCCATCAGCACCACCGAATCCGACAGTTGATAGATGTCGATGTGCAGCACCGCCAGCGGCGAACCCTGGGTGTAAAAGCCCAGCGCGGCGGCGCCCAGCAGCACCGCGAACAGGGGCGCGCCCAGCAGCGCCAGCAACAGCAGAATCAGAACGGCGATCCAGATCATGCCACCGGCTCCCGCATGCTGGGCCGCCGGCCACGCAGCCCCAGGCCGAACAGCACCAGGTAACGCAGCGCCATCACCGTGAAGCCGAGCGGGATCACCGCCTGCAGCAACCAGCTCGGCACGCCGGCGAAGGCGGTGGCGCCGAACTGGTATTCCTCGATCACGAACCGGACGCTGTACCAGCCGGTGAGCAGACAAATACCCGCCGTGAACAGGTCCACCACCCCGGTGACCCAGGGCAGCATCCGTTCCGGCAGAAAGTTGGCGGCCAGATCAATGCGGATGTGCTCGTCCTTGCGCGAGGCGATCATGGCGCCCAGCAGGCCGATCCACAGCACCGCGTTGCGCAGCAGCGGCTCCGCCCACACCAGACTGACGCCGCCGAAGTTGCGCAGACCGATCTGCGCCACCGCCAGCAGCACCATGCCCAACAGCACGGTGACGATGAGGCCGTCCTCGAAGCGGTGCAGCCAGAACAGCAGGCGGCGCATTTATTCGCCCGATTCGCGGTGGGCCTCGAGGATGCGGTGCAGCCGGTCGAGCATGTCGCGGCTCAGCTCGCCCTCTTCCACCAGCTCATTGGTGGCCTTGTCGGCGTAGCGCTTCCATTCGGCGCGCTGCTCGTCGCTGGGCGCCACCAGCTCCAGACCCTGGTTGCGCACCGCCTGGAAGGCGTCCTTGTTCTGCTCGCGGCTGTCCCGGTCGATGGTGTCGAAGGCGTTTTCCAGCACCCGGCGCACCACCGCCCGGTCGTCCTCGGCGAGGCGGTCGAAGTGACGCTTGTGGATCGCCAGCAGCCCGTAGGTGTAGAGCAGCGGCAGATCGGTGATGTAATCCACCCGCGAGTACCACTGCAGGGTGAGCGCGGCCACCGGCGGCGCCGCGAAGGCGTTGACCGCGCCGGTCTGCAGCGAGGTCAGCACCGAGCCGATGTTCAGCACGATCGGCGACAGCCCCAGGGTGTCGGCGGCGTTGGCGGAGGCGCTGTCGCCGGAGGGCAGCCACAGCTTCTGGTCGCGCAGGTCGTCCAGGCTGCGCACCGGGTTGGCGGACATGATGTAGGCGAAACCGCCGTCCACCAGCCCGAAGCTAACCCAGCCGTTGTCTTCCAGGCCCTGCTGGATCAGCGGGTCCAGCTCGGCGCGGGCGGCGTCCACCTCGGCGTAGTTATTGAANGTGAGCGGCACNTTGAGNATCTGGCTGTCCGNNTAGGCGCCGGCGAANGCCCCNCCCTGGGCCATCTGNCCGTGCAGCTGGCCGACGCGGATCTTGCGCTGCACCGCCCGGTCGTCGCCCATCACGCCGCCCGGATAGATCTTCAGGCTCACCCGGCCGTCGGTTTCCTGCTCGATGGTGTCGCCNGCNTTNTTCAGCGCCTTNACCACCGCCGTGCCGTCCGGNTACAGCGTGGAAATCTTCANGGTGGTGGCGAANGCCAGCACCGGGAACAGGGCCANCANGGCCACGGCGGTTCTCAACATCGTTCTCTCCATCATCAAAATCGGCTCTGGTGCAAATCGGCCTCTGTGGGAGCGGGCCCCGCAGGCCTAAAAATAATCGTCGGCGCTGTCCAGCAGCTGGCGCGCCTGCTGCTTGGCGTAGGTATTCTGCAGCGTCAGCTCCGGCGCGTCCGGCTCGGCCTCAAGTACTTTGCGCAGCTGCTCATCGTGCAGCTCGCGGTCGAACACCAGGCGCGCGTAGTGCTCCGCGAACAGCACCCGCGCCAGCAGGTTGCGGCCCTCGGAGAGCGTCACCGCCCGCTCGAAATGGTCGCGCGCCTGCTCCGGGCGGCCGCCCAGGCTGGCCGGCAGAATGCTGTTGAGCACACCCAGGTACATATGCGCCTGACCGTAGCGGTAGCCTTCATCCAGCGCCACCACCCGCTCCATCAGCAGCCTCACCCGGGACAGCTCCGCCACCGCGTTCCAGTCGTCGGTGTGGGTCTGGATGTAGCCGGCCCAGGCGCCGCCCAGGGAAAACAGCACCGGCACGTCGTCCTGGCCGGCCTCGTCGAGCAGCGCCTCGAACGCCGGCACCTCGATGTCGCGCAGATCGCAGTAGTCGCCGTCGTGGGCGCAGGCGCCGCGCAGGGCGTACGCCAGCGCCTTTTCATTGAGGCGCGCGGCGCGCGCTTCGTCGTCCACGAAGACGCCGGCGTAGGCGCCATACAGGTCGGCACCGGTCATCAGCAGACCGCTGCGCTCCGGCCAGTTGACGATCAACCCGTCCACCATCAGCAGGTAGGAGGGCAGGCCCGCCTCGACGGTGGCCAGATCGTTGTTCTGCATCACCGCGCGGCCCAGGCTGTCGTCCAGGCGCGCCACCCCGCAGCCGTTCAGAAGCGCCAGAATCAAGGTGGCGCCCAGTATTCTCCGCATTCTCTGCTCCATCCAAACCCGGGAGATTTACATGCCTTTGTAATAGCGGGCGCGGCGGTAGAGGCCGATGCCCGCGCCCAGCGCCGCGCCGGTGATCAGGCCGGACAAATGCGCGGCGTTGGCGACGATGTCCGCCAGCCCCACATAACAGATCACCAGCCAAACCAGCATCAATATCACAATCTCCCGGCGCAGCTGATACCCGGCCGCCGGGTTGGTCTTGCCGTACAGCCATAGATAGCCGAGCAACCCGTAGACCACCCCGGAAAGCCCGCCGAAGCGCGGGCCGGTATCCATGAACTGGGCCAGGTTGGAGATCGCCGCCACCAGCAGCGTGATCCAGATCAACTGGAAGCTGGACTGGAAGCGCTCGATCAAACGGCCCAGGTCACTCCACCACAGTAAGTTGAAGATGATGTGAAGTACCGAGAAGTGCAGCAGCATCGGGCTGAACAGCCGCCACGGCTGGGCCGACAGGCCGTCCAGGCTTTGCGGGAACATCAGCGCGTAATAGATATCCGGGCCGATCACATAGGGCGACGCGTAGATCAGGGCGGTCACCACCAGCACCGTGCGCGTCACCGGCCCCATGCTGGCGAACCAGCCGCCGGAGAACACCTGCTGGCGCGGCAGGCCGGTGACCGGCTCGCTGGCCTGCCAGGCGTTGTCCTGCCAGCGGCGCGCGCCCGGGTCGCGCAGGAAGGCCTCGGCAATCCGGCGCGCCTCGTCATGGCGGGCCGGATCCTCGAGGAACAGCACGAACTCGCCGTCGCGCGCTTCCTCGCGGGTGCGGATACCCTCACGGCCCAGCACATGCGCCAGTTGCCGGGCCAGCTTCTCGTTGTTCACGCGCACCAGTTCAAGCATTCCAATCCTCTTTGTCGGCCAGCACTTCCACCGCCTCCCAGAAACAGTCCCAGTGCCCGCCGCAGCTTAGCAGCACGTCCTGGAACATCCCCACCAGGCCGTAATAATCATGGACTCCGTTCAAGCGCGCGTTGTTCAACGGCCCCTCGAAAAAGCCGGCGTAGGCCGCCAGGCCCGGCACCCGCTCGGCACGGGCCCGGAAATTCTCGCGCAGCCCCTCGATCAGCGCCGCTTTGCGCTCGGCCATGGTGGCTTCATCGGCGCCGCTGGCGTACAGCTCGCCCAGCTGCTCCCGGGTCTCCCCCACCAACGCCAAAAAGGCGTCGCGGGCGCGGTCGCGCTGTTGCCAGCGGTCCATATCCACATCCAGATCGTGGCGGGCCAGATAGCGCAGCGTGCCCTCGCGGGCCACCATGGTGGCCAGGGACTCATTGAAGCGGGTGTCGCCGCGGATATACAGCCGCCGGTGCACCAGCTCATGGATCAGCAGCTCCACCAGGGCCGGGCCGGAACGGTCGATCATCGGCGTGGTCAGCGGGTCCGCGAACCACCCCAGGGTGGAGTAGGCGATGGCGCCGCCCACGTAGGTGTCCTGCCCCTGGGCGTCGAGCTTCTCGGCCAGGGCCTCGGCGTCGGCGCGGTCGAAGTAGCCCCGATAGCTCAGGCACCCCAGCAGCAGATAGCACCAGGTGCGCGGCTCCAGGGAATACGGCGGCGCGGCGACCACGTTCCAGACCACCGCGTCGTCGCGCAGATGCACGTAGTCCTGGTAGACGTTGCGCGCCGGCAGCGCCAGGGACTCATCGGCGAAAGTGAGCACATCACCGGCCAGGGCCAGTTGCCGGCGCACCGCCACCGGTGTTTCCGGATCGGCCACCACGTCGGCCACCGGCTGGCGGGCGCCCATCAGGTCCATGTGGCCCTTCACGGCCTGGCCGTAGTAGCCGAGCTGGCAGCCCGACAAGGCCAGCCACAAGCCACAAGCTACAAGCCGCAAGCAGGCGGAGGGAAGCGGCCCCCTCCCCGCTTGTCGCTTGGGGCTTGTGGCTTGAAACCGGTTCTCAGGCACGGGACATGAACTTCCGCTCGGAGGTGTTCACCTTCACCTTCTCGCCCTCCTGGATGTACTCCGGCACCTGGACCACCAGGCCGGTCTCCAGGGTGGCGGGCTTGGTGCGGGCACTGGCGGAGGCCGCCTTCATCGCCGGCGTGGTCTCGGTGATGGTGAGCACCACCGACAACGGCAGCTCCAGGCCGATCACCGAATCCCCCACCTTCAGGGCCAGCAGGCCGTCGCAGCCCTCGGTGATGAACGGCAGCTCGTCGCGGATATCCTCGGCCTTGACCGGATACTGGGAGAAATCCTCGTCGTCCATGAACACATGGTCGTCGCCGTCCACGTAGGAGAAGTGCACCGGCCGGCGCAGCAACTCCACGGTGGGCACGTCCTCGTCGCCCTTGTAGCGCTCCTCGAACTTGGGCCCGCCGCCCACCGCGGCGGCGCGCACCCGGTACAGCGTGGCCGCGCCCCGCGCCGAGGGGGAATTCACCTCGATCTGGCGGATCACGAACAGGGAGCCGTTGTGTTCAATAACGTCGGATTTTTTCAGGTCGCTGGCGCGGGTCACGGGCCTTCCTCATGGCAACTCAAAACGGCGCCAATAGTAGCAGGCCCGGCACCGTCGCCGGTAGGCCGGACATGAGCTGACACCGGCCAGGCTTTCAGGGCCGGCGGCGCTTATCGAATGTTCTGGCGGGCTCGGCTATCGCGTCGTGCTGTCGGGGCTCGGCCAGATAGCGTTCCAGGGCTTTTCGCACAAGCTCGTTCAGGGAAGAATCTTCTTGTGTCGCCGCACGCGCGGCCGCCAAGTGAATATCGTGGCCGACCCGGACATTGAAGGAACCCTTACATGGCTTCTCCGGCGGCTGACCCGACTCGTCGCAGTCCGCCAGGTAATCGTCCACGGCCTGCTGGAACGCTTGCTCCAGCGCGGCGACGGTCTCGGCTTCATAATTCACCAAGGCCTGGATATAAAGCAGTTTGCCATACAGGNAGTTGTCTTCCGGGCTGGCTTCAATGGACCCGTAGTAACCACGATACTGCAGCAGATTCGCCATCTAGATCAGGCCTCCATCCTCTAACTTCTCGATCACCTGGCGTCGCGCNTAACGTTTCAGCTCATTACCCGGATGGGGACGGTGCAGACTTATCAGCTGCAACGGATCACCGTTCGTGAATTTGACGCGCGAGCCACTCCCTTGCCTGCGCTCGTACCCCAATCGACGAAGCAATGTTTCAAGCTCTTGCCAAGTGAATCCTTGCTCGAGCGCCCTCAATTTGATGACCAGGCGTCGGGTACTCGTCATATTAACGCGTCCATTTTGCGACTAAATATANTTGCTTGTCAAAGCTGCAGCATTGAATCAAGCACATTAGCCGACGCTGGCGAGATTAGAGGTAAGCAGGAAACGNNNCGGCGTGTCGGCGAGAGCGGAACTTTCCGTGATCCCTGGCGTACGGTGGGGTTGGGGCGGGTGGAGGGACGTTATCCGGCGGCGGCGCCGAGGTCGGCGACGATGCGCTCGCGGGCTTCGCGGGCCAGGGCGCGGGGTTCGTCCGGCGGCAGGGGCGCGCCGAAGGTCAGTTCGACGACGATCCGGCGGCGCCCCAGCAGCCGCCACAGGTGGTGGTGGAACTCATCGTCGTCGATAAAGGCGATGCCGGTGTCCGGCCGCCCCTGCTCGTCGCGGTAACGCACGGCGACGGTCTGCACCGGCGCGTCGTCACCGGCGGCGGCGAACAACTGCGGGAAGAACCGGCGCACGCCGGTGCCGTCGGTGGTGGTGCCTTCCGGGAACACCAGGATGCCGTGGCCGCGATCCAGCCGGCCACGGATCTCCTCGGTCTTGGCCTTGGACTCACCGCCGCCGCGACGGATAAACAGGGTGCCCACGGCGCGCGCCAGCCAGCCGATCACCGGCCACTCCGCCACCTCCGCCTTGGACAGGAAGTAGCACGGCCGGGCGGCGGCGATCACCGGGATATCCAGCCAGGACACGTGGTTGCTGACCAGCAGCACCGGCCCCGCCCGCAACGGCCCCTGAACGCGCAGCTCCACCCCCAGAATGGTAAGAAAGCGCAGGCACCAGCGCCGCTTGGCGTTCAGAATCACCACCCGGTGGGGATCCCGTCCCGCCCTCAGCCAGATGGCCTCCAGCACCCCGCCCAGCAGGTGCATAAGCACCCGCAAGGCGCGCCAGCAGCGCCGCGCGGTCACCCGTACCGAACTCTCTCCCACCGGCGAGTTCAGCGACAGATCCCGCATCGTCACACCGCCACCGCGGCCGCCGGCCGCGCTTCGCCGGGCTGCAGGAAGTGCTGCACATAGCGCGCCGGCAGCCGCGACACTTCCATCAGGATGAAGTAATCCAGGCAGTTGAAGTCCGGATCCCAGCACGGCTCGCCGCACACCCGCGCGCCCATGCGCAGGTAGGCCTTAAGCAGCGGCGGCATCTTCACCCCGCCGCGCTCGCCGGCGCCGTCCAGGGCGTCGCCGGGCATGCGGTCGAGCCGGAATCGCGGCGTCACCCGCAGGTGCGGCGGCGTCATATGGGATTCGCGGATGCGCTGATCGATCGCCGCCACGTTGAAGCCTTCGCTCAACGCGATGCTGGCGCAGCCGATCAGCGAGCCGATGTCGTTCTCCAGCATGTACTGGGCCAGGCGCGCCCACAGCACGGTGATCACCGCCCCGCCCCGGTAATCCGGGTGAATGCAGGTGCGGCCGATTTCCGCCACACGACCCTGCAACCCGGCCAGCGGCCCCAGATGGAACTCGTTCGCCGAGTAGAAACCGCCGGTTTTATGCGTGCGCTCCCCGGCCAGCACCCGGGTGTAGCCGACCAGCTCACCGCTCTGGTTATCGCGCACCACCAGGTGCAAGCAGTGGCGGTCGAAGCGGTCCCGGTCCAGACCGAAGGGCGCGTGGAAGCTGGCGCCGTACTCCTGGGAGAAGATCCGGTAACGCAGACGCTGGATCTTCAGGATCTCCCGGCGGGACCGGGTGAAATAGGCACTGAATCGGGCACCCGTTGCCGGCCCTTTGAGCGCATCACGGGGCTTGAACACGTCTTTGAATGGCGGTCGCAGGGCTTTGATCTTTCCGGCGGCTTGCGCAAGCATAACGAGCTCCAGATTGGATTTACGCCAGTCTGGAAGCCCCCCATTGCCGTCCCGTGACAGGGTTGTGACCGTTAGGAGACAGCTTTCGGCTTACACCCACAACAGCATACCTCCGACATGTCCCGTCCACTCAGGCTTATACCGGGTGATAAACGCTTTTCTTAGAGTGGGGTCAAGATCGCCCACACCCACCTTGTATATACAGAGCAGCTCTCTTAAACTTGGCTCTGTATATACAAACAAGACCGTGTTTTGTATATGCCAACCAAGCTACGGGTATCACGCAGCGTCAGCGCAAAGTTGCTGTTCAAGCATTCCGTCACCCTTACCGAAGTACGGGAATGCTTTAGCAATCTTGATGGCCGCTTCCTGGAAGACTCACGGGAAGCACACAGAAGCGACCCTCCGACTTTGTGGTTCGTTGCCGAGACAGACCTCGGCCGCCGCCTGAAGGTGTGTTTCATCCTCCGTTCGGAGGACCGTGGCACCGCCGCCGTGGTTATAAAGACCGCGTATGACGCCAATGACCACGAGATACGCATCTATAGAAAATATGGGATGGCGGGCGGCAACCTTTGAAGCAGGAGTCCTGAAATGTCGAAGGAAAAAATTAAAGGTACGAGTGAAGCCTGGGAGTCCGGAGAACTGGGCCGTGACGAACGCTACGTCCGGGTCTCGGAGGTAAAACCCGGCGACCTGGATGACGCGCTCTCGTTACAGATGATCTCGATCAGGCTGCAAAAAGAGCTCCTCGAAGACCTGAAATTCCTCGCCCGCTATCACGGCATGGGTTACCAGCCGCTGATGAAGCAAGCACTCAGGCGGTTTGCCGACGCTGAAATGAAGCGCATCGCCAAAGAAAAGGCCAACGGAGAAGCGTCGGGCGAAGACGATGATAGCGGGCCGACGACGCCTCGTCGGCGCGCCTGATGCGTACCGAGCGCCGCGCGACACCGCGCTACCCACAGCCGGTCAAACTGGCGCCCGGTGAGGTCCGGCACTGGTGCGCGTGCGGCCACAGTGACACGGCGCCGTTTTGCAGCGACGAGCGTTGTACCGAGGGCGAGCGGCTGAGCTACACCGCGCGCAAGGAAGAGATCGTGCTGTTCTGCGGCTGCGGCGCCACCCGCACCCCGCCCCACTGTGACGGCGCCCACATCGGCCTGCGCGACCGCGAGCCCTGGTGGCGGCGGCTTAGGAGCTGGTTCCGTCGCACATCGTGAGCCTGGAGCGACACGAAACTCGTCTATCTCTTACCTAGTTTGTCATTGATCTCCGATCCACCCCGCCATCCGGCTCTTTTATATTTCGGGTTACGCAACACACGAAATTTTCCGTTGAAAATTTATACCCATAAAGGAATAATAGATGTGCCCAGAGCGGATACCCAAACCGGTATTCTGGGTTGGCGACAGTAAAAAGCGCCTCAGCAGAATGCCAGACGAAGTCAAAGATGTTTTTGGTTACGCGTTACATTTAGCTCAAATCGGCAAAAAGCATGAACAAGCAAAGCCACTTAAAGGGTTCGGCTCTGCGGGAGTACTCGAAGTTGTAGAGGACTTCCGGGGCGATACATATAGGGCGGTATACACCGTAAAGTTCGGCCCACGGATCTATATTTTACATTGCTTCCAGAAGAAGGCTTCCAAGGGCATAGCAACCCGGAAGCAGGATATGGATCAAGTAAACGAACGCCTTAAAGCCGCGAGACGACATGCCAGGAAAGAAAGCCATGACTGAGATCAAAGAAGGCAATGCCAACATTTACGAAGATCTGGCAGTTTCTGATCCGCAAGAAATGCGTATCAAAGCGCAGCTTGCCACAAAGATTGCGGCAATTATCGAAGAGCGGCAACTGACTCAAACAGAAGCAGCCAAAATAATCGGTATCACACAGCCCAAACTTTCCGGGCTCCTGCGAGGGAATTTCCGAGGCGTCAGCGAGGCCAAGATGTTCGACTGCCTGAACCGGCTCGGCCGTGACGTCACCATCGTAGTGGGCCAAGCCCGCCGCACACAGGGCAAAGGCCGCCTGAAGGTGGAGCTTTCCTGAGGGTCGGCCAGAACTTGTAATCTTTCGCCCCGCTACGCATGGCAGATTTCTTACACGTTTTGTCGTCTCCCTCTTATCCTCCCCGCCCTCAACCTGCGTTACTGTTTACTCATACCAGTACGCATGGAGGCGAGAGGACAATGACGATACTGCTCCAGCACCGCGGATACTACGGCTACGTCGAGGTCAGCCAGAAGAACAACTGCCTGCACGGCGCACTGCTCAACATCGAGGTGCCGGTGCACTACCAGGCCGATACCGCCATCGGCCTGATACGCGCCTTTCAGGACGCCGTGGACAATTACCTGGACTACCCCAACCCGACACCGTCCCGCGGGCGGGAAACGCAACTCAAGGAAGAACGCGAGGTCAGGTCTTGTCTTTTGCCCTTCGGATGACTTGGCGCCGCCAAGCCAAAGCGGTATCAGCCGAAAATATCGTCCAGCCTGTCGGCAGCCCAGGTTTCCAACCGATGTTGCGTGGCGCTCTGCAGGCGTTCCTGCACGCTGGGCGGAACCTCGCCGAAGCGTATAGCGACATGGCAGTCGTTGCCCGGGACGCCGGCATCACCCGGGAAGCGCTTTATAGAGCACTGTCCCCGACGGGCAACCCTACCCTTAAAACACTGCTGGCGATTTTCCACGCCATGGACATGCGGCTGTCGGTTACGACAGGCAGAACGCAAGACCTGACCCGCCCCCAAGGAAACACATGTAGGCCAGCTTAATTCGGCCAGAAAAATACAGGATCCTGCCCGCACTTTTTAAAATGTTTTCTGTCCCCTTTTAATATACTGGCGCCTGTTTCCTGTCCCCTTTTTAAAATCAGTAGAACATTCAATAAGGTGTGTATATAAATCCGCCGGACCTTACGCCTACAGGCGTTCACAGAGGGCAATTTCGGGCCTGTTTTTCTATTTTTTGACCGTATGGTCACCCCTACATATCAACCACTTACGCCATGTTTTCATTTTTTTGGCCGGCCCTTTTCACAATTTTCGATTAACTACGCTCCAAGCACGGTCACAAGCTCTGAGTGCCGTCCGTCCAACGGCAATTCCCTCCCACGGGAGACGCCGCGTTCAGTCGTGGCACTAATAACGGGATGTAAAACCACTAAAACAACAATTTGGAAGAAAACAATAAAAGGAGGGTTCACACCCATGCGCGCAAATTTCCTTTCTTGTGCCGGCCTGTGTGCCGGCGCTCTTTTTCTGAGCCCGAGCATCGCCCTGGCGAACATGGGTAACACCGCCACGACTTATGGCCTGTTGCCCACGGACATCGCCTCCGCACAGGCCCTGTCCATGTTCAACACCCAGGTGTCGACCACCTACTACAACCCGGCCTACCTGGCGCACAGCACCAAGAGCGAGCTCACCGCCGGCCTGATGCACGCCGAGCACAACCTCAAGGCGGACAGCCAGCAGTTCGGCACCTACACCGTGCAGGACGACCCCACCCAACAGGTGCTG
>FUFK010040854.1_pt1 | contig 51763 bp, 44 predicted proteins | sample 1021851 | NCBI WGS metagenome assembly FUFK01 (sample SAMEA51879418, study PRJEB19060) | metagenome | reverse complement strand
ATCAATTTCGTAGAATATGACTATTCAACTGCTGAGCAGTGGAAATTGCATCAAATCCGAAGTTGTCATGTAACGCTCTTGAAATTAGAGTGAAGTCAGAATCTCTTGTGGCAACTAGGACACAACCGACGTCAGGAATTGTCGACGAGGCGTAAACAGTTGAATCTCGCATTATGTCTAGGTCTCCAGACTCTGGGAAGATTTCCACACCATCGATCATACTTCTTGGCGGAGGATTATCTCTAGCAAATTGCTTGGCTTCCGTAACTCTCTCGAAAATCTCCGAGTGCCGAACTAGGAAAGAGTCCAGGTCAACCTCTCCCTTCGCATCCATATCTACCTCTTTTCTGAATTTACCAAACGTTCGCAGGATATACTCGACCCTTTCTTGCAGAAGTTTGGAAGTAACCGTCGACTTCCAAACCTTGTTGTCAATATACACGTCTCTGAAGAGAGCGCGTGCAATCTTTGGAGATCTTGTTCGATTGAGGAACTCAGCTTCGGCAGACATAGGTATACACAAATGAACTCGGTTCTCTTCACTACGTCTCTTTAGCATCCAGACAAAGGCTCTCTCTACAGTCCACTCGAATGTTCCGTAATTATCTTGAGAAATCTGCCCTAACAAGTCATCCTTCAGGGCATCGATTAGAATATTGGTATCGACCAGAACCAACGGTCGTAGAGAAAGATGACTCAATGACCGACGTTGTCGAACTGGAATATCCTTGCTGTATCTACGGAATAATGCCCTTTGTGATCGAACCAAGGTCTGAATCTGCCGCAAATCAAAGTTCTCCGATTGAATCGCAGTTTCGAACATTCGAAGCCCTCGAATCGGTGAGATATCAGCTACTTCTTCTGCGATTAACGTAATCTCAAGGACGTCCTTTCTTTCGTTCAACTCCATCAGGAATCGGCCTTCAAGCTCGCTTCTTCTGCCTGGTTCCTTGCGGCGCATCATCATCTGCGCCGCTAGAACACGGCCACGGAATGGGTCCTCGGGCAATCNGTGTTCAGACGCGTATCGAAGAGCCCTATCGAGCACCTCCAATCTGCGCTTCACAACATCTCTGTCTTCACTACCCTCACTAGGCTCTCTTTGTGAGACATATTCCATTATTCTCTGAGTAGCAATTTCATTACGTCCAGCGATAGCGTCAGCACAGACCCTTAGGTATAGTTGGAATCTAGAGGTTACAGATGCAAGCAGCTCTGGATGTTTATCAATCAAATCAATTGCTTCTTTCCAACCACCCGCAAGGGCGAATTCAATCAGTGATTTTCGAAGTAGCAGAGACGATTGTTCGAAATCATCTCTAATTCTCATCGCAGCATCTCGGTATGATCTAGCTCCATTGATTCGATCCCCCTTCGCCACTGCAATTGTTGCTCTGACGATTTGGTGATTGGAGGAGCCATTGTCATACTGTCTATACCACATTTCCAAATCAGGAATTGCTACATTGTGTTCCAATACTAGGTCTGTGGCAAATCTGATTGTGCGAAGTTCAACTGCTTCGGTTGAACACAATGTACCGAGGGCTGAAAGGGCCGAAACGGCTCTTTCTTCCACACCGCTTTGTAGATCCATTGTTGCTCTGTTTAATCTCAGGGCACTGATTAAGACACTGAATAGACTTCTCTCAAGGAAGGTCAAATCAGCATCCTCAACCGATTGTTCCAATCGTTCAATTCGATTTTCCTCAACCAATCCNTCACCATCTGCTCGAAGTGCAGCCCTAACTTGGTTGAGAGCCTCAAGCCCCTTCGAATCCAATTTATCGTGAACAGCATCCATTGAAGATGGGTTTCCACTCAATAGTGCAATCAATGAAGAAACAGCCTCGGTCATCACATCGTCATTTTNNGNTTCTGCAAGTCCGAGGATTGCNCTCTTCCTCATCGCTTCCAGTTCTGGCATAATTGAAACTCCTTGCTCTGCAGTAATAAGATGCCAAACCAATAATGCACGATGAGGAAATTTAGATACCAAGTCAGGGTGATTTAGGAATTCACCACTAAGCCCTTCGACATCTGCTGATAAGGTGTAAATGTCGAGCACTTCTTCCTCGATACCTAGGTCCTTTGTTGAGAGCGTTTCCGCTGCTTTCTTCCTAATCTTCAGAGGGGCAGAAGAATTTCGCATTACGCTGAGAGCCAATTCATCTGATGACTTAGCAAGACCCTTCAATATGGAATCCTCAATGATAGAATCTCCAGTTTCAGAAATCAGGTGAATTGCAACATTCATTTCTTCTTCATTATTGATTTCTAAACCCCTGAGGATTGCAACAGTCTCCGCTCCTCTATTTGCCGATGAAAGGGCAGCGATTACCGCCCAACGAAGAGTATCCGAAGGTGTNAGGCTAGCATTTTGGAGAATATCCATACCTTTCAGTAAGGTGTCAGCATCCGTGGTATTTCCTGTCTGATAATTCTTCCAAGCCTCAATTTGAATAGCCTTGGAAAGCCTATCTTCTCCGTCTTGAGAAATGGCCTGCTGCCAATTTTCAGTTGAACCCGCCCGTAACGATAGTAGAGTAGATTGTGCCTCAACCAAGCCTTGCAAATTTTCTGAATCGACGCTGTCAAAAATCGAAGTTGTTTGCTCAATGTTGCCAGCTGCCAATAACATCGCCTCTAGCAGTGCATAATCTCCGGCCATATCTTTCAAAGAGGGATTCATCCATGCCTTCCATTTCTGCGTGCGTGGTTTTCCAGAGCGTAGGTCACGTGTAATTTTCTGAAGGGCTGATGCTTGATGAATATCCAATTGTAGGGTGCAGGAATCAAGCCAATCGAGTAATGCAGAGGAATCATGTGGATCAAAATTGGCTCGAACTAACCACTCTCCAGCATCGATATTTTGTTCATTTTCGGAAATCGGAAATCTACCTAGTTCTGCAAGCAAAGGGGCTTCCCTAGCCATTCGTTCCCAAACAGGATGAACACCAGTTTCACATTCTTTCCTTAGTGGTTGAAAACTTTCATCCCATTGCTCATTCCAAGAACCCCCCATTTTGTGTTTCTGGGCGATTAAAACTGCCAATCTGTACGCCGCCGACTCCTTTGAACGAATTACTGATGCGGGTGATTCCAAGCGGTCTTGTAATCCTGATTGACCCCCTCTTCCGCCTCTTCTGCCAATACGCCGATTTGGTCTAGCAGGCTTCCCAGTTGAAGAATTAGGGTCGACAGATTCTGGTGCCGCTTGATTTACTGCTAAGAAGGCCAAAGCCTTCCACTCTTTATTGAGCAAATTCCATGCCTTTGGGCGTTGGATTTCGGATTTTCTCCTCCCTGAATCGTCACCTGCTCTCTGCAGTTGTTCGACGCAATCGAGAAGATAATCCTCCAAATCGAATCACTCCGGTAGGCACATCGCCCCACCCCTGCCTACATCAACACATCGCCTTGCTATGCAAGGCGCAAGAAGGAGAACTCAAGACCTCTAAAGGGTGGCGAAGACTCGTGGAAATCACCCAAGTGCTCATCCTCTTGCTGCATCCAATCGCGGCATTGGTTGTCATTCGAGAGTTTGCAAGGCAACGAAATTGGCGTAAGTTGAGCACCACGCTAAAGGGCTCTGAGAGGGCTGCAGAACTCGAAAATCACGAGAGTCAAGGTGAACGATTGTTTCGCTGGGTTCTGCTGGTTGTCGCTTTGGCATTCGCCGCCAAAATAACCTCATCTTTACTCTCGGGTGAAGATTTCGCACTCGACTTACTAATGCCTGGACATTTCCATGGGTGGGCTGGATTACTTGGAATAGCGCTGATGACTTACCTTTGGCGTTCGGGTAGAAAGACAAGCGCCGGAAAAAAGGCTGGAAAATCATTTGTAAAATCCAAACAATTACACGGCAAACTTAGCGATATTATGATCGGATTAATTGCCATTCATGCCTTCCTTGGATTCCTCTATCTGTTGCAATTAATCGGCTAACGATTTGCCCACATTTTCAACCATTCTGCAATATTCTCTTCAATATCTTTGTTAGCCACTTTTCTCTCAACCCTTTGACCATTTTCTAGCGGTTGAATCCTACAACCACAGGCATTGGCATGACCTCCTCCGTCGGGGTCAAATCTTGTTGCTAACCGAGTTAGATCGAAAATTCCACCTTCNGTGTGTAGGAATGAGTTGGTGTAAAACGAGGCTGAAACAGGATAGGAATCTTCCTCTCCGAACCCAGCACCAACATTGCCATGAATAACCATACAAGCATCGCAGTCCTCTCCAGCCAAGGCGGTAACACGATAGCCATTAGAACGCACNCCCGTGTCTTCTAATCGAACCACAGCGAGCCTATCGATAACTTCCAATCGTTCTGCAATAATTGAATTAGCACGAGTTAGATAGTCTCGTTTTTCAGCAACAACAGACGAAATATTTTCAGAAGATAGAATNTCTTCTACAGAATCTCCACGNCTNAAAGCCTCTAGGATTTCAAGTGAGATTACATCATTTCCTCCAATGATTCTTCCTAGCCAAACTACTGGGTGCTCTGAGAGGAATTCCTCTTTGCTAACAGAACCTCCATCCAGCTTGTCGACCCAGCCCATAAGGTCGGCCAAATCGGAAACATCGACAACTTCACCAACCAAATCAAAGGCGATTCTTGCCGCTGAAGGTGTAGGCTTCCAAACCACCACCATCTCAGAATTATCTTCATCATCAATTGGTGCATTTGATTGGTGGTGATCAATACTCAATCCGCATTGAGAATGTCTAGGCAAATCACAAACCGCAGTGTGCCTGTCGATTACATCGTCCAACATTCCAGCCCGAAGCGCACCGGGGTGACCGAACACAACTTCAGCATCCTTCCACCATCTTCTCAAAATCGCACCTGTCACGACTCCGTCGAGGTCCGAATCCGTCACAATTCGACGGATATCTAGCGACAAGGCAGGGTGAGTCATCATTGGACTGCGCCACAACTCACCTATCATTTGTTTGGCTCAATAGTTTTCCAAAAACGGAGTAAATTACCGTATCAACACTTGACGGGAATAGGAGAATGGAGAAATGTATGATGCCTATCCCAGCACCTATGGAGACGTCTTGCGGCTTCGTCTTGGTCAATTTCGACAGTGTTCTCCTGTTGCAATATCCGCAAGGACATTGGTCGTACCCCAAGGGCCATGTTGAGGGCGACGAGGATCATTACCAAACCGCTCGCAGAGAGTTGAAAGAAGAAACCGGAATCAGCGAGATAGAGATTGATTCGGAATGGAGTCACAGAACAGAATATACCTTCCAAAGCAAAGGACGACCAATCGATAAGCAGGTATTTTGGTACATTGCTTCAACCGATCAACTTGAGGTTAAATTATCCCATGAACATACTAACTATCTTTGGCTTAGTTTAGATGAAGCAGAGGAACAACTCACTTTCGACCAGGAAAAGGAAGTACTACGCTCAGCCAGAGAACACATGCAGAAGGTGGGTAAGACAGTCTGATTTCTAAAGAATCAGCCCAACGAACCAATTCAATGCGACCAATAGAAGAACAATGGTAAATACCAAATCAAAAATTACTTTTAGAGTGACGAAGAATTTTCCAATTCCCTTTTGAAATTGAGAACGTTCTGAATCATCAATACTCTTGATTACCTCTTTATGACCCTCAAGATATTTTGTAAAGAGAGACACAGCTAATCACTCTTCACGCTTACCCAACGGGGTCCACAAAGTCTCATTCTCACCAGTCTTTGCCGAAATCCAACGACCAAGAACAAAACAGTGGTCAGAGAGCCTGTTGAGGTAGCTGATCACCTCTGGTCGAACCTCATCACGAAGAGAGCAAGCCTCTCTCTCAGCTCTTCGAACAATCGTTCGAGCCATGTGTAAATTTGCTACCGCCGGACTTCCAGTTGGTAGTATGAATGAAGACAGAGGTTCCAAATCTTCCAACATAGAATCCATCTCTGCAACTAATCGTTCTCCCGACTCTGCTCCAATAATCGACATTTGTTCAGGAACGCCGCCGGGGGGACAGGCACATTCGGCTCCAACATCGAACAATTCCTGTTGAATTGTCCCGAGCAACTTGTCTGTATAATCACAGACGTCCATAGGAATAGATGCTCTAGAAAGCTCCATTCTAACAATTCCAATAGCTGAATTTGCCTCGTCGATGGTGCCGTAAATCGCAACCCTTGGATGCTCCTTTCCAACACGAGTGCCGTCGACAAGAGAGGTTTCACCCCCATCTCCGCCGCCGGTGTGAACCTTGGTTATCCGAACCATCTTATTCACTTCCGAGTAGGTTCATCGCTTTGAATCGTGCTAGAGACATTCACTCTTCTTCAGTCCCTCTAGAAACCTTCAATTTTCTTAATTCACCCTCAATTGTTTGAATCCAATTTTTATCAACTGTATCCCATCCACCGATAGCTTGTAATTCCTGTATATGCTCCTTTTCGGCGGCTTCATCCCCTAGGTGTTTGTGGATTAAAGCAAGAGCTGCATGACTCATCGCATTGAGCCATTGATCATCCATGTCCCAAGATCTTTCAAAGTGTGAAATCGCACCTCTAGGGCCTTGTAATAGCCCTCTACTTACCTGTCTGAGGCCGGATTTTGACCAAGTAATTCCTTGTACACCGACTACTAGACCTCTGAATGCAAGATAAATTTCTAGCATAACCACAACCGAGGCCGTAACGAATGAAATTAGGTGGTCAGTCGAATTCATTTCGTCCCATGAATCGGCCATCAAACTAACAGTTCCTACACACAGCAGAACACCTCCAAAGGGCGCTACTAACACATCTTGCTGGGTCACTACCATGTGCCTGACTCCGTACATAACGGCGAGACCACCAAAAATTGCTGCGGTAACTGTTGGCGCTAATATCGCAGTATCTCTTGGGGCATTTCTACTAATTAGAAAGACCAACCCTAATCCTATACTGGACCACCCGAATTTATTTCCAAATTCAGGGAAAGGTTGTAATCTTGCGTAATACAATGAAACTGCTCCAAGAGCGAAAAACAGAACTATCCAGTAATCCAATTCCGAAGTGCTCATTCTAATTCACCTCGAGGCTCGTCGCGCCATCCAGGCTTCCAAAAGTCATCATCATCAAGCCACTTTAGCCATTGATCATCCGAGGCCCGTAAAAGGCGTAGTGCGCGCCTATCCAAACCATCAAGAAGTGCATCATCTACTTCCCCTTCCGAGTGTGCATCGATCCACTCGATTTGCATTTGTCGAACCAATCTTCTACCTTCTTCTGGGTTATCGAAATTCCTTTCGCAGGACTCTCTTAGGTCCTGTAACCAAATCCTTGTTCCACGAATATGTAGGTCATCTTGCAAGGGCTTTTCCTTGCGTTTGAATGGCCACCAACTCATGTCTCTCAATCGAAGGGCGCAAGCCGTTACCCTTGATTCTTACGAATTAATGAAAGAATGCCGATACCCCGGTCGCACCATGGGCCGTATCGTCGTCCACCTACACGGCAGGGCAAAAGACGCCGCATTCAGCATGGCTATCTCAGATTACGCAAACCGACTTTCGGGAGAAGGTGTATCGCTTTCTGAACATCGAAATCGTACAGATCCTGAGACCTACCTTTCCTCAATTGTATCCAAGGCTGGAGAAGACAACGTAATCGTGCTCGAGGAAAAAGGCGAAATTCTTGATTCGATGGGATATTCAGAGAAAATGAAACAATGGCGCCTTTCTAGCAATGATGTCCACCTAGTTGTTGGACCACCAGGTGGTTTTGGAGACTATAGCAAGGGAATGTCATCCTTATCTCTTGGATTGATCACACTACCTCACGAGTTGGCCGCAGTTGTTTTGTTAGAGCAATTATATCGAGCCTCTACAATCATCAAAGGATTGCCATACCATAGGGCATAATTTTGTTCGAATTAGTAGTTAGATTCTGTAGTAGCCAACTCAATGATTTTGTTTTGTTCATCCACATGAACAATCCGCGGCTGATGATTTTCGATTTCACCTTCTTCTATACCTTGGTAAGTTAACAAAATTACCAAGTCACCAGGATTGACCAAGTGAGCAGCAGCCCCATTTATGCAGATTTCTCCTGACCCTCGAGGCGCCTTTATTGCGTAGGTTTCTAGGCGTGACCCATTGGTTATATCGAGCACTGCAATCTTTTCCCACTCGACAATTCCAGCGGCCTCCATAAGACCCTCATCAATTGATATCGAGCCGACATAATCCAGGTCGGCTTGAGTAACTGTAGCTCTGTGGATTTTTGATCGCAATACCATTCTTATTGGCGCCATCAAAACAATTCAGAGAATCTTGTTTTTTTAATATATGGACCAAATATGCTTCGGTAAATATCAGTCTTATCAAACGAAACGAAGCATGATACTCGAAGGCTTCCGTGATACTCGCGCGCGCATACGAGGGGTTTNGTTGATAAGCAGGTCGATTTTGCAAGGCTACTTCGGTGGTCGGAATGAACGAATTGAAACAGACTTGGTACAGTCGAGAAAACAGAAAGAAGAGCGGTTCAGCACTCATGATGGTAGTGCTCATGTTAATGAGTACACAGATGTATAATTTCATGGATGTCCAGGAAGAGAAAACCAGCCTCGAAACGGTAGAGGAAACTCCTGCTAGGACGGCATATCAGCAGTTCTACCAAGCTGAGGGCCAAACAACAGGGGCCACACAAGGGCAACCCACAGTAATGGGAAATTTTGACCATGACGCCTTCACCGATCCAAGTTGGGTAGATCCAGCCTCGTACCAAGGCAAGATTACCGACCCATCCGTTCTGCTCACTAACCCAGGGTATGGTTTTTTCCTTGAACAAACAAATACCGAAGATCACGATAATGATGGTATCAATGACCTAGATGATTTAGATGACGATAACGATGGAATTAGTGATCTTATCGAACGCTTTGACGGATGCTATGGAACCGATCCATTCGATCACGATAACGACGGCATTTCAGACGAGGATGACTGGGATGACGATAACGACGGAATTCTGGAAGGCCCAATTGACTACACTCAAGGTGCCGATCCATGGAACGTCAGTGCCGACCGATATGTCGAGCCAACCACAGTACATCCTTGGACTGGAACTCCAGTAGGACCGGGCTACAGAATAGATCAGAACCCGATGGATCACGATAATGACGGCGTGACGGATGAGGACATAGATGGAATCGGCCGAGGTTCGTATGACGAGGATGACGATAATGATGGCAGAATAGACCAATTTACATGGCCTTGCGACTTTGATGGCGATGGAATGCAGGATTATTTCGATGACGATGACGATAATGATGGTGTCATCGACCTGTGGGACTCACATCCTTGGGATTCCACTGTTACAACTAACATTACAGATACGGCATCAATGTGGGACGACCCACTTCCTTGGGATGCAAAAGACACAATCACAATTTTACTCGAAACCACTGGAATTAATCCACAATTTTACACCATTGAAGTAGGAGACACGGTGGTATGGGTCAATGACGACAGTAGACCTCACAATGTCACTGCCGATGATGGTACCTTCGATAGTGGGTCGATAGCACCAGGCAGCTCGTTTTCGTTCACATTTAATGAGGAAGGCAGTTGGCAGTTTTCCGATCCTGACGGTTCTCCATTATTTTCAGGTAGTATAACAGTAGGACCAGAGACCAGTCAATCACTACCAGCCGCATTTGATCTCAATCCTGACGTCTACGGCGGGAGCGTCAAACTCAACTTTGCAACCAAAGAACAGAATATCTGGCATCCAAGAAACCCAACATTTACTCAAATGATTGACGGAGATCTTGACGGCGATGGGATTCCAAATTTCATAGACCCAGACAACGACAATGATGGGTCTCCAGATTCATCGGATACCGACGACGATAACGATGGATTGCTGGATATGTATGATGTTGATGATGACAACGATGGAATACCAGATTCTTGTCTGCAGTTAGATACTAACCTAGATGGTATTGGAGATTATCCAAATGATCATCCAATTCAAACCCCCGGCATCGACTGCGAAATCGATTACGATAGAGATGCTGATGATGATATATACAGAGCAATTGATTCAGATTACGATTTGGTCTGGGATTGGATGGACACAGATGTTGGAGGCGCTTGGCCTGCTGATAACTTACTAGGAGAGCCCGCGCTTAATCCAACTGATATCCCTTATGATTTGGATAATGATGGTATACTGAACGAAGATGATCCATACATGATGGCAACTACCGACCAAATTGAAGATTGGAACTGTGCTAGCATAACCAATCCAAATCCTCAAAACTCCGATATGAATTGTACCGTGACTCGAAAGTCGTACACAGGCAACAACGATTGGGACAATGACGGAATCAATAATTGGGAAGATGTCGATGATGATAATGACGGCGTTTTAGATTGGCTAGATATAGATCCAAATTGCGATTTGGATGATGACAACGATCTTCACCTTCTGAATGGTTCAAGATTCCGAGACGATGGGCCTAATGATATCGATACGGATATTGATGGCGACGGCCTACCAAATGACGAAGATTGGGATGACGATAACGACGGTATACCTGATCTCTATGATCCCGATGATGGGAATTGTGGAATAGTCGATAACGACAACTCAGACCAATTCTCTACCTCAAATGGGTACTCTCACGGAGATGGTGACATAATCGATGGTAGTGATGACAGCACAACCTACACCATGCTACAACCCTTAAGATGGGATCAATTCTGGCATTTCAGTCCGTTTTTCGCCGAAGAACATGGATTTATTCTTCCGTATAACGGATACCAGGAAACAACAGATACTGAAGTACCCGAAATGGTCTCAAATGGGGTAGTCCCTGAAATGTACTGGTATGTTATGATGAAGTGGAGTCCTTGGAATGGGAATAATTACTTTGATATTGACATGGATGGAGATTCTCTGATTAATGGCATAGACGTAGATATGGATGCAGATGGGATGCCCGACTGGTGGGATCAAGACGAAGGTTCAGATGGCAGATTAGATGTTAATAATCCTCAGTTTGGTGGAAGCACTGATGATGGTGAATGCGATCTTTCAATCTTCTACATGTATTACCAACTTGGGTTCCAACCAATAGCCTGTGGGCTTCCTTTGTCTTTCCTTTACGGGTGGCCAATTAATCAGGCATCTCGAACAGGCCAAATTATCTTCACCTTACCTTACTCAACCCGGCCGGACCCCGAATATGATGATGGCCCATATGATGGAACAGACGCCCCAGACAACAGCCCAGCACCGAGTTGTGATTCGAACTGTTTCCACTTCGATTTCACAACCGACACTCCCGACCCAACGGCCGCAGTAACCTATGATCAGATGAAAAACAATCGTGATTTATTCACTGCTTGGATAGGGATAACTTACGGATTCTTCCAATGGACTTCCGACCAAAACGCCAACATGTTCCCCGATGAAGTTGCAGATTTACTAGATAACGACGTAGACCCAGATGATGACTGCGGGGCTCCAATTCCAGGTAACATGAATCCATCATGTATGGTTAATGATACCGCTGATTTAGATGATGATTTCGATGGTGTGTACGACCATTGGGACATAGATGATGATAACGATGGTATCTGGGATTATTTAGAAGTCGACAGTAATGATGACCTAGATGACGATAGTGGAACAGAATCAGGCAATTTCTTCATCGGTTCAAATTGTGTTGACAAAGATGATGACGGAACTGATACAGACCCAGATGATGATGGTTGGTACCAATCTGTTTGGGATCAGGGAGTATTGGGTCAAGGATTACTATTCCCTGTTTACTACGACGTTGACAACGATAACGACGGAGTACCAGACGGCGAAGACCCCGATGATGATAACAATGGCGTACTCGATGAAGATCAAGAGATCCTATGTTTTACCGGTGAGGAACAAAGCGTCTGGGACCACGATAACGATGGAATCTTAGATTGGGCCGACGATGATTGGGACGCTGATGGAATAGTCAACACTTTGGAATTAAATTCAGCCACTCCATTCATATCGCCGTGGGATCACGATAATGATGGTCTACGAGACGATGTTGACCTCGATGACGACTCGGATGGGATGTTAGACAAGGACGAGATTATGCTATGGCCGTCCCGATACGATCAACCTTCAACCAATCCTTGGGACCACGACGATTATGGAAATGGCACAGGAATGGCCAATCCAACTGACCCATTTACCGGACCGGATGCAATCGATGAGGACGACGACACCGACGAACGACCGGACAGAGATTGGGACCAATTGGAAGAGGATCACTCCGGCACATCAGATTGGGATCACGATAACGATGGAATCCTTGATGAGGATGACAAAATTCCAACCCGAATCAATATGACTTCCAGTAATGTGCTCTGGTTAGATGCAGTAAATCCGGCGATATTCAAAGGTACAGTGAATTGGCTAGACCCCGATACAGGGGTTTTCGAACCAGCTCCTGACCTACCGGTTCAGATAACAATTGAATGGGCCCGTAACGGCACGCTTGCTCTAGAAACTGTAGATGTGTTGACAGACGCTGCGGGGGCCTTCGTGGTAGGCCAATTCCTATTGCCCGAAGACCTAATTGTTGGTCCAAATACAACTTACAATGTCTATGCAGAAGTAACTGAGATGTTCTATCACGATGGTTCCCAAACAGAACCAATACCTGTAGAAGTCAGGGCAAATACCACGATAGATTATGTTTCTTGGACATATTTCCGAAGCGATGAACAACCGTTATTCGTGGATTACAAGGTCCACTATGAAGCAGATTGGGACCGTGGTGTATTCGACAACAGAATTACTCACGCGCCGATTTCTTTCCGTGTTCACGGCGGACCGTTCGGAAACTACACACATCCAACTATTTTCGATGGATATGGGTATGGATATCGCGCTGATTCAGCCGGTTGGGCATCACTGACCTTCGTGCAAACCGCGGGTGCTCAAGGTCAATGGAAACAAGTTCAATGGAATTCAACTATGGATAATGGCGAAGGAAAGCTACCCGGAGGATACGAGGAAATTATTTGGGATGATAATGCGAAGGGTCACTACGTATTGGGACGTTATGATTACACCAATACCAGTTTACCGATTGGTGATTACTCATTCATTGGTTATGCTAGACCAGATTTAGGTGATGAATGGCCATTCCCTTACCTTGAGGGAGCGGAGACCGAGGCATTCACCATTCGCTCGATGCACAGAATGTACATTGAAGCGGATATGTACGTCTCTTCGGTTAGGCCAGTATTCTTCTGGGATGCAACCCAATTTACAGGATCTTCATTTGGAGCCTGGAGAGCTCTATTCCATCAACCAAGCCTTGATGCTGCAGGATTGAATTATGCCGAAGTAAGCCTTGGAAAGCCATACGCTATGTCTTGGGACGGAACTCCAGAAGGTCTAATCGGCGAGAGCGCTAGACTACGACCATTCCTATCTTCTAATGGTACACATTGGAGGATTGCTATGCAAAATGGAGGCGACTTCAATGCACCTCCTTGTGGCCCTGTTGAGCCAACAGACCCAGATAGTGCAGTTCGCTGTGAAATCGTTCCAGAGATGTTCACCGGTGAGGAGTTACGAGTAATTGGTAGTGTATGGAATCGAACCATGGTTCCATGGCCACACGACCCAATGACTCTGCAAGTCGACCTAGATAGAAATGGAATCTTTGCTGGCTCACAAGAAACCGGATTTGCGAGAGCACCACAAATGATCAACGGCGTTGCAACCTTCGATTACAATTGGACATGGTACTCTCAATATGCTGCTGGATTCTATGGCATTCGAGCCGACTTCACTAACTCTAATTTCTACTTCACTGGAAACCAGAGCAATGTCCTTGCTCCAACCGGAGCATACCTGAATGTCTCGGTTATTGGTACAAGCGAATTCAAGGAATTAATCCAGCCTCGTCTATACCGTGGTCAGAATCGTAGCATTGAAGTTCAATTGCTAGATAACTCTCTTCAACCGCTAAAGAATTCTCAGATTAATTACGTCTGGGAGGCAGATGGTACCAACGGTATTGCAGAGACAGATAGTACCGGTTGGTTCACTGTTAACTTGACAATAGAGGAAGATCACGAGTTAGGTAACTTCACTCTGGACTACACATATCCAGGAGACCCACGTCATCAAGGAACATCAGGCACCATGGACCTCTGGGTAGTGTCTCGGACCTATATCACGCTACAAGATACTACGCCGAATATTCGCTCCACCGGAGATATTTGGGAATTCACTGCACAGGTCACCGACGATAACCGCACTGCAGTCATCAAGGACTCTGGTCAGGCATTGGATGGATGTGGAGCAAATGGTGGCGAGGTTCTGGTAATTTTGGAAGGTACGGACTTCGAAGACCGCACCCACCGCCAGATTGTCGACACTCAATGTCCGAACGCAGGCACTATCCATCACGAGATGGTTCTAGACCCGCAGCTACTTCGCGACGACCCACAATCCTTCCTTCCCGACGGATTCGGTCCAGTGAACGTGATTCTACGATTCGAGGAGAATTTACCTCACGAGGGTTGTGAACCTCTTGACGCGGAAGCACTGAGCACCTCAGGAGCATGGGATCCATGTGTACAAGTGGTGAATAGCGATCATTATCGTAGAGTTATGCAGTTCCAGGTCGATGGATTTAGTTTGATTGGATACACAACTCTCAATGTTGACGACCAGATTGTTTACACTTCTGAGATTGACCCAACTACTGGCCAACCTATCGAGAAGCCGATGGTAGTAACCGGGCAGTTGATCGATGAGTTAGGTTCCAATCTATCGAATAGGGCGATTAGAGTCACCTACGAAATGGTCGGGGCAGAAACTGGAGTAGTTGGTTGTCTACCAGGCACAAGCGATGCCAATGGATTCTATGAGATAACCTGCCCACTTACTGACGTACAGGCGGGCCAAGCTCGTGTTAAGGTTGAATTCAATTCCTACGAGAATAACGATCGCTATCGATACCACAATGCTAGCACAACACGATTGTTCCCGGTATTCTCAAATTCGAGCTTGGAGGTGCAAGAGATTGGACCATTCCGAAATGACGTTGACTCATACACCTTCCAGAATGGTTCTGTATTCCCGGTGCTTTATCTGAAGGAATCCTTCCACCTAGATGCGAGATTGATACAAACAAATGGTAACCCGATTGGAGGCAAGTGTCTGAATATTTACTTGGATCCTGAGGTGAATACCCGACCTATTGCTACATCGATAACACAGGACGGAACTGGTGAAATTGAGTGGTTCAGCGGCGATCCGGATGACAATCCGAGTCGACGCGGTGTAGAACCTACTTCAGATATGATGGAAGGATTCAGAGTTGTAAGAATAGCCTATGAACCAAATAAGGAATTACCGGGTGGTTGTAGAGCCGAAACAACACCGGTGGTTAATGGCTCATTTATCGATGTTGAAGTGCTTGTTAGAAGCCGTGTAGACATATTACTGAAGGACCATTGGTCTAACCCTGATGGCTACCAAGAGGGAGATTACATCAATGGTTCAGTAGCAATTCTGCGAGACCGATTGGACCTCTCTGTAGAATCTCAAACAGTGATTTTCACCTATCAGTATTGGAATGCAGAAGAGGGTGAATGGATCCCTCACAATGTAGTCTATGCAACTACGAACGAGTTGGGAGTTGCTTCGTTTAGCTTCCCTTACTCTGGCGTTAACATCCCAGGGGAATTGGACTGTGCTCAAGGAGGATATTGTATATCCGAGGGAGAATGGCAAGTGACAATTCACTTCAAGGGCTCTCATGAATTTGAAGAGGAGTTCCTCAACAATACTCCTTCAATTAAGTTAGGAGAACCCGTAACCAAGGCTGAAGCCAGCTTCTTCACAGTGCAAGTACTGACGATTATGGGAATTGCATTAGCCTTCGCAGTCTTAGTTGGCGCAATTATGTATCGAAATTACGTAGAGCGCCGTAGAATTGAGATTCTACGAGGTATCCTAACCGACTCTTTGATGTCTCTAAAGGCGTCCAATGAGTACATTGATACAATTTTCAATTGTTACAAGGAATTGGTCAGGTTCTTCCGCGGCAGAGGCGCGATGAAGAAGGTCTACGAAACCACTAGGGAATTCGAGGATGCAGTAACAGGAATGTTAGCAGGAATCGCACCACCAGAGGACTTAGACATCTTCTTCTCTCTATTCGAAGAAGCAAGATATTCCGACCACGAAATTGGCGCTGATCAGCGAGATAGAGCAATCAATGCTTTGCAGTCGATTATCAACCATATTAGCGCCTCTCTCGGAGACGGAATGCTCAACCGAACCGCCGTCAATGAATCCGGCCTTTACGGCTCGGTTGTGAAAGCTGGTTCATTCGTAGATTCCGAAGGCCAAGAAAGAATCGCAGGAACCGATGATGGTTCTGAGGAAGATAGCGGATTCCGAATATGATTACGTAGAGTCGAGGAAAAAGGGCGGCACAACCCGCCCTATCCTCTTCTCGATGTACTGCGAGGCTATGCCCCGTAGGGGCAACCCGCAGCATTCATAACAGGCGGTCAGGTGGGCGCGCTACCCAAGCATACGTCGAGGGAGTCATATGAGTAAGAACATGAGAAAGACCAACCAGGCCCTAATCGCCCTAATCGGCGATCTCAAGGACCAGAGCAGGTCAACCGGTTCCGCACTATGGCGAGACGTCGCTCTAAGGCTCGAAAAGAGCCGAAGCAATTGGGCTGAACCGAACCTAAGCCGTCTGAGCCGATACGCTGCCGACGAGGATGTAGTCCTCATTCCTGGCAAGCTTCTCGGTAGTGGCGATGTGGCCGGTAAGCCGAGCGTCGCCGCCTACAGTGTTAGCACCGGCGCCCGCTCGAAGATTGAAGCCGCAGGCGGACGTGTCCTCACGATCCGTGAATTGATGAACGAGAACCCAGATGGAAAGGGGGTGAGGATACTTGGCTGAAGCAAGTACTCTCGTCTTTGACGCATCTGACAAGGTTCTAGGACGCCTTGCTAGCCACGTGGCTAGCGAATTACTTTCAGCTCGCAGAGCGGGTAATCAGAAGCGTGTAATTATTGTGAATGCCGAGAAGGCAATCGTAACCGGACCAAAGACCACTGTCTTTGCAAAATACGATCACAAGTACAAATTGAATCACCCTAGGAAAGGACCGTTCTTCCCACGCATGCCGGACCAGATTCTCAAGAGAACTGTCCGAGGAATGTTGCCATATCAAAAGAACAGCACTGGCCGAAATGCCGTGCGCGATCTTAGGGTAATGATTGGTTTGCCCGCAAATCTATCTGGCGATGATTTGCCGGAAGGTCATGCTTGGGGCGATTCCAGCTCCTTTGACCGAGATTTACCTCAGAAGTTTGTTCGCTTAGGAGAAATTAGCGAACACCTAGGAATCGATAGCGCCCGATGGGGAGGTGACCAGTGATGGCTAAGAAAAAGAAGAAGGAAACGGTCGAAACTAGTGGAAAGAGAAAGACCGCAATCGCTCGTGCAACAGTCCGTAAGGGCGCTGGCCGAGTTCGTGTAAACCATCAGCCGATTCACATCATGGAACCTGCTCTTGCTCGCCGCAAAGCGCTGGAGCCTGTTCAGATTGCTGAGGCCATGAATCGCCTGCAAGATGTTGACATCTCTGTTAGCGTAGAAGGTGGCGGACAGATGGGACAAGTAGATGCTATTCGAACCGCGATTGCTCGTGGGCTCGTTCACTACAACGGTGGAGCAGACGGAATTGACGAGGAACTTCGCGATGAGTACCTAAGATTCGACCGCAGCCTATTGGTTAACGACCCAAGACGCAAGGAACCGAAGCACCAAATGGGTCGAGGCGCTCGCAAGAAGTGGCAGAAGTCGTATAGGTGATGAAATATGTTGATACCAGTACGTTGTTGGAGTTGCGGAAAAGTCGTAGCTCATTTGTATGATCAGTTCAAGAATGCAGTCGATACAGGCGAGGACCCATCAAAAGTTCTCGACGACATCGGTCTCGAGCGATACTGTTGCCGAAGAATGTATGTTGGTCACATCGAATTAATCGATGAAATATCGCCATTCAGCATCGCTCGGCAAGATTGATTTTCCAGCCGTCAAGGCTTTGGGAGAACCTTCTCACGAGAGAACCACACAAGGGGCCTGTAGGTTAGCTTGGCCTATACTTCGCGGCTGGGGGCCGCGCGACCCAGGTTCAAATCCTGGCTGGCCCACCATTTTACTAGCAGCGATAGCCATAATTTGCCGGAATTAGTGCCAAAAAAGAGCACCTTTTAGGGGACAACCTCACCTCACCTAACATGGTTCCGGAGGCCATGGATGATTGGGCGAACAGCGCCCGCATCGAGGAGTTGGCAGGGCTGCTCGCGCATCATTCCAACCTCTATTACAACAAAGCCTCCCCCGAGATAACGGATGCAGAATACGACGCTTTATTCGATGAATTAAAGCAACTTTCGCCAGACCATCCCCAACTTTCCAAAGTCGGCTCAGATCCAGCTCCCGGCTCAGAAAAAGTTGACCATCTATTCCCTATGAGGAGTTTGGACAAAGCTACTGAGGAAGAAGAGGTTGCCCACTTTGTTGCAGAAACAACAGCCCACGGGCGTCGTTTCGTCTGTCAACCAAAATTAGACGGCTCTGCACTATCACTAGAATATCGCCGTGGACGTTTGGTTCGTGCGGCTACTCGTGGAAACGGAGAACGAGGTGAGGATGTTACCGCCAATGCTCGTAGGATACCAAATATTCCCGAATCATTAGGTTGGGAAGGAGATGCACATGTTCGAGGCGAAGTAGTAATGCCGCTGGATGTATTTCGGACAAAGTACGCCTCGATTGCTCCCAATCCTCGGAACCTCGCCGCTGGAAGTCTTCGCCAGAAAACCGCGGATGCCGGTAAAGGAGATGCAGCGGATTTGGCCTTCTACGCCTATGGTGTAATGTTCCCGAGTGCCGAAGCCCGACATCCAGATAGCCCACCATCTCCAACTTTCACAAACGACTCAGAGGCAATCGACTGGCTTGAATCAAATCGGATTACTGCGGCTGGAAATGAAGTAGTCGAAGGAGAAGGTGACGATGCAGTAACTCAAGCAATTCTTCAGGTAACCAAGCGCTGGACACAGAATCGTGATAGTGCACATTGGGAGATAGACGGAGTGGTAATCAAATTGGACGATTTAGCCAAGCGAGAACTCCTCGGTCAGACAGCCCATCACCCACGTTGGGCATTGGCATGGAAATTCCCTCCAGAAGAAGCCTCCACAGTAGTCATGGGAGTAGATTGGCAGACTGGAAGGACCGGAACGGTGACTCCCGTTGCAAGGGTAGCGCCAGTAACGGTATCTGGGGTGACCGTTGAGAATACCACTCTGCACAACGCTGGAGAAATCGAAAGGCTAGGACTCCGTGTAGGAGATAGAGTCAGAATAGTTCGCCGAGGCGACGTGATTCCGAAGATTATCGAAGTATTGGGTGAAGCCAAGCCTTCGGACTTACAGAATCGAGCTCATGCAGACGGAACTCCATTCAACGACTCTCTACCAAAGGTTGAGACCATACAAATCCCAGGGCAATGCCCTAGATGTGAAACTAAATTAGAGCAAGATGGTGCATTCATTCGTTGCTTCAATCTAAATTGTCCGTCTCGCTTGGAAAGAGCAATTCTATATTGGTGTCGAGCCCTTGAGATGGATGGAATCGGCGAGAAGTTAGCCGAACATTTGTGTGAGGAAGGTTTGGTAAGTACTCTTCCAGATCTTTACTCATTGACCCACTCTGATATTGTCGATTTAGAACGAATGGGCGAGAAATCTGCGAATAACATAATCTCTCAATTAGATGCAACAAGGTCTCTGAGCCTCTCAACCTTCCTTTCGGCTCTGGGCCTTCCAGGCATTGGACCAGAGTTAGCGACTGGATTTGCAGAAGAATTAGGCGACCCCGAGACCATGTTTAATCTGCTAAACGACCATGAATCAGCAATCCCAAGATTGGTCAAATTGGAAGGTGTTGGTGAAACCGTTGCCCGCTCCTTCCTCGAAGGCCTATCTGAGCGTAGGGCGATGGTGGAAGGATTAGCTGAGGCGATAGAAATAACCGCCGAAGAAGCAAAACAAGAATCAGAGGGCCCACTAACTGGTCAGACGTTCTGTATCACAGGAAGCTTGAGTAGACCAAGAAAGGAAATCGCCTTGATGATTAAAGCCGCAGGAGGTAAAGTAGTTTCATCCGTTTCAGGAAAGTTAGATTTCCTAGTCGCCGGTGAATCCTCTGGTTCTAAGTTAGACAAGGCGAACAGGCTTTCAGTGACGGTTTTGAGTGAGTCGGAACTAGAGTCCAAAATCTCCGATTCGGGAAATGATTCTGATGAAGAAAACACGGGCGAGATTTTTGCTGATGCAGGCCCACAGCAGATGTCCCTAGGAGATTATTGAGGCCCTCAACCGTACATCCCTGAACTTTCGACTCCGGGTTTATCCATCTGCAATTGATTCAGTTGAGTTGCCATCATTTCCTTGATTTGTTCCTCTATTCTTTGGGCTTCTTCTAGTAGAGGTTCGGTATCTAACTTGATTGCAGGAAGTAGGCCGTCAAGCCTTTCGATAATTCGAGCGGCAGCTCTAGCATCCGGTATTGCTCCATTAGCCAAATCACCACCAGACTCTGCTAATATGGCCATAGCGTCGATTCTTCTCCTTCGACATTCACCCAGCATTACTCCGCTCATACCTCCAACAACTCCGTGTTTGAGTTTAGCAACACCTAGTTGCTCAAGTGTTTCTTGAGCAGAATCAGTAGAACCAATTCCCAACATAGATTCGTCAGATTCATCATCATCAAAGATAGAGTGTGCTTGATCAGGACCGTGTGAAAATGAATCGATCATCATCACTTGCGACGCCCCACTAGATTCTACCCAATCTAGTATCGAATCAGCAAGTGATAGTGTCAAGTCAGGGTTAACTTGAATCTCAGAGGCGATTAATACGACTTTGTCACATCTATCCATATGGCAGATTGGCTCCCCCGCATAGAATCGGAGTGGTGGAAGTGGTTTTCCTTCCTGAACTAGACAAACCGGAGGAAGCCCCGCTCCTCTAGCTCCGCCAACAAAGGCGAGTCCCAATCGATCTACGAGGTAGTGTGCGACGATACTGCTAACGAATCCAGCAGAAGGAAAACAGGTCACCACCAAGGCGCCCTCAGCATTCAATTCCTCATCAACCGCGACCACAGGTGCTCCGCTCATTGAACCCTAACCGACCGAGATACTGTTAATCATTGGCCTCTCCAGATATAGCATGTCGGAGGCAGAGGAGGTGCAATCCCCAAGCGATGAGAGCGATTCTAGTCATCAACTAGAGGAGGGTTTCATCGCTCACCAATTGTCTCCATCATCCTGGAATAGGTACGAAGAATGCCCAAGAAAATACTGGCTTTCTCGACAAGGTCTTCCGAGAAAGGCAAGCATGCCAGCTGCACTAGGTAATGCAGTCCACAATTCAGTGGAAGACCTTTGCAATCTTGATTTAGCCGATCGCGAAGACGATGAAGAAGGCTGGCTTCCTGCTACTGCAAAAGCAGTCTTAGATCGACACTGGCAAATCGAGAAAGACAACTTCCTAGAAACTCCTCGCCATCCTCGCTGGAAGGGAGAACAAATTACCAAGGCCCACGATGGGCTAATAGGGGCCTTGAACATCCTATTTAGCAAATCAAACGTTGAAGTTCAGAACTTATCTGAAGTCACTGTAGCAACCTGGAAAGAGGTTCAGTCTATCGTTTTGGCAAATGAAGGAACTTTAGTTTCGGAATGTGGCCGACTCATGGGGCGTCTCGACTTATTGGTAGCGGACATTGGTGAAAATGGAGAATCGCAGGGTTGGATAGTAGCCGATTTGAAAACCGGAAAGCCACCATCGCCTACACTAAATGAGAAGGTAAGCAGACAGTTGAGATTCTATCGTGATTTGTTGAAACAGAATAATCCAGATCATCCAACCGTAATCGCAGAAGGTTGGTACTCTTCAAACCAAACAGTTCACCGAGCAGATGGCCCAGATGTATTGGATTCTGCATTAGAGGCATGGGAAGGAATGCGCCCTTCAAAGACGCCTCTTCCTGCTACACCTGGTGAGCAACAATGTGGTTGGTGCGAGTGGAAAGCATGGTGCCCGATTTGGTGGGCCGCTCGTCGAGATGGCACACTTTCACCCGGCCATATGTTCCGTGACGAAGTTGTTCAAGTCATTCGATTTGACCGCGAGGCTGGAGCGGCCCTATTCCAACGCATGCCGCCTGTTGGTGATGAAGGTGAATTAGCTCCTTCAGATCATAAATTTGGTGCGGTTCTGAGGGACCAAGCCCTAGTACACCTGTCTGAACTGCTTGACTCTGGGCACGAAGGAGCCATTTTCCTAGGTAGCGCTAGAATGGACGGGAGGATTGCACATCTCGGAGATTGGTGTGAGATATTACCATGGAATCCGATGAATGAAGGGCACGCCCACGATCACTCTCGGTGGTTACGAAGCAACTCTGACACAATTTTTGAAGAAATTGGCGAGGACGGAGAAGATAACCAGTCCAAATAGCGCTCATCGATCTTCTGTAATTCTTGTAGCGTCCGACCCTTGTGTTTTCCGAAGGCGATAACGATTCCTTGATCTGAATGGCGCAATCTTCCATTTGTACCATCGACCGGCTCCAAATCTACCAAACTAGGACCTAAACGGTCGCTATTATCTCGTCTTCCAGATAACATATCTTGTAATTCATCCAATCCTCCTCGGAATTGATTTGGATGATTTTGCATCATCGACCAAAGTAACAGCAGGGTTGCTCCTGCATCGGCGTCGGCACTATGAGCTCTGCCAATTGTGATATCGTAACGCTCGCAAAGAGGGCCCAATGCGTGCCGACCAGGAATCTTCAGTTTCTTTGCCAAGGTTAGTGTATCGATTATTGCCCTTGGAACGGGGGTTTCGAATCCAGCCCTCATGCATTCCAACTCAAGGAATCTCCAATCAAATCTCGAGACATTGTGTCCAACGATTACCGCGTCAGAAATCAATTTGATTAANTCNGGNAGATGCTCAGAAAACTCACTTTCTCCCCTAACATCTTCGTCAGTAATTCCGTGCACCCGAGATGATTCAGGAGGTATAGAGCGACGAGGATTTACAAGAGAGGTTTTGTTGATATGAGAACCATCAACGTCACTACCAATCAATGCATATTGCACAATCCGGTCGCTTCGAGGACTCAATCCTGTGGTCTCTAGGTCGAAACCGAGAACCCTGTATCCGGTGAGCATACCTCCGACCATGACTTCACGGACGAAAGACCCTCCTTGAACTTCATTGGTAATCGGAATTATTCCGTCATACCTATTTGTGTCCCTTTACGCCATTTGTGTAATGGGGTTACAAGCCGGACGAGCCGTATCACTGTCGGTTCTACTCTTGTTTACCGCTTTGGCAGGATGCACCGGCTTGGCATCAACAACTCCGATTGCGGAAATAAGCGCAGATCAAACATCGATTAATCTCGGCGAATCAGTGAATTTTGATGCTAGATCTTCCAGCACACCATCGCCTACAATTATCGATGAGTATGTTTGGGACTTTGGTGATGGAGAACAGAAGACCACGTCCACCGGTATCGCTTTCCACACTTTCACTCAAGCTGGAAACCACGACGTTGAAGTTGTTGTTTTCAACGACCGTGGGGAAAGCGATAGAGCATCGATAACCATATTCGTAAATTCTCCACCAACCATCGTAATCGAGAAACCGGGCTATGTCCGTACAAATCAGACAGCTACCATTGATGCCTCAGCATCCTATGATTCCGAAGGCGGTGGTGTCGAATTCATTTGGGATCTAGACCTTGGATTTGACAGAAATGGTGACGGAGATCCAACGAACGATGCGGATTCCACTTCTTCTTCAATTCAAGTTATGTACACAAATTCTGGTAATCAAACCGGTTCGCTAACAGTTGTTGACGATAACGGGGCCACCAGCACAGAAATTTGGAGCTTAATGGTGGTAAGCAGAATGTTCAATGTGGTTTGGGAAGAACAACATGTGACTTACGAATGGTCAGGATATACCGAACAAGGCGAGAGTACAACACACCAACATATTCCCGGCCAAATAGGATCTCGAACTAATGGCGCGAGAATCATGCAGGTCAATGCAACTTTGGTTCTGGATCGAGATTTACTCCCAATTCAATGGCCGGAAGATAATTTCACACTCCGACTAAATATTCCAATGACTGGATGGAGTACGAGTTCTCAGACTTCCCATGATAATATTACACTAAATGCAACAGCGAGTATAGACAGGGGAGACTTGAATCCCTGGCCAGATAGCGGATACACGGTAAGCGCTGATAGTTCGGATAGCCTAGAACAATCTCTTCTCAACGAAGCTGGTGCGAGATTCGGGCAAGGCGAATGGATATGGGTAATTACAGCAGATGAATGCGACCCAGACATTCTAGTTGATGAAGTAGATCCGGACTCTGGAAATGACTGGACTCTAACCATAGATTACACCATACTTGTTCCAAGGGTCAGTGAAGTCACAGCATAATCTCTCATTTTCGATGGATAAGGCCTTTCAACCCAAAGCCATTGGAGGGCTTTGATGGTACGTTCAATCAAAGTCAAGAAGGCCTCGGTGAGAAACCGATTGATTGTCGATGTAGATGTCTTGATGAACGAACCAAACGATTTCGATTTCTCTCCTCGGGCCAGTATGGAAGGCAATAGTTTGAGCATTACGAACGCCGGCGATGAAGCGGGCGGCAGCATCGACCTGGATGACGACCAGATGATTGCAGCGGAAAGAGATCGCATGGTCGAATTAAGAGTAAAATTCTCAGTTGAGGGGATGCACGGAGTTCTCACTCATAAGACCAAGAATACTAGGATTGGACCTAATGCGAAGAAACTTGCCGAGCCTCGATGGAAGACAGTACTTCCTCTTTCAATGTGATTTGACCCACCGTCGGGGTTATACAGAAGTCGCCGGTCGAAAACTCGCTGGACCCATAGTGTAGCCTGGATATCACTGGGGCTTGCGGAGCCTCAAACCCGTGTTCGAATCGCGGTGGGTCCGCCATTACTACCGAATTGTGGCGACTTTTCTCAATACAACACTAAATAACGGAAATAATTCATGTCAATATATGCGAAGTGCAGCGTTCGCTCTAACTATTCTACTACTTTCTTGCAGTATTGTAGGATGTGCTTCAGACGATGAACCCGAAGCGTCCGAAGAGCAAATTTCAGATATTGAAAGGGAAGATGTGTGGGAAGAGACGAATGAATCTACGACAATCACGTTAGAGGATTGCGAAGGCAGAGGCGGAACATGGATTGAGGAAAGAGAAGAGTGTTCCTTTGATTCAGATAGACCAGAAGAAGAGACTGAGCGGCCTGAAGAAGAGACTGAGCGGCCTGAAGAAGAGACCGGACCAATCGCAGTTCCCCCATGTAACGTGACCGCTACAGAGGGTCTTAACTCAACAGCTAACCCCTCATCTTGGCCTGAGATTCAAGCTGGACAATGGCTCGCAGTCGACGGTTTGACAGATATTTCATACGCCTCGATAGAATTAGACAATGAGTCAGAAACTGTCGTCGATGAACGCCTTGATTACGAGTGTGGATATACATATTCTGTAAAAGTTCCAGCCGGATATAACGCCAGCAATGAATACCCTCTATTCCTATATCTTCACGGTCAATTACTAGATTCAGTCTTCTTCAATAACATGATGACAAATAATTTCCACATGCCTGATGATGACAAATACATCATAGTTCGACCGTCTAAATTAGAGGCTGATTGGGACCCAAAAAAGGCATTAGACGTGCTTGAAGATATCAAAGCCAACATGAATGTTGACGATGATAGAGTCTACCTAACCGGTTTGAGCATGGGTGGCCGAGGTACTTTCATTGTAGCAGCAGCGCTACCTGATTACTTCGCAGCAATAATGCCACTTACCCCTCACCATGAACCATATTCTTACCTCCCTTTAGCGGAAGAAATAGCACATTTACCGGTTTGGATGAGTCATGGAACAAATGACAGCACATCGTCCTATGATATGGCTGCACAAATGGCAGAGAATCTAACAAATTTAGGTGCGGAAATAGAATTCCAAACAGTAATTGGCGGAGAACACGGGGGTTGGTTTGCAATCTATTCCGATCCAGAAATAATGCAATGGATGCTTTCTCACACTAGGGGAGAGTGATTTTAGCTAATCTTTAGGTGGTATCATTTCCACTTCATTCTGATTATCTAAAAAGAAGTACAGCCCTCCAATTTGAACAAGTCCAGCAATTGAAAATATAAAGCAAGACAGAATCAAACCCAATCCGCCATAACAACAACCATCTGTCATTGCAATAGGTCCCGAAGTAGGATTGTCCTTATTGGTTGAAATTTCAACGATAGACGCTATTAGAATAATTCCTGAAATTAGTGCAAGAATTATTGCAGTAATTGTAGATACCTTAGCCTTGGTATTAGTCGGCATATTCATCTCTTTGACATCGATGGCGATACATGGCTTTTACTTCGAGTAGACGAATCGACTTCCCAATGGTCGATATGGCGAAGATAGTCTACTATCCACAATTTTGGGATCTAGCTCACAGATTTTATGAAGAATCTTGGGAGTATTCATGTGGAATGCATTACAATGAAATTTTGAGAGATCACAATATTGGATTTCCACTTGTTCACTCAGAAGCAAACTTCCGTCACCCATTAGCCTATGGTGACACAGTCGAATGTACAATTACAGTTCCCAAAATTGGGGAGACTTCAATCACTTGGAGAATTGAATTTAGAAATCAAGATGGAACTCTTTGTTGGTCTGCAGACCAAGTTACAGTATGTGTCGATATGACTGATGTGAAGAAGAAGATACCAGTTCCTGGCTGGATGAGAGAAGGCCTTTCAAAATTGACTCTCAACTAATCGATTCAAGGTTTCGGCCACTTCTTTCCAAGTGCGGTACGCAGGTCATCATCCATAGTCGCATTCCACCAATTTGCATCTCTCCAGATAGCATAGCGCCCTCTTATTCCTCGTAGATCGGCCCCATCAAGGCGACAGCGTTGAAAATTTGACAAATTCATTCGTGCCTTGACAAAAATCGCCCCACGCATATCTGCATCATCAAATGCAGCCTTCATCAGATTTGCACGCTTGAATGAAGCCTTCCGGAGATCAGCGCCTGACAAATCGGCACCTTCCAGGTCCGCTCCATCAAAGACCGCCCTGCGGAGGTTAGCTCCTGACAGGTCAATTCCACGAAGGTCTGCTCCAACATGAGAGGTGAAAGACCAATCCTTTGGTCCTTCTTCGATATCTTCGTCGCTCACGACGATAGCCTCTCGAGGTAGTCTCTACCAGCGTCTGTAAGTATCACAAATCGATTCTTATCAGTGCCTGATGGAAAGGTCAGCAAAGCCGGACGACCTCTAGATGAGGAATCTTCCAACATTCTGTTAATGTATAGTGAAACGTTCCACTTTTCTAATTCTTCTTCTGTCCAGCGCCCAGAATCCTCAATCAATTTCTTCACTTCTCGAGGAGGGGTATTATCTTCTTTCTCGACAGAACGGAGATAGTGAATCGCTGCTAGGATTACATCTCCCGTTTTGTAGATGTTACAATTGTCAATCATTCTTCTAAACGCTGAACCGCGCTCTGGGACTCCAGTTTCACTTAGGGATTGCCGTGCAGCGTCAATGGCATCTTGTCTGGCGGCTCGAATTTTGGATAGTGCAGAAGCCCATGTGTCCTGTTCCTTGAGTTTCAGCCATGAATCATTCACTTCACGAGCCGATCCGGTCAGGTCGACTTCCGTCGAACCGACTCTGATAATGATTCTTCCAATGTCGCCGTTATCTTCCTCAGACATACTACCAAGTCTTCGATAAACCACTAATTGATAAAATAATCCTCAAAATAATATCAGAAACACAAGTCCATACTGTTGGGTCCTTCTATATCACCTGCAACCGTTTGATTCAAGACTCCTCGACATCAGCCGGTGTTCGATGGCCACGCACGACAACTCGGGTTACCCTTTGGTTCTGCACTCTTCTGCAGACCCAACAACCCTTGGCGGAACGGCAATTTGTGGCTTTTCAACAGTCGGTTCGGTTGGAGTGATTGCGATGTCTCACATCATTCAGACACTCGACCTCGACCCTATGGGTACCGTCTTGCATCCGGAATTCCCAGCAATCGCTCTAATTCATGAATCGGTGCCAAAACATCCAGTGAGAGTCTATCAGGGCGATGGACTAGGGATATTTATTGCAGAGATCCAATTTCCTCCTCAAAATGATGTCCACTTTGGCGAGACCGTGCTAGAGTGGTTCACAAAGGGAGGCTTTGACAGATTGATTGTAATTGACGGAGTCGTCAGTAACGAATTGGGAATCAAAGAAGAAAGTGATCTGTGGGGGGTTTCCTCAACCGCAATAGGGCGAGATGCCCTCGATAACTCAAACATTCAGCGCATCCAACAAGGAATCGTTTCCGGAATCTCCGGCTACCTAATTGCTGAAGGTGAGCGCAGAGGCTTAGATGTCACCGCACTTCTAGCAGAATGTAATCCAATGTACCCAGATGCGCGAGCCGCATTATTAGCAATCGAGGGTGTTTGCAACTTGATAGATATGGAGATACCAGTCAAAGGACTTCTCGAGGACGCTCGCGCTATAGAAGAAAGAGTCCGTGAAGCATTTGAGCGAGCGCAAGCAAACGCTCTACCCGCACCCGAAGACCAAGACGATGACGATGAAGTCAGAATGGTATACTGATTACATTCAGTAAAACGGATTTGTGCCCGCTGCATGATCTGTTGAATCGATGACTTCGACAATCTCTGGAACCTTTTCCTTGATCATCACCTCAACGCCCTGCTTGAGAGTAACATCAGCCATGCCACAACCTTGACATCCGCCTCCAAAGGCGATTATTGCTTTATTTTCATCAACACCTACGAGTTCGACAACACCACCGTGGCTAGCAACCGCTGGATTGACCTCACTGTTGATTATTTCAGCGACTTTCTTAGACAGTTCATCAACCCACATCGGGTTGGGATTATCAAACGCGAATCCACCACCCATCAAGGTCTCCTTGAAGTCAAGAGTCGCACCGTCGAGATACTGAACACTCCTAGCTGCGATTCGAACTGTTATTCCATCAACCTCGTTGATGTAATCATCTTCAGAGCCCCCTTCAGCCCCAACGAACTGTAAATCATACTGGAAACCTTTCGGCCCCCTACCAACGATTTCAACACGTAAAGACAAATCTGCTTGGTCGGCCTGCTCGGCGAACGAGTCAAGCATTTCACGAGCTTTTGTCGTAATGGCCAGCATGTCCTTCGACCCTTTCAGACGCCCACCCGTCTTCAACCTGCGGGCGAGAAGATGGTAAACAAACTGAAACTAAAGCAGAAATCAACTCGCTAAGTCTCCTAACTCCATCAGCAAGCCTTTGAGACATTAGGTCTGAGCATAACTCATGGCGCAGGAGGAGGTCACCGACCGATTAGGTAGGCAACTGCGTGACCTGCGCATATCGGTAACCGACAGGTGCAACTTTCGTTGTCCATACTGTATGCCTCGAGAAAGATTTGGCGAGGACCATACTTTCCTTCCTAGACGGGCATTTCTTTCGTTTGATGAAATTGAAAAGGTTGTCAGGGCTTGTATTCCTCTAGGCTTGGATAAAGTCAGGTTAACTGGTGGAGAACCATTGCTAAGGCCCGATCTGTCTGACCTAGTAAGCCGTTTATCTGACCTAGGAATCGATATTGCCCTGACTACCAATGGTTCACTTCTTCGACGAAATGCTCAGGCTCTCGCTGAGGCTGGATTGAAAAGAGTAACAATCAGTCTAGACGCAATTGACGAAGAAGTACATCAGAAGATGAGCGATTCCTCAGTGACCGTATCTCAGATACTAGACGGAATAGAAGCCGCACGGGAAGTGGGCTTATCTCCAATCAAAGTGAATTGTGTAATTAGGAGAGGTGTAAATGAGGAACAAGCGACAAAATTGGTTAATCATTTCAAAGGCACAGGAGTGATTGTACGCTTCATAGAATTCATGGACGTAGGGCGTACGAATGGTTGGACACTAGGGGAAGTAATCCCTAGTAGGGACCTCCTAAATCATCTGCAAAAGGAGTTTGATTTGGTCCCGCTTGAATCAGAGCGATCCTCTGACGTAGCTGTACGTTGGGGACACTCTGATGGTTCAGGCGAAATAGGTTTGATTTCATCCGTCAGCGAACCATTCTGTGGAGATTGTGTCCGCGCTAGGATTTCTGCTGACGGGCGCCTGTTTACCTGCCTATTTGCCTCCGGAGGTCATGATCTAAGGGCACTAATCCACGATACAAATGGTGGCGGCCTAACCGCAGCGATTGCTGCGATATGGCAACGCCGTGCTGACCGATATTCCGAGTTGCGTTCAGAGGAAACCTCAGCGTTGCCAAGAATCGAAATGTCATACATTGGTGGATGAAATTTCTTTCAATGCGCCGACGATGTCACTCCAAGAAGCATCTGTTCTAATCGAAGGCTCTGCATAATGGGAAATCGCCGCACTGTGCCCCTTTTCTTGTAGTAATTCTACCATTCTTCTAGGGCTTGGCGGCGAGCCTTTTTCTTGCCAACTCGCCAATTCATCAACTGCTATCAAATGATGTCCAGATATCGCGGTTGCTTCTTCCGCGATATGCCGAATTGCTCGTAGAAGTCTTCGATTTTCCGCCTCAATATCCTTCTCAGACCAACCAGCTAAATCAGCCTCGTCAAAAGTTGGAGCGCACATTTCCAGAACTCTTTCTTGAGTCATAGATGCCATAGTTTCAGCATCACCCATTGGCCCAATCCACATTGGGCCCGATACCCTAGAATCCTCTCTAGAGACAGGGTGTGAAAGCGGAAGGAAACAACGAATTGGCAACACATCGGAATCTTCCGGCGGTAAGAATCCAGCTGAAATAGACGCCTCAACTTCATCTTTGGTAGGGGAGAAAATTCGCCAACCCAAAGACTCCTCGACATCATTCGCCCCCTGCATAACTTTCCTCACCCGAACGGAGACCCGAAGATGGTGCGAATCCCAAATGGAAAGAAGGGGTTCTATACTACGGTCATGACGTGCCGCCGCTCTTGCAACAGTTGCCATCAGAACCCGTAGCCCCGAGTCGTGCTTGAGCTTGTCAAGACGTACTCTGGCACCATATCTTCTCATCAGTGGATTCTTTGAAGAGCCACTCAGTGCAGCGGTATCAGTTGCACTAACCTCCAATACTCCGCGTCTAGCAAGGGCTTGGATTGCAGTATCTAAGAACGGAACCGGTGAGCCAAAAGGATCGATGTCAATCCAGTGCCAGCCTTGAGATAAAACACTGGTTCGCAGGTCACCTAAGAGAGGTAGTAATTCACCCTTTTCAGATGGAAACTCTGACTCGATCGCCATAGCCCAATCCAATGCATTTTGATCCATATCACCGACCGTTGCGATAAGACGGGATGATGCTTCATCGGGTAATTCGTTCAACCATCTTCTGGCCCTCAAACCAGAAGCGCTCAATCCGTCAAGAGCTCGAACTTTGGAATCTCCTAGGATTCCAGATTCAATAGCGTGTGCCATCAAGAGTACACTACGAGTTCTTGACCCCGCCATCGCCGGATTGTGAAAAACGAAGCCTACATTTTTCGAACTAGGACCTTTTTTGTTCGAATCGGGTAGTTCGGTGACCCTTGTTAGGGTTCTTCCCTCCCTGTGAATAAGGCCCGGCCACCCAGGTGGTAGATTCTCTTCCACGACCATGCGAAACCACTCTCACACATTGGTTTGACTACTGTGGGGTGTGAATCAGTAGTGCTCGAAAATGATTTCAGAATCAGCGTGAGTTACCCAGTGACCATCATCGGTTACAACACCCACTATTCTTGAGCCCGATAGCCTCTCAGCAAGCCATTTTTCTACTATTTTAGAAACTCTTTCTGATACAGCTATACACATACCCATTCCCATGTTGAATACTTTATGCATTTCCAATTTTTCAACAGGTCCAGTTTCAGCCATCCAATTGAATTCGGGTGGNATCGGCAACGGATTGGAAATATGCCACCCTAGGCTATCGTGTAATCGCAATAGATTCGATAGCCCTCCACCTGTGATGTGTGCAATTGCCTTGATATCTTCAAAGGCACAAGGGCCCACTCCTTGGCGACACGCATCAATCAAATCGATGATTGGGTCAACATAGATTCTGGTAGGATTCAACAAGACTTCACCCAAGGTAGGGTTGGAACCGATCGCTCCTTCGATTTCTCTACCCGGATGGTCTGTATCGAATGGCGCAGTATCACTTAATGACAAGCCAGACTTGTCTACAATTGCTCTGAGTAATGTATAGCCATTCGAATGAACGCCACTGCTAGGAAGGCCGATTACGACATCTCCAGCCTCTAGATTTTCTCCTGTTATTGCCTCACCAGCCGGAAACCAACCTAGGGCTGTACCTGAGAGATCCAATTCAGTTACTATCCCAGGAAGTGTTGCCGTCTCGCCTCCAGCGAGAGTAATTCGCGCTCGACGGCATGCTTCTGCAAGTGANCCACCGATAATCGAATGAGTTTCGGGGTCGGTTTCCGGTACAGCGATGTAATCTACAAATGCCAAAGGTTCTGCTCCAACACACAATAGATCGTTAACATTCATCGCTACACAGTCAATACCTACTCCTTGGTATCTTCCAAGTTGATTCGCTAGTTGGAGCTTAGAACCAACTCCATCCGTTGCTAGTGCCAAACATGAATCTCCAAACTCGATGATTCCACCAAATCCACCAGGTAAGGGTACTGGTGCACCTCGAGTTCCAGGCTTTCTGACAGAACCAGTTAGAGAGCCAATTAGGCTGGCAATCGCAGCCCCTTCAGCATCAATATCGACCCCGCTGGTTGCGTAGTCCATCGGAATGTCACCCATAGTATAACCAATAGTTCAAGGTTGATGATTAAATCGGTATCCAAACTACCAATATTCGAAACTCAATTTTCTTATTGATTCTATATTGAATATATCGATACTTCGTTTGGACGAATTTTGTTATTTTTCTTAAAAATAGTAAAATAATCGGCGTAAAATCCCCAAAAAGGCGATTAGTGACCCATTTAAGAAAAACTACCGGAAATTGATTCTTTCGAATCCAATAAGAGAACTTCTATAACGGCTATATTACCACGATAGAGGGCTATAGGAGCGTAGACACGCTATGTTAGATAAGAAAATGATTGCAATGCTGATGACACTCAGTATGCTTGCGGCATCACTCGCAGGTTGTCTGGGTGGGGATGATTGGGAAGCGGATCCAGCGGACGATTTGTCCGCGGATATCGTTACTTCCGCATGGGACCCAATTATACCAAACTTGAACGACGGTGAGATGTGTGATGCCATNATCTCTGCCATGACAAAGACGGATTTGCGTGAACAACNNGTTGATTTCACTCGCGGTTACTACACAAGTAGCCAAGGTGTAATCGGTGCTGCTGGTTCCGCGTCAATCTCGGACGTCTCAGAACTGAACGCGGCTGGTACAACCATCGCAGTACAATCTGGAACTACATCCGATCTTTATGCTCAGGAAAATTTGGGTATGGCCACAATTGTTGCTTACGATGATTTCCCATCNGTAACAGCAGCCGTCTCAAATGGTGAGGCAGACTACGCTATGGGAGATTCCCCAGTGCTAGCACTTTCCGGTGACCTGATGACCACATTCTCTGACGAGACCTTCGGAATCGCAGTACGTGAAGATTCAGGCGAGCTTCTTGACGCACTCAACGTTGCTATTACTGCAATCGTTGACTCCGGTGAGTACGACGCTATCTTTGGCGAGTGGTTCGATGGAGCAGTTGTCCTAACCGACGACCGTGACGCAGATACCGCAACATCCTACCCAGAACCAAGCAAGGGATCTACCTTGACTGCAGTTCTAGAGGCAGGTTCCCTGAAGTTCTGCTCCGACACAGCATACCCTCCATTCGAGAACCTCGATGAGAACGGTAATGCAGTAGGATTCGATGTCGACATTGCTAACGCACTAGTCGATGAGATGGCAGCTCACTACATGGGAACTGATAACCCAATGTTCGAAGGAAGCCCTGCTGTAACTATCAAGCTAGGATTCCTGAACGATGCATCTGGTCCAATTTCCCAGTTCGCAGCCCCATTCACTTTCGCGTGGGGAGCAGCAATGGATGACCTCAACGCAATGGGAGATGATTACATCTTCGAAGTTATTGAGGCAGATTCCGCATGTGACGGTACAGCGGCTGGTACAGCAGCTCAGTCCCTTGTGGACGCTGGAGTTGTTGCAGTAGCTGGTGCAGCTTGCTCTGGAGCATCAATGGGTGCAAACGCAGTCCTTTCGGCTGCAGGAATCCCAATGGTGTCCTACGCTAGCACATCGCCAGCACTAAGCGACGCAACTGCATACCCACACTTCTACAGAATCGTACCAAGTGATGCACTACAAGGTCAGGCCGCTGCTGACATGATTGCAGCAAGCGGAGTATCCAACACTGCTGTTGTTCACATGACCAACAGCTACGGTGCAGGTCTAGCAGACGCAGTCGCAGCCAACCTAGGTGCAGACAACGTCTGTCTCCAGTCCGGATACGAAGAGACCGCAACTGACTTCCAAGCTGCTGTTCAAGCAGTCATGGACGCAGGATGTGACTCAGTATTCCTAGGATCGTACTCCTCTGATGGTGCAATGATCGTCGAGACAATGGCTGTAATGGGAGCAACAATCCCAATCTTCAGCGCAGACGGTATGGCTGGAGAAGCAGCACTGAATGACTACACAGAGCCTGCAGCAGCTAACGGCATCCAGGTCACACGACCTCGAGCAGCCGCAGCTGGCGGTTCAACCGCTTTCACTGACGCTTGTGCAGCAGATGATGTCTGTTCAACTGGTATCTTCACCGCAGAAGCATACGATGCAGTAATGATGATCGGTCACGCTGCAATGATGGAAGATGGCGCAAACATGGCCATGCACATTGACATGGTCGGCGACGGCTATGCTGGAGAGAGTGGAACACACACTTTCCTAGACAACGGTGATGTCGGTGGCTCAGGTTACGATGTCTGTACTTTCCATCACGTACCAACATACGGCCAGTACTTCAACTGCGACCGAATGTGGGAAGCTGGTAGCGATGCAGGAGTAACTGCNGCACCATTNNNNGGTNNNACNGTCAAGATTGGATTCTTGAANGANGCAACNGGACCTATCGCAGTATACGGACCTGGATTCGTTGCAGCATCTCAGATTGCTATTGGCCTAGCCAACACAATCGGATACAGCAGCGGAGTTCAGTTCGAACTTGTATACGCTGACTCCGGATGTGACGGTGACATGGGTGGCGACGCAGGTCAAGCCCTAGTCGACGCAGGCGTATGGGGTGCAGTAGGAGCAGCATGTTCCGGTGCATCCATGGGTGCAAACGCAATCTTGTCCGCAGCTGGAATCCCTCAGATTTCATACGCAAGCACAAGCCCTGCTCTATCTGATGCAACAGCTTACCCAGGATTCTTCCGTGTCGTACCAAGCGATGCATTCCAGGGATCAGTCGTTGCAGAGGTAATGACTGCGGATATGCAAGACAACGTGGCGGTAGTCCACATGACTAACGCATACGGATCAGGTCTTGCTGATGCATTCGTTGCCAACATGGATCCTGCAAACATCTGCACACAGATTGGATACGAGGAGACAACCACTGACTTCTCATCTGCAGTACAATCCGTAGTGGATAGTGGATGTACATCCGTAATGATGGTCTCCTACGCTACTGACGGAGCTGCTCTAATCGAAGAGATGGCTACCCAAGGATTCACTGGCGCTATCTATGGTGCTGATGGAATTGCAGAAGAAGGTCTTGCAGCAGACATGTCTGACAAGTCACTTGTTGACGGAGTAATCGCTACCAAGCCTGCCGCGGCTGGAGCAATGTCAGAAGTCGGACAGACCTTTGCATACCTATGTTCAATGAACGCAGACTGTGCTGGCGGTATCTACACCGCTGAGGCATTCGACGCAGTGACCATCATGGCATTCGCTGCTTTCACAGCTCTGACCACACCAGGTCTGGATGCTGGAATGGCAGTTGCTGCAGTAGGTCAAGGCTGGGATGGCGCTAGCGGAATGCTCAGCTTCCAGGCGAACGGAGACGTTCCTGCAGCTGGCTTCTGTGTCGGAGAGTTCTCTCACGACGCAAGCGACGACTCAGTCTCGTACGACTGTACAAGAAACTGGGACCCAGTCAACGGTATCACTACCGCTTGATTAGGGACGTAAAGCAGTGCGGCGGGATTTTCCCGCCGCACTGCCCCAACTTTTATTCTATAGATAGAGGGTACGTGTAGTAAAATGCTGCATGAAACCCGAGACAAATTTTCCGAACTCTCTCAAGGCGTTCGAAGACTAATTTTCGCAGTCTTATTATTCATTGACGCGAATTACCTCGGAACTCTGAATGGATATGGATCTCTAAATATCTTAGACATGCTATTGGGAGATGCACTCCCAAATGATATGGTTTGGTTGCTTCAGTTAATCGAATCAATTACAGCGGGTTTCGTCGTAATTAAGGTGCTTTTTGATGATGTTCCGAGTAGCCCCCTCCGTACACTAGGACTGCTATTATCACCATTTTTCATGGTAGCAGTTACCTTCTATTCTCTTGATTTATTACTCCAAGGACTTGGTGCTAGCGCCGGATTCACTCTTGACTTAGTCTCGATTACTACCGGTACACTCACTTGGTCTTCTACTTACTTGGCAATTGCCATTGGTTTGACCTTGACTTACAAGGTTCAGAGATACGGTAATTTTGCTCAATCAGAATTATTCATGATAGGAATGTATCTGTCTATGATAATGATATGGAGCGATTATTTCTTCCCTATGACTAGCCTTTCGACAACCAAAGATGGCGTACTAACGTGGTCTGTATTGATCTTCACTTTGATTGCAGCCTTCATCCTGACGGGTTTTGCTGGAATCATCATCGATCGTCTTGTCTACAAAGGGTTCCGCAAAACCCAAGCAAGCCCGCAAGTGATGATGATTGCATCTCTTGGAGTTGCGTTAATTCTCCGCGCCTTGACCTACATGAGATTCGGCGCAGGTAGGAATATGTTCGAACCAGAAGGAGATTGGCGAATGCCCAATCTTCGTTGGGAACTACCAACCACTAAGATGCGCTTCAATCTTGGAGAAAGGAATCTCGATGAGGGTAGAACATACACACAATGGACTTGTGAAGAAACCATAGATGAAACCACAGGCGAGACCGTTCTTACCCGAATCGTTAGCGATACCTCAAAACCTGCCATAGAAATATACGATACAACTGCAGATTGCGTTACTCAAGCTACAACAAATTACGCCTACTACAAAGGGGCAGTGCCGGTAGTAATTTTCTCAGCAGTACTGTTGCTTATGCTCCTTCTAAACAAAACTCGTCTAGGTAGGAGAATGAGAGCGGTTGCAGATAACCCAGAGTTGGCTGCAAGTAGTGGAATCAATGTTGAAAGGGTCCATATGACCAGTGCATTCCTTTCTGCGGGAATTTCTGGAATGGGTGGTGCAATCTTTGCGATGACACTCAGATTCAATCCAGAAACGGCATTTACCCTCCTCCTTCCTTCCTTCGCCATAATTGTTCTCGGAACAATTGGCTCAATTCCAGGGGCTATCATCGGTTCTTTGGTAGTTGGATTCGTTCGAGCATTGTCCTCCCCGGTATTGATTGGAATAGGGTTACCTCTCGGGCGCTCGAATTATTCTGCTCTAGATGGTGTAATGCCGTACATCTTCTTGATTGCTATATTGATGATTATGCCCGAAGGAATTGGAGATGCATATGAGAAATGGAAAATCGATCGCCTGAGGAAACGTAAGGAATACGACCCAGAAAAATCAGACAAAGTAACAGCCGCTCTAGCCATTTTACCTACCGGAATATTCGGCCTCCATCATTGGTGGCGAAATAGAACGGATAAGATGCAAAATTTCTCTGCATTAGCAATAGCAGCATACGCCTTCCATCGATTCAGTGGATTCGTTGGAAGAAACTCATTCTCAGAAGGTTGTGGTGATGTTTGCCAAGATAGCGAAGTTGTAGATTCTAATCTAGCAGTATTAACTGGGAGAGACGATGGAACATTGCTATTGGAAGACTCTCCCTTGGATGAGTCCGATTTGTTGAGTCAAATGTCCCCTCCAGATGGATTGACACCTGCAAAGACAGAGGAATGGACAGCAAATGCGCTCGCCGATATGAATGATTCTTGGCTAAATCAAATGAACTTAGAAATCGACTTGGTCAATTTTATCGTTGATCTTGGCGACATCCTTTGGCCATGGGCGTTCATCTTACTTTGGGCCTACTCTATCTATGAAGGAATTTCCATATTACAAGGAAAATATGAAACTCAGGGTTCTCAAAATTTCACTGAAAAACTGAACCAGGCAATATCCTCAATTTCGATAAAAATTAGCAAACTACAGAATCAAATTCTTCTTCGCTGGTCAGAATTTGATAGGAAACATGACCAATTTGTCAAGCAGATTCGAAATAAAATATCTCAATCATCTAGCGGTGTTACCACAAAGGTAGGTACAGAAGCTGGAAAGTTATACTCCAACGTTCTTGACAAACTACCTTTGGGTTCAGATAAGGATAAACAGAATCTTCGAAGTTATGGTAGAGAGAGTCCAATTGGCTCCTGGCTTCTTTTCGGTTTGTTGATGTTCATACTCATATTGTTCTTAGCCTGGTTACCAATTGCTGAATCTGATGATTTCCGATTCAAGAAGGTGCTACAGGTGTCCAACGTTCTACTAACACTCTCAATTTTCATTCTGATGTCTTTCTCTCTCAATCTACACACCGGATATACAGGAATGGTAAACTTCGGTGTTATCTTCTTCGTTGCTATTGGAACAATAACTGTCGGAATTCTTACCGCCCCAGAGAATCTTCATGGGTACGATTGGGCGATTTTACCGGCAGTATTGATCGCCCTACTTCTCGCGGCAGCCTTTGGCTGGGCGCTAGCATATCCAACCGCTCGCCTGAGAACTGATTATTTCGCAATTGTAACAATCTCTCTCGGTGAAATAGTCAGAGTTCTACTAGCAGGCGAACCATTGCTAAGAGTAGGCGCAGTTGGAAATGCAATTGGAATCTCATCCTATCCATTACCATTCGAAGACATGTGGTTCTGCGGCTCAGAAAAATCTGGACCGGACACAAATTGGGTCAGCCCAGACGCCTGCCGTGATGATCCAAATCTAACCGACACTCCTGCATATCTGATTGGTGAATGGTTGAATTTAGGCGAGCCAGCACCATACATGTTCTTGCTNATGATTATGTCCGTNGTNGCNGTAATCNTTGTTTGGATTCTNTTGAACNGAATCCTTTCCTCACCATGGGGTAGAATCCTAAAGGCAATCCGAGAAGATGAAGAGGTTGCGCAACACCATGGTCATGATGTTCTAACTCACAAGGCCGCCAGCCTCGCATTAGGTGCTTCAATAGCCGCACTTGCTGGAGCATTTTGGGCTTGGAAATTAACCGGATTTGAACCCTCATTCATGTCCCCGGCCCGCTCAACCTTCCTAGTATGGGCTGCTTTCATCATCGGGGGTACGTCGAATAACCGAGGAATGGTAGTTGGGGCATTCATCATAGTCTTGATGGAATTCGTATTCAACGTACTAGTGGCAGGACAAGGTTCTGCTGACTTACCACTACACACCACAGCGGCCCGTATTGATTCATTATTTGAGTGGCTTATCCTGAGCCAATGGGAAGTAGTGAGCGTCTTCCTAGCGGTAGCGGTAGTTGGTTTTGCAATACGATCTGAGAGGATTCTAGAAATCGGCTTAGCCGGTGTTGCAGTCTTTTCATTCACCGCAATTGCTCTTGGCCAACGTTCAATCGATGAGTCCTTCTTCGGCGGTGTTGTATCGGCTGACATGCTTTACTTCAAACTCTTCTTGATTGGCTGTTTGATGCTATTCTCATTGAAGTTCAACACTAAGGGTCTACTTCCAGAAGTACCGGTTAGACCTGAGCGCCCTAATGGGGGTGAGCCCGTTGAGTGAACCGGTATTGAAGGTCGAAAATCTCCGAAAGGAGTTCGGCGGTCTAGTCGCTGTAAAGGACGTATCTTTCGAAGTCGGCCCTGGAGAATTTATCGGATTAATTGGCCCTAATGGTTGTGGTAAATCTACCACATTCAATTGCATTAGTGGATTGTTAGATCAGACCGCGGGCAATATCGAGATTTTCGGTAAGGATGCATCGAATATGCGACCCGACCAAATCCAAAACCTTGGATTCACCCGAACCTTCCAGCACACTCGCTTATGGCGGCAAATGACAGTAATAGAGAATCTACTAGTCCCTCCAAGAGACCAATTCAAACCTAATCCATTTGCCTCTATTTTGCAATTATCTTCGTCTGCTGAGGAAGAACGTCTTGCTCGCGCATATGATGTCTTGGAGCAATTAGAAGTCCCACATATGGCTCATAANTTGGCGAGNGAGCTTTCAGGAGGACAATCAAAACTNGTAGACATTGGACGCTCNATGATGGGTGATCCTAAGTTGCTANTACTCGATGANCCAGTGGCNGGNGTAGCGGGNCCACTNGCGATGAAGATATTCAACAACCTACGAAAAATCGTAGATGAAACCGGAATTTCGGTTCTAATCATTGAACACAATATGGATTTCATTCTCAGGCAAGGAGTAGACAAAATCGTCGTGATGAATGAAGGAGAGATTCTGATGGTTGGAACTCCGGACGAAGTTCGTAGCAATCGTGAGGTTATCGAAGCATACCTTGGTGCATCTGGCGATGAACCAGGAGGTGAGGAAGAATGAGCGAAAAGGTTCTAGAAATCAATGGACTAAACTGTGGTTACGGCTCAGTTCAAATCCTATACGACATTGACTTGTACGTAGAAAAGGGGGAATTCGTGACTATCATAGGTCCCAATGGTTGCGGTAAATCGACTCTAATCAAGACAATTTTCGGAATAGCTACTCATTATTCAGGAACTATCCAACATGAGGGTGAAGAAGTATCTGGATGGAGGACTGACCAGTTAGTCAACCGAGGAATTGCTTACGTCCCTCAGGTGAACAATGTATTCCCATCTTTGACTGTCCATGAGAATCTACAGATGGGTGGAAACAAATTGCCTTCCGCCGTTCTCGCAGAGCGAATAGAACGCGCGCTCAACATGTTCCCTGATTTGCAACAGCGTACCCATGACCTAGCGGCATCACTTTCGGGTGGTGAGAGACAAATGCTGGCAATTTCGCGTGCATTAATTTCCGACCCAACTTTCCTCTTACTAGATGAGCCAACAGCTGCACTTTCACCTCTTTACCAACAACAAATTATCGAGAGGATCGATGCCTTGAGAGAAGAGGGAATAACCGTACTAATCGTAGAGCAGAATGCTAGATTGAGCCTTGCTCGTTCAGACCGAGGATACATTTTCGCCAGCGGTAAGGTAGTCCATACTGGAGACGCACAGCATATTCTCACAGATCCAGAAATCGGCGAGTACTTCCTCGGTTCTCATTAATCGGTTAACGAGAAAGAACTCTCTGCACTGCTAGAGGGATGAAATGCAGAGAGTCTGCTAATCTGTGTCCATCTTCGACTTCTATAATTTCTACTAATTCATTGGATTCTGATACCTTTCGTGAAGAATCGATTGGGACGATATCGTCTTGGCTTCCATGAAGAATTATTGTGGGATGGTGGAGGTTAGGCCAGGACATCTCATCAGCTGATGTAATGAAATCCCAACCGAATTCTACCTCGTGCCCGAATCCATGATGGAAATACTGGCGAGAACCAGTATTTTCCCATTCAATCAAGCCCTGTTCACCAGCAATCGAACGAAAATTTCCTGCAAGCCCAAAAGCAGGTGCCAGCAAAACCAACCTCAGATTACGTTCAGCAAATCTTTCCGAAGCATTGGCAATAGCGAGCCCTCCGTAAGATGAGCCCATTACGATGTCAATATCTTCATTCTCAGCGATAGCCTTAGTGATGACTTCTGTTTGGTCTGCTATAGTCCAACCATTGTTACTCATCTCAGGGCATATTATCTCCCAACCAAGACTCTCTTTCATCCATGTCGGCTTAGATCCATTTGGACTGCCTTCTAAACCATGAGCAAAGAGAATTTTCATCACGACCAGCCCTTGAGAAATTTCAGTCAAATTCTAGACCCAGTAATTCTGCATTAGCAAGAGGACAACGAGTCATCACTGCGTACTCCATTACTCTGACGTGTACTTCAGCAACAACATGAACTACAGACTCAAACATATGTCCCGCGTGTACATTGTTGTCATCATCTGACCAACAACAGTGGATATGGGTGAAAGCATCTCCATTTTCTGTTCGTGCAATATTACCAGATAAACTGACCAGTTCTGATGGTGAATCCAATAATCTCCTCTTGTAAATTCCTTCTTCATTCATGTAACCATATTGATTTTCTCGTGTCCGGCCAATTCCGCTGGTAATGGCCGCCGCATCAAATCCAAGTTCATCAGCCAATTTCTTCAATGCTGCATGGATTTCTTCACCAGGGTCAATGCGAACTAAGATATCACTTCCAGAGCGCGTATGCTCCATGAAGGGGGGGTTGTGGAGCGGTGCTTGAACAAATCCCAAGGATGGTTTCCTGTGGGCTCCGGCAAACTGAAGAAATTCTTGCAGTGGAAGCGCTCAAGCCTGCATTTTGGCGACGTCTTGCGGTGAAAACTTCCAGTGGAAACAGGGGGGTCGAGTAAACCATCCGCTTTGTTCATAGACTACGGATTTTCACTTCTGTTGCCCGGCGGTGAAAACTATGACGATGGCAGCACATGATTCATCGGCAAGGTGGAGGACTTTCTTCACCGAAGCAAAAGAGTCTGAGATAGTTCTCCTACTGTCAAAGCAGTCTGAAAATGCTGTGCTTGACATTACCTTCCACGAGCTTCAGGCCTTCGATCCAGAGTTCGCAGAAGATGTCCTGAAGGACCCACGTAAAATAATCAACAATGGAAGAACCACTCTAACAGAAATTTGCCGTGAGCGTGGTGAAGATCTTGATTGTTTAATTCGAGTCGGTGAGCTTCCTAAGGATAGTCGACGAGATCTTAGAGATATGGGAAGCCGTGACATAGAGATGTTACGAAGCGCCGAAGTCATTTGTACAAAAATTAGTGAAATTAAACCTAGAATTCATCGAGCGGTCTTCCAATGTGAGAATTGTGGACACACAGTAGAGATGATTCAAGAAAATGAAAGGGAATTGAAAGAACCTCTGAAGTGTCCCGATGAAACAGGATGTGGTGAGTCAGCAGGACGCTCTGGCGGAACCCGCTTCAACCTCGTCATGAATGTCTCTCGAATGGTCAATAACCAATGGATTGAGGTCCAAGAAGTTCCTGAAAACGTGCCCAGCGGGGCTCAACCATCTCGAGGTCAAGTATTGGTTGAGGGCGACTTGGTAAACAAACATCTTCCGGGCCAGAGAGTTGTAATCAATGTCATACCTGTTGTTCATTCTGAGGTAAAGAGGAACAANAAAACCCCGATGTTNGANATNATCTATCANCTTGTNAGNTCNGAACANGAGAGNACNCCNTTNACTGAAATNAANATNTCCGANGAAGANCGNCANGCNATNATNGACNTCGGNNCTAGNCNTGANTTNCTACANNTNATGCAACGCTCAATNGCACCTTCNGTTTANGCAACCGGAGTCGTACATTTCGTGAAGAGGAGTCTCGCTCTGCAATTATTTGGTGGAGTATCCCGAGTAAACAAAGATGCTACACGTTCTCGTGGAGATATCCATATTCTANTAATGGGNGANCCTGGTGTTGCGAAATCACAACTTCTCAATTACATGTCAAAACTCTCACCTCGAGGTATGTTTGCTACTGGTGGTGGTGTCTCCGGTGCTGGTCTTACAGCCGCNGCNGTGAGAGACGAATTTGGTGGGGGCGGAAGATTTGCTCTAGAAGCAGGAGTGTTGCCTCTTTCTGATAGAGGGATGGCTGCAATTGACGAGTTCGATAAGATCAGCCCGGAGGATAGAGCCACTATGCATCCTGCTATGGAACAACAGCGCTTGGATGTATCAAAAGGTGGTGTGAAGGCTACATTGAACACTCGCTGTGCAGTACTTGCAGCGGCCAACCCGAAAGAAGGCCGATTCACAAAGCGAGGAGCGAATGAGAGCGTAATGCACTCGTTTAACGAAACTGGTTTACCACCACCTCTTGCGTCAAGATTCGATATTATCTGGATGTTGCGCGATGAAGTAAGAGTTGATGATGATGAGAGAATAGCTAGACATATTCTAGAAGTCAGAACTCAGGGTGTTAGTGAGACGAAGTTGGATGAAGCCTTGGAGTTTGATCTAAAAGAAGCAGAGGAGGGTGAAATCTTTGGAACGGGAGTGGATGGTTCCGAACACTTAACCTTAGAATTCCTCAGAAAGTACATCGCCTATGCTAAGAGAAATATAAATCCAGACTTGAGTGACGATGCAAAGGCACTGATTCTAGAATACTACACAAACGAGAGACAATCATTTGGGCGAGATCAACAACAATACACAGAGGCAGATGTAATTCCGATTACCCCTCGAGCCTTGGAGGCCCTAATTCGCTTGACAGAGGCTCATGCTAGAATGCATCTCCGAGAAGTTGCCAGCGCGGATGATGCAAAAATGGCGCTAGCAATATTCAGACACTGGCGAGAAGAAGCCGGAATTGAAGACGAGTCAGAATTAGCATCCGGTGTATCAGTTAGTCAAAGAAATGCAGGCAATGCTGTGAGGTCGATAATCCGAGATTTGTGCAGCGATAAGGGCGTTGCAGAATTAACTGAGATTCTCAATCGCAGCGAAACGCGTGGTGTAAACGAATACCAAGTTGAGGAGGTACTTTCGAGAATGTTGCAAGGCGGAGAATTATTCGAGATATCACACGAGCGCTATTCCTTCGCCCGTTGAGCCTATGAGCGATGACTCTCCGCTGGATAATGTGAGCACAAGCGAGCCGCATGGAGAGGTTGCCAAAGCCTCTGAGTTAGATCCGTCTAGCCTAGGCTTCATGTGTGGTCTGGAAATTCATCAGCAATTGAATACTGGAAAATTGCATTCTAGGATGCCTAGTACTCTTTATGAAATGGGAATTGAAGAGATTCCCAGCGAATGGAAGCGTGAGGGAAGGAGGCTTAGAGCGGCTGAGGGAGAAGGTGGAAAAGTCGATGTCGCTGCTCGCTTTGAAGCACGTAGAAATCGTTCATTCGTATATGTTCAGTCTCCAAATTCCGGCTTAATCGAGTTGGATGAAGCACCCCCGTTAGCTCATGATGATTCGGCGGTCAAAGCCGCCTTAACAATCAGCGCGATGATGGATGCAAAGCCTGTACCATTTCTTCAAGCGATGAGAAAAACCGTGGTAGATGGCTCAAATACAAGCGGTTTTCAGCGTACTACCTTAGTCGCCACAGACGGAAAGATAACAACTCCCTCTGGAGATGTGGGTGTCGATGTTATTTGCCTAGAGGAGGACTCTGCTAGAAAACTCGATACAAAATCCACCGATTCTGGTGAGATTGTGATTTACACACTAGACAGGCTTGGAGTTCCGTTAGTAGAGATTGCAACTGCTCCTGAAGTTCAAACTCCTGAACATGCAAAGGAAACAGCTCTTGCTCTCGGCACCTTGCTTAGGGATACACGGATGGTTCGCCGTGGTCTTGGCTCAATCCGTCAAGACTTGAACGTCAGTATTGCCTGTGGAGACCGAGTCGAAATCAAAGGTTGTCAGGATTTGGATTGGATACCAAGAATCATCCGATTAGAGATGGCACGCCAATTNCATATGTATCGCCTAGCAAATCAATTGAGAGACGAGGCCGGTCTCCCCCCACTTCCCTCTGACCGTAGAGACGATCAAATTCCTATTGAGAATCGAGTTGCTAAGGCTGTAGAGAATAGGATTCCAATGCAATTTCATGATGTCACCTCAATTTTCGATGATTGCACTTCAACAATGGTGGAGCGCGCCCTTGCCCAGGGCTCGCTAGTAAAGGCAACAATTCTACCTGGATTTGCAGGAAAGATAGGTACGAAAGAGATGGATGATGACGATTCTCAATTACCAAGGCTTGGAAGAGAATTAGCAAGNGCGGCAAAATTAGCAGGTGTCGCAGGTATCTTCCACTCGGATGAACTACCTGCCTATGGCATAGACCAGAATCTAGTAGATTTAGTCCAATCAAATCTAGAGATAAATGAAAACGATGCTTTCGTACTATGCGTTGCTCCAGAATGGCAAGCGGACTTAGCACTAGAATCAGTCATCAAAAGGGCCCGTCAATCCTACCATCGAATTCCTCAGGAAGTTCGAAACGTGGTAATTCGTAAGGGGGCGCCAGAAGACGGAACAACAACTGCAATGAGACCGCTTCCTGGTGGCGCTCGAATGTATCCTGAAACCGATATCCCAGTAGTCAATCTCGATGAGTCGCGATGGTCTTCGATAAAGGCCGACCTTCCACTTAATCGGGCTCAAAGAATAGAACGCCTTAGCTCATACAATATCTCAGATAATCAAGTCGAGGCATTGATTGGTGCCGAATTAGATGACACCTTGTTAATCGCCGTCGAAGGTGAACCTAGCGGAACTCCAGGGATCCCCGCTAAAGCGATGGCATCAGCCCTTCTAGACAACACCCGTCAAGATATTACTGAGGGAACAAAATACTCAGCAGAAACTCTCCCAATGCCAATCCTCACACTTGCAATTCACGCCTGTGAAGAAGGCGTCATCACTCGTGAAGGACTGGTGCCAATGGCGCGTAGTCTACTGAAAGAAGGACCTAAACCTACAGAAGTGGAATTTCCAGATCGCCTCAAATGGTTCAGTGAAAAAGCAGAGTCAGACGGCTACACACCCGCTGACTCATCTGCGGTGGAAGACGCTGTCGACGAAATTTTGGCGGACCGTGCTGACTTCGTAGCCGAACGCGGACTCGGCGCAATTGGGCCACTAATGGGCATGGTCATGGGTAAGCTAGGTGGAGCGGCTGATGGAAAAGTTGTGAGTGAAATTTTGAAACAAAAAATCAGTGAAATCATCGATAACTAACATTTCATTCGTAACAGATTATCAACTAACTACTTAGACCGGATTTTCTTCAAGAGTATTCCATGTCTAATCAAATCAAAGCCGCTGTCTCAATATCACTCCTGATTATCTTGTCATCAACCCTTGCAGGTTGTACATCCGAAACCGAACCACTGGGGGAGGATGAAATTGGAGAACTTAGTGTTGTATTGACTTTAGATTTTGTAGATAAGGGCAATCAAACTACGAACTTAGCCAACAGACTGACGAATGGTAGCATCACATTTGATCCAATATTAATCGCTCCTAATGTCTCTGCCTACAGGGTGATGGAAGCTCTGCAACTTAGAGAAAACTTCACTATTGACGTAACTTACTACGTTGGAATGGGCGCTTTTATTCATACAATCGATGGCGTTTCTGGAGCCGACGATTGGTCAACATATTGGGGCTTTTATCATGATGGAGAGGTGGCTCAAGTGGGGGCATCAAGCTACCTAATTACCAATGATACTCACTTGAGTTGGGTTCTAACACCATCTGCTTAGCCATGTATAGCAATAATTTCTAGGATATATCTCCAAGAAATACTATGAGGCGGCTATCAGGAGCGGGCAATATGTACGATTTTCACAACTTCGCCCTTACCCCAGAACAGGATTTGGTTGTGAACATAGCAATATTGTCTTCACTAGTTTTTGCTATTTTGAAAGGTGAAAAGAAAATACAGCATTCTAACCCTTTAATGATTCTTGCTTTGGTAACGGCTTTTTGTATCGCTGGAAGAATATTACTCCAACCATTGCCTAACATTCAACCAGTTACAGTCACAATTATCCTAGTTGGAATATACTATCGTTCACCGTGGGCGATTGCAGTATCAGGTGTGGTTGCCCTAAGTACCAATCTGGTTTTCCTTGGACATGGTCCTTGGACTATTTTCCAATTCATAGGATGGAGTGTAGTTGGTATAGCGGGTTCAGTTTTCGCTGATAAATTATTGATTGATGGTAAAATTGCCTTGAATAGGCTAATGATTTTCTCAGCCGTCTCGGCATTTGCCTTTGATTGGATTGTATCTGCAAGTATACTCCTAAACCATGATTTCTCTACCTTTTACCCATATCTAGTGAACGGGCTTCTATTTGATGTGTTCCACGCTCTCGGAAATGCCGCATTTGTCATCTTACTTGCCAATCCTCTCGGTGAGATTATGTCACGGCATAGAACTACCAATAGAGGTCGTGCGGTGAGTCAAGTTGCCACCAACTGATGAAATCACCATGGTCTTAGTGACCCGAGCGGACCTTAAGCTATCCAAAGGTAAGTTGGCAGCGCAATGTGGTCACGCCGTGATGGAGTGTGCCCTACGAGCGAAGAAAGAATCACCGCGTTCTCTTGATCGCTACCGCAGAGAGGGTGCAAGGAAGATAGTCTGCAAAGTACCCGATGAGGAATCTCTGCGAAAGATACTGGGCCACGCAAAGAAATCGGGGTTAGTCTGCTATCTTGTCAAAGATGCAGGACATACTGAGATCCCTCCAGGAACCGTCACTGTAGTCGGCATAGGACCAGGGCCTAGGTCAGACATAGACAAGATAACCGGAGACCTACAACTGGTCGGTTGAATATCCGAAACGAAAGAAGCCCCACAGAGCGAGNGCCCTGTGGGGGGANTNGAGAATAATCGGCGAGGCCNGGAGACCAAAGTCCCCCAGCCCGCCTTACATAATTCAGAAAGTTAGATTATTTTACCAACCTAGTTTACCATTTCGTCGACCTTTACACCGACCAATGCTCCGATACCTACGAGTAGGCCATCAACAATCCAAGCAGGAGCAACATCTGCCATTCCATCTCCACTACTTACTAGTGAAGCGGCCATTTCATGGCCACCAGTTAGCATCATAGATCCTCCGAGCACCATTAGACCGAAGGCAGACATCCAAGCAGAGTCTCCACGAGTGTGCATTTGCCACCAGACTGCACCTGCAGCAATTGTGGTTAAAGCAGCCCACATTTCTGGTGTCTCAAACTCAGTTGCAGTCCAACCGGTTTCGATAGCACCCGCTTCTGTAACTAGTAGTAATGCCATAACTGCACCAACCATTTGTGCAACTAATCGCATACCATTTGCCATCCAATTTCCTTCTGTGTCTCCCATATCTCCAGTCATCATATGAGACCAAGTAACTACCGGTAAAACATGTGCACCAGCAAAGGTCGTCCAGACCACTGCAAGTGCTACAGCACCCTCAATCGTGCCAATGCCCATTCCGAAGACGAGCCATGACATTACGAAGGCTCCACCGGCCTCAGCTTTCATTGCGTTCATATCTATATCCATTTTTTTCATTCCTGCCCCTGAGGGCGCTCTCGCGCTATTCGGTGACTATTTAATCGGAACTGATAGAAACCGGAAAAAAAAGCCTATTTTAGTACATTTTTCCGAATGCCGGTGTTGCTGGCTACACCTGATAACTCAGACGATATCGAGTGTGACTGAAAATCAGTCGGTGCTACGCACCGATTCGGCAATGGTCAATAATCCGAACCATCCCTCACCACCTATGGTGGTGCAGGTAGAACTCGACTATGAGGCTCGAAATAACCTACTTTCTGAATGTTCAGGCCTTTCAGGCCTGGTCGATTGGTTGGATACTATCGATCGACGCCCTGGGCTATCTGAACTCGACGGTCATCTCAAAGGAATGGACATCAATCTCGATGTACTTCGAGAATGCATCGGCTACGCCGATGATGGATATCAGCGCAATGTAATCAAGAAAACCGAGTTCTACGAACTCGTCGCTATATGCTGGACTCCAGGTCAAAATACTCCAATTCACGATCACGTCGGCTCGGATTGCGCTTTCCTAATCGCCGACGGCGTCTCTACCGAGACGATTTACCAATTGAATGACGAAGGCCTTGCGTACCCCGTTGAAGTCCGAACCTACCAACCAGGAGAAGTTTGTGCAGCTGAAGAACCCGATATTCACCGCGTTTCTAATGACTCGGATTCAGAACTCATAAATGTCCACGTCTACACTCCCCCCTTGCACGCTTACAGCCTATACGAACCGGTTTCCGAGCCGACCGCGTAGCGGTCGAATTAGGTCAGAGAGATTCTACTCGACTCCAACGTCTCGCTTGTATTCTTCATACACTTCTTGGAACAGTTTGATGTCCGATTCAAAGGACTCTGGAAGCAAAGGGCCGAATGAGAATCTGAAGAATCTAGAATACGGCGTTTGGTAACTCGGGTCCTTTGAATGAGGTCTTGCCATATCGCAATCTTTAGCACAGAGAATTGCTGCTCCATGTTTGAATAAGCGTTTGTTCAATTCCTCACTATTCATTCCCTCCGGTAATTCAAGCCAATGGTAGAATCCACCATTACCGGTGTAAACTCCAAGCCCCATTTCTTCGAATGCCTTACCGTACCTTTCACGTTGCCAATTGTAATGTTGCTCAACAGCAGCTCTTGCTTTCTTCACTCGACTTGGTTCTAGTAGCATCACCGCATAATGTTGCGAAGGGTGACTGACTCCACCCATTCCAAAACTCGAGTAATTTGCCATAGTCTCAATATTTGTCTTGCTGGCGATAATCCAACCGATTCTGATTCCTGGTGATTGCAAGCCTTTGGTACAAGCGCCAGCAAGGAATACGTTGCTGTTATCGAGGTCTTGCACAAACTCAATTCCACTAACAGATGGTGTGTGGAACATCTCGTAGGCTTCATCGAGAAGAATTCCATTGCCAGGTTTTTCTGCTATTTCGATGAGTTCTCGTAACTCTTCTCCAGAACGGGTTTGGCCTGATGGATTCTGAGGATTAGAAATTACTGGCAATAATCCCGTTCCTTCACTAACTCCTTCTCGGTCGAAGTATTCCGAATTACTCGGATGGAAATTATTCTCTTTGGTGAAAGGCACAATGTCGTATTCGGTATTTGTTTGTGTTAGAATGTCGAGATATGCTGGCCATTCTATGTTACCAATTCTAACCTTGATGTGTTCTTTTAGGAAGGCCATTACCGTGTAGATTCCGGGCCTTCCTCCGGCGAAGACCATGACGTTCTCTGGAGTAATGGATGAGCCATATCTTGAGTTGTAATAGTCAACGATTGCTTCACGCAATTCGGGATGACCCCAAGCCTTGGGATAGAATCGATCTTCCCATGTCACTTCTACACTATCAGGAAGCGCGGGGCCACCGAATTTTTCTAGCGGAGTTGTAAGCGGAAAACCTTGCGACCAAGGATGAGTCCCTTCTGTCCCCATGAAGCTACCAAAAGTGTCCCGGAAGGCATAGAGGGTTTCGTAAATACCCATAGGTGGACAATTGTCTGAAAGGAAAGATTCAACCTGTAAATCATTAGTTTGTTC